>JAABUW010007364.1_pt1 | contig 13284 bp, 23 predicted proteins | sample 5560081 | NCBI WGS metagenome assembly JAABUW01 (sample SAMN10711882, study PRJNA513363) | rock metagenome | isolation source: Antarctica rocks | place: Antarctica: Victoria Land, Knobhead sud
ATTTCTTTACATTGTGTAACGATTGATTGAGAGCTGTAGATAGGCAATACAGGGATTGCTCGTCGACACCTGTCACATATGGAAATAACACTCGACTTCAGCAGCACATTTGATACCCGTCCTCGCCGTTGTTAAGGTACTCAAACCTGCAATCTAACGCACTAAAGCGTTCATTGAAGGACTTCCATCCAGCTTTGTCAGAACTTCGAAAACGCCACAATGGCCAGCAACAAGGCTCCAATTACTTACTCAGCTGCAGTTGAGGAGATTGGCTCCCTCGTTTCTTCAGGCAATATTCTAACTTTCAATGAACGGTTCGATCTGGAACTATTATAACGCGCAAGGTGGCCGCCCTTTGCAGCTTTAGAGCCAACGACCCTTCCTTAGCGTCTGCAGACGTCCTCGCAATGTTGGCACCACAGAGACGGAAATTACGCGGGCTGAACATTGATACGGCAGTCTATGAGCAGATGATCGAACAGGAAACCAACCGGCTGGGGGAACAGACCCAGGAGGGCGACACTGGCATGGAGCGGAAGAGAGGCGATTGTACAGAACGAGAGAGACTGCTGATACTGAGGTAAGTTGTGCGGTTCATGAACAAGCGTAACTCCCTTTTGACCACCTTGGATCGATACAATGAACAGCGCCGCTACCCAGAACACCTACCCTAACTCTGGGGTCGTCGTTCCTCAGTACTGCGCATTCAACGTGGAAGACAACGCACAACATCTCTTCTGGGCACTCAATCGCGACAAGACTCGATATGAACTTATAAATGACAAGGATCCCGGCGTCGTTTGGTTGCAGGAGGTGTCTCTGTCCTTTGCAGATACAAATGTCTTCAAAATTAAGTTTCAAGGTCGTCGTGTCTTAATTTATCTTAAGAGTGCCGCTGCGCCAATGTGCATCCAGATGCGTACCCTTGAGGCCGCGGAGACTTCTTGGGTAGCCTCGATAAACAGACTGGTGGGATCGCCGAGTCAGCGACTGAGTCTGTCTTCTGCCATTCCATGCCATCGTGCGGGACTGCTAACAAAATATAGATCCAAGATGGACGGACTCTGAGAGCGCTATATCAAGCATTGGCATACTAGCGCCTCTCAAGGGCTATGCGACAGGGGTCATGGTATTGTGGTCTAGCACTTGTGCATGCTTCATATTATGGAAGTTGACATGAGAGTTAGGTAACGAGGATTCGGCATGCTTTAGACTCTTCACTTTGATGGAAAATTGACATAGAGGATCGTCGGGCCAACCTTGAAAGACTTCCAAAACTGATAGAACGACGATTGCACGTTTTGCCGCAACCGAGGAATGATCAATATTCGTAGGAATTGCAGAAAGACGGTTGTACGTCTTACCGCAATAGCTGGCTCAGCAGATATTTGCTCGTGTGGCGCACATTGACGCACCCACTTCACTTTACTTCACCTCACCACCTGGCTTCTCATTTCATATCTTGGTCGGACACTAATTTATTGTCAATCGACTTCATTGCAACAAGGTCTACCATCACTAAATCTTCCGCTAATTAATAATCATAAGGAATCATGGCAGAGACCCAACCCCGAAGCATTCGAGATGCAATCAACGAGCTGGAGCGATTCCTAGTACTCAGAGACAGCCTCACCGCCACCGAAGTTCAGGCCATCGCGCCTGTCATCCAGTGGAAGATCGCGGCCCTGCCGAAACGCTCCTTGGCCAACTGGCACGAGTCAGAAATCGAGACCTTGGAGGCTTTGACAAAGCTCAGGACGAGACTGCAAGCTCTGGAGTTCGCTGCTGGGTCTGTGACAGAGATGATCCATAGCTATCTCAGCTCCATGAGGGATGAGGCCAGCGCGGCAGAGCCACAGGTCCGCACGAAGAGGTCTTTTGCTACTGCTTTCAACTAATGATTGCCCGTTTTCCATCCCTAGACCGCATATCCGGGGCCACGTTTCCCCCTCGTTGCGTACAGACTTGGACCGGTAGATGACAGCTTTATCCGGGCCCAAATGGCTGGTCCCGATCGGCGAGATGATCAGAGCTTCATCCCGGCCCAGTTTGTTGTATTCGATCAGCAACGAAAGCAATACAACATTCTTGCCATCCACGAAGCCCCGCTTGAACCCAATTCGGAAATCTTGAAGCATTCGTTCCTCATCAACGATCTAGCATCCGCTATCATTCTTGCAAGAGCCCCAGTCAGGATGCACCTGACTACGAACCGGGATGCCAATCTCGAAGACATGATACTTCAGGTGCCGGATCATGAAACTGTTTGGGCCTTGAGCAGGCACATGAAAGCAGAGAAACCTGAACTCAGGGCGGATCATTATACATGACCGTCGGCTTGAGGAGCACAACATTAACTCGGCGGTAGTCGTACAATCCGCGAGATTTCTGATTCAGGTATGCCCCACGATGCCCCACGTGTCCACTGATCAAGACACCGAATCGCTTGAGCTGATCGTTGCTTCCCACTCAGGTAAGTGCAAGCCATTAAGGGTCCTGGGACCAGGCAATTACCAATTTACGGAGGACAGACTGGGAGTCAATCACAAGCCTCTGGAATTAAAACACTACTCTATCGGTGGTATTCCAAAGCGTGCCTGTTTTACAAGAGATATTGACATTGTGGAAGCTCTATGGTTTCATACTGTCCTCGGTCTCTGCAAACCTCACCATCTTCATCCTCAAATATGTCATCGACCTGCACCACTACTCACTTCATCTTCTGCCTTACCCTAACCTTATTTACCCTCACCTTCCATTACACCGTCGCCGTCAGTCGTAACTGCATCCCTTAATACTCGCTGTCACCTCATTATCTATTCCATCCTTCATCTGATTTTCATTACCTTTGCTTCACTTCCCAACATGGACAAGGACGGGTCCCGACCTTCCGTGCTGCAATACGAGACATTATAACACTGATCAAGCTGGTGGAACGTCTCAAGGACGACGAGATGCAGCCTGTGGTATCAGCCGTCAAGCGGCAACTCCTCGATTTGCCATCCACTCGTGGAAAGGATCGTTCCGTCACTCGCTCAGATGTCTTAAGAGATTTGGAAGAGCTCATAGCTCTCGTGGGAGAGTATCATTACGACAAAATCATGAATCTAAATAACTTGGAACGAATGTTTTTCGACGAAGCTCGGGCTCTGATGAGAGAGCAGCGTGGGGTGGACACCTTTATCTTAGCCGCGGTAAGTTGCTATCTTGGTTATAGTATACTGGATATTTCCTAACCTATAAAAAGCCTGCAAAGCAGAACACAGATGGAAACAGATCCCCCGAGAAGATATTCATCACATCAATCTCTACGGGCTGCGAAAGTATCGAAGCAGACGACGACAGCGACTACATCCTTTACTTGTACTTTGACACCGAGAATGTCGAGTACTATGTTGTCGACTCGCGGGCCCGCCCGCATAGCAAGTATTCCATCAAGATCGAGCGGTTCAATCAGGTGGTGCATGCGGGAAAAAAGATGGCCTTCGTTCCGGTACCTAACAAAGGCTACAAGGCTATTTGCATTGAGATGCCATCGGGTAAGGAGGTGGAGGCGTTGCTAAAGCAGCTTGCCAAAGTGGCGACCTGGTATAATGAGTGATTGAAGCATCTGCGTGACGGTGGGGTCAAGCCTGATGCCCCTTTACTGTGCGTGGAGCTGATCGTTTACAGAACAAAGTCCGCGGAGCGCCTTGGACTTCATTCAAGAACTACTCGCCCAAATAGTGCCATAGTATCAGTGAAGGAGCTTGATAAGGGTTCGGCTATTCCTCAACAGCTTCATAGATTTAGGAGAATGGCGCATCGGGACCCTAGCTTCGATTGACATATTAATGGCGGCTGGTACACAATCAAACCTTTATTCTTCCTTACCATTCACAGATCGCCTGATTTCTGCGTTGCTTAGATACAATAATCGCTCCTCCCCACGTACGCTTTCCTATGTGACCACGTCTGACTGTGCTCAGAGCAGCTTCCTCCTGAGTTCTCAAGGTCGGCATGTTGTAGCAATCCATCCACATTAGCAGAGGCTCGAAATGGATCAAGGATCAAAGAGCGAATGGTGCAAGCGGAATCCCGTAATTTTTACTTCACGAGCGATGGCCAAACGTAGTTCAAGATATGTCTGGCACTTGCTTTCCAATACTTTATGAGTCGTACCTTCCAGGACAACACCAGCTTGGCGTGAAAACAACTTTGATCAAGCGAGCTAGCCAAAACATACTCTAAGCGCTCTTTTGATTCCACATCCCAACACTTCTTTAGGCTTTCCAAAGATGACGCGGATCATGGACGCCAACGCGGTGCCCACTTTGCAAGACGCAATTGAAGAGATTCTAGCACTGTGCAGCAATCCTGGAGCTCCCCGAGCTACGGAACCGAACGATTGGCATGTTATGATCTATCGTAAGCAAAAGCTTTTGCCACGCATCCAAGCATACAACAATACCTCGGACCACGAGTACTTGGCAGCATTGATCAAGCTAAGGGATGATCTCGCCGATCAGACTCCAATTGCTGTCGGGTGGGTCACAAAAATGATCACGGATCAGGTAGCAGCCATGGATCGCAAAGCTGCCGATCTCGAAGTGAATATCATCACCCAGTCTACTACCGTTTGCTTACATTGTTCCTTAGCGCCTTCTACCTCTGACCGATTCATCGAATCCCTTAGCCTTGCACTCCGTTGGCCTCCGCGAGGTTTACCTAGACATGGACGGTAACGTCAAGCGTCTTTATCTCAATTTGGACTCCATGACGGGGCAATACCAAGTCGTCGATAGCAATGGACTCTCAAGGCCCTACTGGTCTAGGCTCGCCATCTCTCCCAAGGACATCAGAATCGTTGTCTTTGCGGGCCAGCGGATTATTATTGACCCTGCCTTTATGTGTGGCGTCTACGATAAAGCTTTCTTTGTGGAGATGCTCTCACCAGCAGCGGCTGAAGCATTTTTACAACAGCTGGGCGAGACATTCGGCCTGATGATTGTGCCCAAGAGCTCGTTGGTCTTCTCCCACACCCCTTGATGGGCTATCTGACTAGCGCTTCTAGGCAGCGAATGGACGGGTGGTGGGCCACCTATGGGCCAAAGTAGATGAAGGCTATCAAGGCTAGGATGCGGCGCTCGAATCTCTGGGCCGAGAGGAGCGGCCAGGAGATAGCAATAGATGCTCTTCCAGTTTGATAGCAGATACCGAAGAAAATATCCACTCAAAGTTGCTTGTCTGACATGGCAAACCACGGAGTGAGACGGGGCATTGACCCTTATTATTTGTCAGTGATGAAACCTCGACAATGCACCTTCTTTACTATCTCGCTTCTGACATATGGTAGCGAGGCTCGCCCCAAAAAGCAGTACACAAAGGATTGCTCGTTTCTTTAGATGCTTTCGAGGCGCTCTTACAAGATCGAACTTGCGGTGACCTTTACGTTTGAGTTCCACTTTCCGACTCCCGTACACTCGAATCTGTTCGAGAGTTACCTTTCTCGTCTCCCTTCTCACTCGTGCAATAATTCCCAAATCGATCATATGACCGTTGTGGAGACGTTTGATTTGGACGGATATTGGCTTCATCGCAAGGTATTGTCACGTGACCGCGCTAAGGGCTATGGCGGCCAGCAGCTACACGAGTAAGCCGATAGTACAAGTTGACGCCAGGTAACTGGGTATCAGTCTACTTAGAGTCCTAAATTGGGTTTTAGGCCTTCTCAATCATCGAGGGAGCCAAGGATCTGACGCTAGAAACATGATCACGAAGAAGCACAGCAGCAGTCACCATCTCGGTGGATAAAGGATTCTCATTCAATCCATCACTGCCAAACAGTAAGCGTACTTGAAGTCGAATTTAGAAATGTTCTATATAGAGCCTGAGCTTCCAAGGACCATCTGACCTTCGTCCACCGGCTCAAAGAACGCTATCGCGATATTGCCACTTGGCCTACGATGGTCTCATGTCTTACGAGCTTCTACTCATTGCTACCTGCTACTCATCGCTTCTTGGGAAAGTTGCTGCCGCGTGATTTCTGCTAAGTAGCTGCTATGTGAGCCATTGCGAATATCTACAGCTGGCAGGTTCGCTTGCAGATGCTCGCTTGACATCAGTCGCTCTGATTCAATGCTATGAAAATTGATGCAAGCGAACATGAGATTTAGAATAGTGCATAGATCTCCGATTTACAGCAGTGTGGCAGATTCAAGCTCGAGACAAGGTCGAATTTTGCTAGCGAGTAGCGTGCCATTTTGCGTAGCTGTGCTGCCAAAATCGATGCTTGTGAATAGGTCAAGTTCTAGGTGGGAGCTCGCGAGCCCCTGACTAGTAGCTGATCCCCCTAAGGGATGTTCTGATCTAGCCATGCTCTTGGCGACATTGGCGTTTGTGCGCTGCTCATCTGATTGTAATACTCTTCTAAAGCGTTGCCCTTCGAGCTGGCCTATAAGGTCACAAGTCAGCAAAAACGTACATACACGAAACACAGGAGCGATATACGAGGAAGTTTCAGCTCTAGCGTAGCTGCTGCATCCCGCCTCCGTATCCTCATCCCCGGCCCCTCGACTCTTTCGAACTGCAGCGGATAGAAATAGACCAGATCCCTCTTGACCGTGTGACACACACCGGAGCAATCCATCTCATTTCCGGCAGCAAATTCATGGACTTTCGCAAGGCGTATCTCTCGCGCTCTTGCGGCTCGGCATGAAATGTAGGTGTATGCTCTTAATATATGAGACTTCTTGACCCTTTCACGAATGCTGTTCGGGACAGGCAAAGAGACTTGATACAAGAAACATCGCGAAGTGATCAATTGCTATTCAGCCAGCTTGTACGCTTCTTACTACGATGCAAGACCAGGAGTCTTGGTGAAAACTATCTCCGAGAGCCAGAAATTGAGTTTCTTGTCGGGGCAGCCAGCACCACTGATGATGGAACAGCTAATGCCGGCCACGGCCGACGTGACCATCAAGGACAGAAATCCAGATTTACGTCCGGCAGACGGGCTCGAAGATGTGTGCGCCCATGTCTCTTTTCTCTCCCATTCCTCGCCAGACTAGGTTCCTCTAATACACTTGGCTAATCAATTCACGATCATCATCAGCTCTTGACAGCAATTCAATCTCTGCTTCTTCCATTCATACACGGTACTGAAACTGGGGCCTCCGTAAAATCCGATACACCCTCTCGGGGTCACACCGTCAACAGCTCTGGTTGAGTATCATCCACCACATGAACTGGTTAAACTCCTGGACTTCCGGCTACCGAATGAAGGACAGGGGAAAGAAGGCCTCCCGAGCACCTTAGAACGCATACTGAAGTACAGCGTAAACACTTAGGACCATGAGTTCCTGCACAAACTTAGCAAATCGGCCAATCCTGCGGGCGTTGTGTCAGAATTGATTCTGGCTGTCTTGAATGTCAATTGTCAATGTAAAGCATCCACCCCGGTGTTCAACATCCCAAGGTGATATCTTCCTGATATACGGGTACTGCTCCATGTCTACCCAGTGTCGCCAGTCCTCACCATTATCGAGAAAACAACTGCTCGCAATTTCGCTTCCCTCTTTGGCCTTGCGGGTCCCCATGCTGGTGGCACCACTCAATCAAGTGGATCGGCCTCGAACACTACAGCGCTAGTGGTAGCCCGTAACGCCATGTTCCCTGAGACCAAAGTAGATGGATATATCGGTAAAAGGTTTGTTCTCTTCACCAGTGCCCATGATCACTATTCCTTCGAGAAAGCGACGCAGGTCTGCGATTTCGGGAGTTCCAACGCATGGGCCGTTCCAGTCCACGCACGAGGACAAATGAATATTACTGAGCTCGTCCGACTGATCCGACAAGCACGAGATGAGGGTCTGACTCCTCTTTTCGTGAACGCCACTGCCGAAACGACCGTCTTTGGCGCTTACGATCCCCTGCCTGGATTGCAGTAATTTGTAAAAGGGAGAACCTCTAGTTCCATGTCGATGCCTCATGGGGAGGCGCCGCGGTATTTTCTTCAAAGCAGAAGCATTAGCTCCGAAACTCAGAACTTACAGATAATTTGACGGTGAATCCGCATAAGATGGTGGGCGTACCTTTGACATGCTGATTCCTGTTGGGGGCGGACATGAAGAAGTTCCAGCGCACAACCACACTGCCAGCGGGGTGCTTTTTCCACGGCGATGCTGCTGAGGACGTTGATCACAACGGAGCCGAGGGCAGTGAGCCGGAGAACAAGTCTCGTGACCCGGAAACGTGGGACCTCGGCGATCTGACCCTCCAGTGTGGCCGCAAAGGCGATTCCCTGAAACTTGCCGTCGGGTGGATCTATTACGGGAGCTCGGGGTACGAAGCTCCGATGGATGCCGCCTCCGACACCGCCGCTTACCTTGCCACCCTTGTGGACGCAAACCCCGATCTGACACTATTAAGCGAGAATCCGCCGCCGTGTTTCCAGGTGTGCTTCTACTTCGGTACAGACAAAGCGGTGGCCAGTGAGAAGGAGAAGAATAGCTGGAGGACAAAAGAGATTGCAAGGAGGTTGGTGGGAAGGGGCTTTATGGTAGATTATGCGCCTGGGGAGTTTGGCCTCTTCTTCCGGGCGGTGGTGCATTTGAATACGAGGGACGCAACAGTGGAGAGTCTCGTGACCATTGTTGTGGAAGAAGCGGTAAGCTAGGAGTAGGAGACATATCTTCTTGATGTTATCTCCATGCTCGCGTCGCCAGAAATTGAGAGCGGACATTCTTGGCTTTCTGCCTCCCTTGTAGTGCTCAATCGTGCTTTTGCAGCGATTGGAGTTCATAATATCACAGTATAACATGTTCATTAAAATCTGCGGCCAGTTTCGGAACCTACTCCTTCCTGGGTTGGCGTTAATCAACGTATCAACGGTATTCCCAATTGCTCTCTGGCATGGACGCCCAGACCGCAAGCGAGGTCAGCTGATACACTAGGAGCTTGAACACATTCGCCCCTTCAACACAAATTCCTTGCAAAGAGCCGATTATTTACCCTGCGACCATCATACCCAAACTTCCAGCAAAGTCAAGCATAGTGACGCATCTACGAGATGGCTTTGCCACTTCTGTCCGGCCCCTTTGACAGGATGATAGGATCTCAGGATTACGTGGGACTTTCCGGCACCCTTGCTGAGCTCGAGAAATGGAAAAATATGCTCCCCCGCTTTGTCGACGAAGTAATATCCCAGATCACACCCTACCTCAAGTCGAAAACTAAGAAGCTTGCGCACCGCGTCCTAGCCGGCACCCCAAATGAGCAGCCCCGTACTCTTGAGCGCTTGAGCGTGCTTCGTCAAGGTCGTCTTGGTGACATAGATCAATGCAAGGACCCCATCAACGATACTTTTCGTGCGCAGCTACAGATCTTGAGCGGTGTTAATGCAGCTTCTCCGGCGTTTGTAAGTATCTCCATGAATCATTACCGATCTACCTTGGGATGCTGATAGCAGTCAACTAGGTTCCCAACGCCGCATCATCATCCTTCGAAGCCGTGAGCACACCAATCAATTTCCCGTTCTCCACCGCTAGCCAATCCTTCCACAACACCTCCTCCGAGCTTAGTCTCCCATTGCTCGCCGTCCGCTTCCAATCTAATCTCTTCGTTTATACGCAATTCAAGGATGGCCCTTACCACCTCACCACCATGCTCGGCCAGTACACCATCTGTCAGCAGGCAATTCCTAATTCCATTGTCATAAATTTCCACGCGGCAAGCGTGGCAGCCATCACGTGGGACGAAAAGCCTGGTATGGTCACCGTGAAGTTGGTCAATAACGATTTCGGTTAGATCCTAGAATTTAAGAGAGGCGAAGATGCCAAGGCTTTCGCCCATGCCCTCACCTCCTAGGTTATGAGGACAGCTAGGTAGCAGTGCAGGGTCTGGGAAGAAGAATGGGGCCCAGATAGTGGATAATAAGCAAATTGTGACTTGGTGTGGCTACTGACTCTTTTCTCCTAATCTCAATTAGGAATTCATCTACTTCTACCCTGCCAGGCAGCGTACACCCTTCAAGGGAGTGGAGCGCGACAAATAGATCCGATACGCCATCGATGCTGCATAATTGGTGTGGTTCAGATATCAGTAGCCGTGTAACGTACCAGCAAGGTTCCCAAATACTGTGGAGAACTCACAATGTGCTTATCTTGCATACTAGTAGGTCGACAGACTTGTCCTGCCCCGTACCTATAGCTTCGGGAAGCCCTAGGCGTCGTCACGTGATGCGCCTAACCTCTTAACACCTGACATGATACCTTCCTCTCTCTCAACCACAATTTCTGTGATCACTCAAATACCTAGCCTCAGAGCCAACCTCCATCTCCCTTCTTGAAGATACTCTATCTATCTCGCGTCCAGCTCGGCATAACATCCAACAATGACATTTCCATCTCACCCCGAAGACTTCACAATTACCAACGAACACGATCTGTTCAACGCTGCTGTCCATGACTTATCGCAATGGGCGGCTGCCCTACCGTACCTTTCCGGCGCAGATCTTACCACGCTGTGGCCACATCTCCGCGCGAAAATCAAGGGTCTCGAATTGTACAGCCCAAGTGGCACACGCAACTAGCCGGTTCCTTCCTTGTTGGACCTTGCAAGACTCTGTCAGAGCCGTGTCGGTGCGTCTCCGCTATGTAGACATGTCTTGAAGAGGGTTATCGAAGAGCGGATTGAGCTGCTGGGCGGTGAGAACGCCATGCCTCCTTACGATCCCGACCAATCTCGATTCCCGATCCTTGAAGATGATCCTGATCTAGGGTACAACAACAACGCATTGAATACTCCCTCACGAGTCCCGCTATCCACTGCTTAGCCTCCGCTCTGAAGTTGATGGCACGTTACCCTACATCTCTGGAGCAGGCGCTGTGAGCCTTGTCGGGAGATACGATGTTTTTACGCTCTACAATGAAAACGAGGAAATCATTGCAAGCTTTGTGAAGACGGCCGTAGTCTCTGTACAGTGTTATTGGGATGACGCTAAAGTCGTTGTTGGACTGCGCAATGATATCTTCTGGCATATACGGTTTGAGAATGTAGAGCATGGAAGATCTGTAGCTTGTAATCTTATAGCTTAGAGATCAGGAAGCAGCGAGTTGAGCAGACGGGTTATCTTGGTTTAGTGATGGAGATGCAGGTGTGTATTAGAAAGAGGCTTACATAGAAATTGTTGACACTTGCTTTGAAATGAATTATGTCGCCGTGATTCAAACAATGGACGAATCGAAGGCTGGCCCAGCGCGGGGTGCGAGCTTATACAAAGACAATGAACGTGATCCCAAGCAGTGAAAGTCAGTGCACCTTTCCTGGGCACCTCATGAAAATACGTGTTAACCACTTTACGTTGGGCTGGACAATCAACATGGACTCAAAGCCAAAACGACATACCGTCAAGGCGGCTTTTCACCCGATTATCTTGAGATGTCAAGGTCTGGGCGCATGGTCCGAAAGCGGGTGTTAGCGATATCACGTGATCGCGCTTAGGGTTTTCAGCACATGGGAAGACGTGAAACGGATCCGCTTGACCTTCTCAACACATATAAATCTCGGGTATATAACGTCCGGGGCTCTAACTCCAGGATCTTGTTTCTTCTCCGGTACCGGTTGTTCAAATTCTCATCGGATCACGATCACACTATTCCAGCAGATAAAGACAAGATAATGGCGTCCCCGAGAGTCGCTGACCCGCCTCTTCAGGCTACAGTCCGTGATAATTCCATGCATACGGACGCCTTTGCGGTACAAATCAAGAGCCATCAATTGAGCTCATTGCTTGACGAGCTCGAGCAGTGGGCGGTCATCGTTCCTAGCCTCTCTCTCGACCAACGTCAGGAGATCTCGGAGCATCTGCAAGAGCAAATGTCCCAGCTCGCTAAATCTAGTGAACCCAATGGCACACGCAAGAAACAATTCATTGATCTTGAGCGCTTGGCCAAACTTCAACGCGGCCCTTTAGGCAAGTTGGTGGACTATGGGGGATTCCTTGTAATCATGGATGATGTTATCCGCAAGAGGCTTCAGGCTTTGAGTGGTAAGGCAGTGGATGTTGCGCCGGAGGTGAGTTGCCCTGTAATCGAAAAGTCCGCCCGAGGGATTACTCACGCGATGGCGTCTAGGTCACAGACTCGACGAATTCTTCTGGGGTTTCTACTCCCACCTCAAGCGTCGGCACCGAGCTTGGAGAGAACGCTGATGGTGACGATGAAGTCATAGTACGTAGCTTGTCTGACAGACTCAAGCACACACTAGCTGACCTGAATGTCTGTAGGTCGCTGGCATGAGCATCTCAGCCCAATCAAGCAATCCATCTTTAGTTATCAAGGAACAGCATCAGAATACCGCTACCGGTAGCAATACGGACTGCTTCTGCGAGGAATTGAAGCCCTACTACCCCTTAGTTATTGCCATCCGGACGAAGAGTGACGAATATGCCTCTCCAGATGATGAATATCCCTCTCCAGAAGATTATCTTGAAAAAGTTCATCTTACAATCAACGGCCCGGAAATAACGATTGTTGGGGAAACGAAACACCTGGAAGACGATTTTGGGCGAGAGCTCGTGAATACTGTTGAGTATCACATGGCGTCCGGAAAACTGAGTCTCATATTGAACTGCGATGACAGATGGGAGTTGGAATTTAAGCACTGCAAGGATGTCAGGACTGTGCTTTCTCTGCTTGTCTACCCAGATAATGCGGGTAAAACTTTCCGGTGGTTGAATTTGAAGCCTGTCCAAAGCTAGCTACAGATTTAAGCAAATTATAGCCTCATAGGAGTAAGCTGCGAAATTAAGCAGTCGGGCCACCAAACGTCGGCCTGTACTATTCGAAACCCTACTCTAAAGAGTTCCTTCTCTTGGACATGGATTCGGACTATTTATGGTCACTCGTGAAAGAATCTGGCACTGACGGTTCGCAACAACGCTAGTACTTGTCGAACAGATTGATGCATTGATGATTGAGTGTATTGATCGCAATTGTACTCCCTAGTATTAGCACAAGTGACCATTCTCTACTTTGCCAACTTCTAGCTGCTGCCCAATCCTTTGCTCAAAGCTCTGCAACATCCATTCCCCCCCTTCCTAATCCAGTGCTGGACATTTCTGATAAACATTCTTTAAAAACACCATCCTATCTTCTGCTTTCTCAAATACCAAGCTAACCTCCTTCCCACTCTCCAACTTCACACCGACCCGCAAAACTTCGCTTCCGCGAGCCTTATGGTCGACTGACCGAATCGCGTTGATGTGGAACGACAGCTTATCCGATCGCTGTACCGCTGGTATCA
>JAABUW010007365.1_pt1 | contig 13284 bp, 11 predicted proteins | sample 5560081 | NCBI WGS metagenome assembly JAABUW01 (sample SAMN10711882, study PRJNA513363) | rock metagenome | isolation source: Antarctica rocks | place: Antarctica: Victoria Land, Knobhead sud
CAAAGGGTTTGAGCTTCTGATGCAGATCCCGCTGCTCCTTCGTCCGCTTCTTATCCTGCGCCAGATTCTTCCGGTACTCCAGTAACTGATGATTGAAGATCACCCTCTTCCGATCTGTCCGCGCAGTCAACCGATCATTATAAATCCCCATCACCACCATCTTCAGCTCCGTTTCAGGATCAAACATCCTCGTCGCAGGATTTATCCCTTCCTCTGGCGAAAACTGCATATGCTGCACCGCCTCCTCCGCTTCGTTGAAGTACTCGTTCTCGAACTCCAGCCGTCCGGGCATAAATCCAGAAACTTCGTGACAGCTGGGGCCAGAGGATGTAGGCTTAGTCGGAGCCGTAGGGACGACATTTTGCGCCTCCGCTATCGCCTCCTTCCTCGTGTCTATCCTCCGCTTCTTACGCGCCTGGAATTCTTCCCGCGGTACATCGTCACTCAGCCGCTTATCTCCCGGGCTCGCACGCTCCGGTAAAGGAAACCGAGCGGATTCGATGTAGGTTTTAACATAATGATCCCGCACCTCGTCCTTCTCCCTGAACCCACCGATATGGTCCGCGATATCTGCCCAGCTTCCCAGTCCATATTGCTCCGCGCCCTCCAGCAGCAACAGTTCTTCGTCCGCGCCCCATCCTTCGTCAAAGATCGGTATTGAGTGGGGCTCGATCACCTGGAAAGAGTGTGTGCGCGGGTCGTGGTGCAGGTTCGCTTCGCCTTTGGAGAAACAGTCGACGCAGAGATCGTAGTCTGGGCATTGCTTAGATGCGCATCTTATCCTTACAGTCGCTGTCACGTCTTGGGAGCACACATTGCAGATGTATTTTACGCCGCCGCCGGAGGAGGATGAGTCGGATTTGGGTGCGCCTTTGGCTTTGGTTATGAGGCCCATGTTTGTAGTCGCATGGAGGGTGGTGGGGGTGAGGTTGCGATGCTGGAGGTAGTGAGGCGCTGAGGTGAGGTTGCTGTTTGTAATTGTACCTAGTTTGTGGTTGACTGGGAGAAGTGGAGAGTCTCCGTGGTCGCTGTGGCGTAGATAAGGTTCGGTCCGGATCATGCATGTGAAGCTTGGCGACACGTGCAGTGGGTTCCAGAAGATCTATAGAAGGGACGATGGAAGACTTACGAAAGAACGAGTGAGTGAACGGAGTATAGTCGTGAGTGGACGCTGTCCGGGTGCCGAGTTGTCATCCAACATCGTGGTATCTAGTGCATACTTCTGGAAAGCAACCACGAGATATCACCACCACCCTCCAGCCCTGATCTACACAGTCCTGTAGGCGTTTCATCATATCACTGCTTATGCTGAAACTCCGCCAAATGCATGCCCGCTAGTGAATGTCGTTGGCCAATGCACAATAGCCAGCCTTCGGCCAATCCCGCCCATATCCAACCGACCTATCCCCATAACTCGATTTGAGAACATGGAAATTACATCAGCTGCTGCAACTCCATAACCTTCTCGTAAAGCTCCACCGCAAATTGAGGTCGCACCTAGAGAAGTGATCCGTAAGCGCCGATCCTGATAGCGGGTCATAGCAAGGCAGAAAAACTCACCTTAAACATCAACGGCACCAACTCCGCCTTCCCATCCACAACCCCGGCGAAAAACAGGAAGCTGCCTCCAGGCTTTCCACCATCAAGCGCGCCAAACTTCAACTCCTTCTTGACCGGCGAGTTGAGAGCGACGTTGTGGCTCCCATCAGCCCGCATGAGCAACCTAACAGACGGCTTGGCATCCTCTTCATCCTCTGCCGGCCATCTGCAGTTCAACGTCAAATTGCCGATGCCACGCTCCTTCCACTCCTTCTTGCCATCTGGGCCAGGGACGAAGTTGTAGAGCTTGGCGCGGCAAGCAACCTCCTTCTTCTCCCCTTCCTCGCCGGTGTCGACCTCTTGGTGGTAGAAGCGCTCGTCTTGCTTGTCGGATTCCTGGGAGAGTGGAGATCTGAAACCGCTCTCGTCGTCTTCCTCGCCACCATCCTCGCCGTCGTCTTCTTCGTCCCTCCCAGCTGCCCCGAAGGTCTTCATAGGCTTTGATGAATTGGCCAGTAAAGACGACGGCTTGCCGCTTGCGAAAGATGTGAGCCCACTCCCTCCGCCTAGACTGCTGAAACCAGTGCCGCCGAACGCACTGCCCTGGCTGAGCTTACCAAAACCAGAAGCAGACGATCCGAAAGTGCTGGCCTCTGTTGCTGGCATGGTGGTTGAGAACACCGACTTCTGTCCTAGTGCACCTCCAAACGCGCTGCTCGACTCTTTGCTTTCTTCCTTCGAAGCACCGGTTGCGAAGCTACCACCCGAGCCGAAGCCTCCGGAACTCTTGCCCACAGCACCGAAGCCAGAAGTAGTGGAGCCTGCTAATGAGCCGAATGCTGAAGAAGCAAATGCACTGGTAGATGTAGATGCGGCCTCAGGTGTTGGGGACTTCTGTCCAGCAAGAGATGCGAAAGGTAACGATGTAGATGTGTTGGCAGAACCACTTGCTGGTGGAATCTTTGTTGTTGTCTTGTCCTCTGTGGATAGCTCCGCGGTGAAAGTGCCAGCATCCTCTTCTCCATTCTGCATCGCATCCGCCTCTTCTAGATCTGACTGCAGCCGACTCCTCTTAATCTTCGGGCTGCTCATATCTTCAATCACATCCTTATCACCAGTCTGCTCTGGCGTACCTGACCGCTCTGTCGCCGGAGCTTTTGGCGCACCATTGGTGGCCACGTCTGCATCCGGCTCTCCTCGTGCACGCTCTCCAGACTTTCGCTGCCCATTATTGAGCTCTTCTTCCTCCGGAGAACTACCTCGTGACCGCTTGCGAGTATGGTGGCGCGCGTGTGTCTTGGTGGCATCCCCTAAAGGTGCATCGCTGATCTCCTCGTGGCTCCTCTTCTTTCTCAGTCCCATCGGCTCACTGGTAGGCGCGGCTTCGTGACTATCTTCACCCATAGGATCAGTGTCGACAGCAACATCACCGCCGAGTACTGTTGCTGCGTCCTTCGAACCGTTAGATATTGTGGTTTTCTGCAATTCCTCTCTGGTTTTCTTCTCCGGGCCTTCGGCGTCCGACGTCACTTCCGCATCGTGCTCTTTGGGCATGGTTGCAGCCTTCTGTCAGAAAGTCGAGCTCGCGACGATCCTTTCGGACTACGCAACTGACGGGTGGATATTCAGTCGCCGTTAGACGTATCACCGGGAGGGCGTCTGCGGTTCTTCGGTGGTGCAGATATGCAGCTGAAATTGCTGGGCGCTTCGTCGCTCCGATGGGGGCCAATCGTGTCTCAAGGCTGGTGTATGAGTCCTTTTCCAAAGGTATGCGCGTTGTCTAGGCCGGTGCCTCTATGGACTCTATCAAAACTCTGTCTGTGTCTCCAGCATGCAGAGTCGCCGTGTTGCGGAGGATATCAGAGGCGAAGTCACGAGCTTGCAGGTGATTTTGCTTTTCACCACCCGAGACCGCCTGATGTGGTGTCTTGGGGTTAGTGGTCACAACTATTCTCGTCTTCGAGCGGAGCGAGACAGTTTCACAGCGATCGTGAGGAGACGAGGCAGATATTCCAATCTTGTGGCTAAGCGAAGTGGTGCAGCGCAGGTCGCCGGAAAGAGAAAGAGCTACTTCGGAAGGCGGCAGCCTTTCTTGGCGCTGGTATATGACTTCTATTCGAACTTCATACAGACGATTCACTACCATGGAATACATAATTTCAACACTTGCTGAACGCTGCAAGGCACCAACACAGACTCGTGGTCGCTTGGAAATGGTCGAATACAGACCGAGATTCTGCTACATATATGAGCTATTCTCGGTCCTCGGGAAGGGTATCTAATCCAAACGCCTACGGTGTACAATCGGTGTACAAACCAATGTCGTGCCGCATACAATGTCATTGTGCCTGGCGTTCTCGATCCGACTCCGTACGCCTCTCATTACAGCCGCGAGCTTAGCGAATCCATGGTCGCTTGAATCAGACTACGACCCCACCGGTCTCCTCTTCATCAGCTTCCTCATCCGCCCTCCCATCGAGGACGACGCCGCCGGCGTCTCATACCCATAATTCGGCCCCGTCTCATAACTCTTGCCATCCGCGTTCTCCGTCGCCGGCGGCGGGTAAACTGGCTCCGACTCCACCGGATGTGATTGCTGCTGATTCCACCCCATCGAACCACCTTCATCTCTCATCGTCGGCAGCGCAGTGATATTGCTTTGCTGCGGCGGAGGTGGGTAGTCGTTCGGCGAGTTGTGCTGGTACGAACCTGTAGGCTGATACGTTCCCGAAGGGTTATACGGCACGGGATCGTGGTCCGGCGCAACAGTCGCAGATAAGCCGCGCGAGTGGCGGAGTCCAGCCATTTCGCGCTGGCCGCGTTCTAGGACGGAGGCGTTTTGTGCGTTGATCGCGGCTTGCTTTTCGGCGTTGCGGCTGCCGTAGCGGCTGTCGATGCCGTTGTTGAGGGTGCCGCGGAGGGTTTCGCCAACGCCCTGTTGATATATGTTAGCTGGAGCGCTGTCAGGAGTAGATGAGGACTATGCTTACGTGCAAGCCAATAGCCGCATTCTTCAAATTCTCAATCGTAGATACAGGACGATGCTGCTCCTCCTCCCTCAAATTCCCACGACTCGGATAGCTGAAGTTGTGTTTTTGCGCATCGACAGGCGACACAGGGTTCTCGAAATTCTCCCTCGATCGATTGTAGTGCAGGTCTGCAAACTGGCGATTTGGACTCCTGCGCGGGACGTCGGGCACATAATTCGGTACTGGTGGCGGTGTGTGCGAAGCTTCAGATGAAGTAACAGTGTTGTTGTCGCTCGGACCCAATAGACTACTCGATGCTTGCACCGGCTGAGAATCGGCGGGCATTTCCTGGATCACGGACTGAGTGCCAGTGGGTATTGTCTGTACTTTCGTCTCCTTCTTGCCATCTTTGCCTGTTACTGTCGTAGTGGTGGTAGTTGTGGTTGTAGTGGTGGTGACTGTCGAAACGACTTCGCCGGTGTCTTCGTCTGTTACATCGCCGGTTCTTGTGTTATAATTGAGTCGCCTGTCCTCCGATACTCCGGCAATGGCGCCATCGTTCCTTACTGGAACGGTCTCTGATGTTAAGTTCTTCGGCTCGTTTTCGCTGCTGGCATACGCGGAGTCGGCGATATTGCTGACGTTGGAGGGTTGCGAGCTATGCTGCGAGTCCTTGTCGCGCCGCGATGTTCCCAGCAGCTTTCCGAGAGACATTCTTCGTTTCTGTTTCGTGTCCGTCGAATTCATCACTTGATGCGTTGCATACGTTGTTGTATATGCGCCAATATTGGAACGATATAAGTCGAGGTACTATATCTGAACCTCTTTGATACCCAGACTCGTTACCCGTCGTGATAAGAATACAATCAAGAGGGGAAGATTGAGTGACTTTGCCCAAGTGCTCGGTTCTACGTACGTCACCACAGATCCTGCGTGGCGTCGTCAGCCACCATCGCGAAGATCATCGTCGAAGGAAATTGATCGGCGCCGTGAAACCCAATGCATCATCTCGGAAGACGAATTCGTCGAGTGTTGCGGAGAAGAAAACACATCCTCTGGCTGTGCACGAGTCGAGATGGAATACTCGCTGGACGAAATCTGATAGATCTCACAAAGCCTCGAATTACTGTGATACTACACAGCCAAGTGGCAATCAGCGTTCGACGTTCTGGACTTGACCAGCAGACATGCTTGACCCGATTCGTTTACTTAGAGACCTTGATCACCACCTTGCCTCGCGCCCTGCCTGTGTTCAGTCGTTCGAAAGCTTCGTCGGCCTTCTCGAACTCAAACATACTGTCGACATAGATATCCTTCTCGCCCAACGTCTGCTTAGCTTCTTCGAGCCACTCCGCTTTCATCCCAAGAATCACCACATCGTAGCTTTCACCCAGACCGAGGGCGCCCTTGCCCCACCGTAACCATTGTGCTACTGCTCGGTGAGGCGCGAGATAGTCGTAGTAGGTGTACGGCTCGGCCATTGACGTTCGGCCCGTCTTATCTCCTACAATGGTAGTGAAGCGTCGCGAATAAGGTAGTCCAATGGCTTCCGTCCCGCCCACACAATCGATCACAGCATCTGGAGCGAAGTCCAGCAAAGCTGTCCGCACGTCTTGAGTGGTGTAGTCGATATGCTTGTCGGCTTTTAGGTCGTTGACGATGAAGTCCTTGTTTCGACTCGACGAAGTCGAAACCACAGTCCAGCCTTTGCACTTCGCGAGTATGATGCTGTATATGCCCGTGGCACTGCTGCCTCCCAGAATCGCTACTCGCTTGTTTGTGCTCGCGTCCACGTACGGCTCGACAGTCTCAATGCAGGCTTTTGCAGTCAACCAAACAAGACTGATGGCGCTCGCTTTCTCATGGCTCCATTCTGCCGGCTTCTTGACCGCGACGCACTTATCCATCGGTATGTCCGCGATCTCGCCCAGTGCTCCGCCGTTTGGTATGAACGGTTGCAGTGTGAGGCCGAAGATCTCGTCGCCAGCCTGGAAGCCAGCGCTTGAGCAGAGAGCCACGCCCGAAAAATCGCAGACCATTCCCTTCTCCACCCCGTTCAGCGGATTCCACGGCATGCTCCAAGATGGCTATCATTCGACAGGAACCTCGTCAGCAGGTGTCTCGAGGTCGTAGAAGAGGACGTCGGCTGATTACCAGGTTGGCCATCTGAATGTCTACGGGGTTCAGAGCGCATGCGTGAACCTGCACAAGTATATGCGGCGTACCATCTACCACATCTTGGAACGAGGCAGTTGTGGGTGGATTGATAGTGCTCAGCTTGAGGGTTGCTGGGTATCCTTCAATATATGTCCATGCTTTTGCTTCTTGAGTAGCCATTGTCTTTCGTGGTAGTGCGAAGAATGAGGTAGAAGGAGATCAAGAGAGATATACAGACCTATAGAGCCACGGAGAAGGACAGCCGATATAGGCGTGTCGAGCTCTAGGTTCAAGACGAGGTCCAAGGTGAGGTCATACCAGACTGTACCTTACCTTTCTCCAGCAAGTGCTCCTTTCGACGCGCTCACAACAGGCATCCCAATAGCATTGCGCCTGTTGCCCCGCTTGAGATGCTCATACTGCTATCGCAGTAGATGAAGCAGTATAGTGATGATAGAAAGAGAAGACGGAAGGTATAGTAATCGGGGCCTGACCACCCGCCAAGTCGCAGCACAGACATCGATGCTAGGTGCCTTATTGTCTCAACAACACGAATACTCATCTTCACTTTCAATAACGCTTTCCTTCCTTTCCCTTTTAGCTTATCTTAAAGGAGGCGCAACATGACCTTACCTGTACAGCGGACAGCTTTCATCCGCAAGTACAACCCCGAGCACGACCTGCAGGCAGTGATCCGAGTGTTCCGCGAGACGTGTGATGAGTCCTTGAAAATCGAGCCAATATGGACATTGGGCTATTATATCTGGTGCCGGCCTTACCTATTGCTCAGCCCCGAGTCTTGCTTCGTGGTTGACGACGGCAAAGGCGAGGCTGTCGGATACATTATCGGCGCGCCCAACTCTGGTGCCTTTTGTGAGCGATGGCAAGAAGAATATGTTCCCTATATCCTTCCAGAGCTTGAACATCTGCCTCCTGGACCAGGTCGAGGCGACGAAGCGTCACTCGATATTGCTTATCGTACCAACAGTCTTGGAATCTCTATTCGCAGCAATCCGCGGAAGCTGGTACTAGGAGACTACCCAGATGACCTGCAGAATCTAGGCCATCTCCATATCGACTTACTGCCTTCCCATCAAAGGCAAGGTCTCGGAAAGCATCTCATCTCTGCGTTCACATCTGCTGTCAAGGCCCAAGGATGCACTGGTCTTTTCCTGGGAATGGCTGCGGCGAATCATGGTGCTGCAAAGTTCTACGAGTCTTGTGCTTTCAAGCGACTACCCAAAGTACTCGATGATGGCAAGAGCGGAGAGCTGGGGAGAACAGCCAAGAACGAGGACGGTGGAGGGACTATCTACTACGTGATCGGTCTCTGAGTTCGAGAAACGACGAAGTCAGAGACTGTTCAGAAATCGAGAAGCAGAACACACCAATCGATGGAGCAGCACCAGCTGCGCTGGAAACCTGACTGACTCTCGATCCCAGTACGGTGATATTTGGTAATAGATTGGTGAAGTTGACACGGACTGCTCGTGAGCTCGAGAGAGCATTCGAAGCAACTCCAGTATAGCAGCGCAACGGCCGAGCACGCGGACACGCCCAGATCGCCCAGACAACAACCTTTACAGCTTATCAGCGATATTTGGCCATCCTCGTGCATATCGGCAAGTTTTCAGTTGCACATAGTGTTACTTGAATGCACGGTTGGGATGATCGATTGCCACACCCTGATTAAGTTACGGTTTCCAGGCGCCCAAATCTGCAACTCTCTGGAGCACACAACTTGTTGTATTGTGGTCTAGCATAGCAGCCCCATCCTGCATCGAAGGCCCGCTCCGAGCGCGAGGTATACTCGTTCGAGGCGTGGACGCGATCGCGACGGCTGGGCATGAACTACGGATGGACTTGTAGCTGTACGTGCCTCCGTCCGTACAGTTAAAGTTGCCTGTAGGGCAGCTTCATCACAACCACGTCGTTCGGGATGGGTAGCTGCATTTGGCCGCAATGGTACAGCAGTCTTTCGAGGTCTTCATGCTGAGCTAGGCCGTGCGCACAGCACTTGTCAGTGATCAACGTCTATACAGGATATCGTTCGAAATCCAAGGTGGTGGGATTCCGATTGTGATTCCGATTGTCTTTTGAGGAGAGCGATAGTATCGACTGAACAATATGAAGGTTTGGCCAGATCGTTCATTAGCGGTGATCAGCGATACCCTTTCCGAGCTTACATGCTAGGAGTGCGAGTGCGAGTTTACCTGGGGTTTCGGACCCCACAGAAGTATGGTACGAGAATGAGGTTGGTTGGACGTAGTGGCAGGAGACGGAGGCATTTGCACCGCCTGCCGTCGGCTGTAAGCTAAGCCCGACTCCTCCTGCAGCAACACCCCGAATTGAAAAGGCATAAAACAGACTCGATGACATCAGGGAGTGGAATGGATTTGAGCAAGACAGATACCTTACAATATTCAGCAAATTTTCAAAGATCAACATGGCGACCGTAATCGTATTCGGCCCTACCGGCAACATCGGCTCTGTGGCGGCACGCACTGCTCAAGAGAATGGAGCGAAAGTGGTCCTGGCAATGAGAGACACGAAGAAGAAGATCCCTGGCCTCAGTGAAGAAGAAGAATCGAAGGGCGGTTACCAGCGAGTCACAGCCGACGTGACCAAACCGGATACCGTCGCGGAGGCGATCAAGTCCACAGGAGCAACTCGGGCATTCATGTATATTGCTTTTGGCACATCCGACCACATGAAAGCGACTTTCCAGTCGCTCAAAGACTCTGGTATCGAGTTTGTTGTCTTCCTCAGCAGCTCCACCATCCAGATCGAGAAGAGCGACATCCCACAGAAGGAGATCATTTCCTGGTTCCATGCCCAGGCCGAGCTCAGCCTGGATGCCGTCTATGGAGAGGAGAACTACGTCGCTGTGCGCCCCGGCCGCTTCATCACCAACTTGGTCCAATACAAGCAAGGTATCAACGATGGCGAGGTCAAGATGTTCGGTAGCAATATGAAGATGGACAGCACCACGCCGACAGACATGGGTCGTGTGAGCGGATCAATTCTGGCGGCTGGACAGTCGAAGGATGGACAGCGCAAGGTCTATGTCTATGGGCCGCAGATCAAGTCGATGGGCGAGACGATCAAGGCCGTAGGCAAAGCTTTGGGCAAAGACGTGAAGACCACCGAAATCAGCGCCGAGGAAGGCTTGCAGCAGTCGATTGCCCATGGCACTCCGCCACCAATCGCGAAGTACATCAACGACCTCCTTAGTAGTGGCCCAGACGCAGATCAGGAGTTGGGGGAGAAGGGAGAGGAGCGAGAGCTGTACAAGACTGGCGTCAAGAATATTGAGCTGTACTCCGGGAAGAAAGCGACTAGCATCGAGGAATGGGTGAAAGCCAACAAGAGTGTGTTTGAGGTGTAGAGCCTCACCACCACTGGGAATGGTCAGTCAGGCAATCTCTATTCATGAGAATGAAACTTCTCGCCGCAAGCGGTTCCACCTGGCCATTACTCACTTCCGGAGGCCTTACGTAGTGGGTGAATGCGGTATGAGTGGACTCATCAGTGTTGTGGATGTGCTCCTTGGGAAACCTAAGGGTGATCAGGTAGGTTGATGAGGGCTGACGAGAGGTCGGACATCCTAGCAGCCAATACACTCGCCTGATACTGCAACGTCGTTTCTCAGGATATCTCGAGACCTTTCCACTGCAGCCAGCGAAAAGCGGTCGTCGAGTACAAGCCAGAAGTACCTATTACATAACATGCCGTCTGGTCAGCTGATGTCTCCTGATGGTTAGGTAGAGCTCGTGGCACCACCAAGCCATCTTAGATTTGGCCCAGTCGCGACCTCGTCCTGGGTGTGCTGTCTTGCAGCAACGGTAGCACATATGTTGCCGCTGATACTCCAAATTCGATCCTCCTCATCGGCTCAAAATTCTGGAGAATGTCGCTCGAAGCATTACCGTTCACTTCCAGAGCACTAACTGTGCTGAAGCACCCTTCTATCTGATCCATGTTGCGGTATGCACAAGGATCGGTCTATCGGAACATCGCTCCAGCTATCAGGCGGTTGGGCAGCTTCAAGCAATGGCATGATGCTCAGGTGAACGAGTCGACCAGCCACGTCGCGACGCCGCTTGACTGTTCTGGTGGCGTGCAGAACGATTCAATAGCCATAAGAGCAAGCCATATATTGAAGGACTAGCCGCCACCTTCGTCTGCCCTTCGACAGCTTTATTCGATCGAGTTGGAGGTTTGTCCCGTTAACAAGCAGTCATGGCACAAATCTGGTCGATTGTTTTGCTCACACTGGTGACGACAGTATTGTGTGCTCCAAGTGAAGATCGATACGGCGGACATCGTCATACTTTCCAGGTCAAAGCAGGCCAGAAGATTCAGAAAGCGATCGATGCTGCTCCCGTCGGCAGCGAGATCGTTGTCGCCCCTGGGACCTATACCGAGCAGCTGTAGATCAAGAAAGACGGCATCAGCCTTCGCGGACAAGAAGGAGCCATACTTACCGCACCTGATACCTTTACTCGCAATGCATGCTCAGGCGTCTTCGGCCGTGGTACCCAAGCTGGAATATGCATTGCTGGCTCAGGTCTTGAGACGGCGCCTTTCGTAACGGAGCATCGCAAAGTCCTCTCCGTTGGACGCAGGGTGAAGGGAGTGTCTGTATCCGGCTTCCAGGTCCAAGGTTTCGCGGGTGCAAACATTTTAGTACTTGGTGCAGAGCATACTCGCATCTCGCAGAACACACTCATCGATGGACCCAACTATGGATTTCTGACTTCAGGGTCTCGCTATACGAGTATGGAGGGCAACACTATCACCTCGTCGGACCCAGCAGCCCCTGGCATCATTGCCATGTGTATGGACAACTTCGAAGGGGCGTACGTGACGGACAACGACATCACGTTCTACGTTATCGGCCTATGCATCCAGACTGATGGTGCAGAGCTTCACGACAATAGTGTCAGCTATACATGCCGTGGTGCATACGCCGACCCGTACGTTGATGGCATCAGGCTCGAGAACAACCACTTCGGCCCATCCTACAACGCCTGCGACGTTCTTGGGTCTTTTGGAGTTTCGCTGGCTGGCTCAACGAATGCTCTGGTTCTCGGCAACATCGTCGAGGGGGCACACAACGACGGCCCAGCTGCAGGGATATGGGTCACGGACGAGCCATGTACGGAGACATCTCTGGCATGTCTTGCCAACCCAGGCGTGACCATCGTCTCTAAAGGCAACAAAGTCATTGGCAACACACTGTTGGACAACGATCTCGATCTCTGGAGCAATAGCACGGGTTCTGGTAACGTGTTCAAGAAGAACAAATGTACCACGTCCATACCGAAAGGACTTTGTCGGAAGTGAGGTCGATGTGCTGGGATGAGGACGGCTTGTAGGGTGGAAGTCTGCTGATGTGTTGGGTGGAGTATGGGCGTTGGAACAATTGTGAACGGAACAAACATGGAGTGAAGGCTATACTCTTTCCTGGCCGTACATGAACTGTATAGCGTTATTGTCGGGTGATGTGCCGTCAACTCGACTTGGTAGTGATCGACCGGTTATTTGTTTCAGCCAGCTTCCACGTTTCAGCAGATACATTCGTAGCATCGGTCTCTTCGCCAAAAGAGGTTACACTCCAATTTAGCTGTTGCTTTCAATTCTCTGTTGGACGTGTCTTCGTGGCAGTCGTTCGTTCAGTCGGATGAGACGGGTGCCACGCCTGACGACCAGACCTCGCTAGAAAACCCTCGTGACGTTCGGAACAATTTGGTTGTGTCAACGTTTCGACTTGACGATGTTGCTAAGCGATATGTAGCACTTGTTGTGGGGATCGGCGAACCTCAATATATTTAGTACTCATTGTTCCACGGAGTCTGCTTTGAACCGCCGAAGCAGGGTAATTAAGGACTGTCTGTTACCTTGTCTGGTGCTGTCGGTAGTCGTCGAAGGGTGGACAGGTGACTGTGCGTCGTGCAATTTAAAAGACACCATGCAGGAGTGGCGGTCCGTGCCTCCACTCCAAACATTGTTCTGAGGTGGTATAAGTATCCTCTCCTTGTTGGCAAAGAAGCTTGAGACTCTTGGTACCCACAAGCACAGAAGTACTCCACCGTCAGACAGTATGTATACCATAGCACTTCTCGCAGCGTCGGCCTCGGTGGCTCTCGCTCAGACCACCTTTTGCGAACAGTATGGCACCTACACGAGCGGCGCCTATGTAGTCAACAACAATCTCTGGGGCGAAGGTTCCGGCTCTGGCTCTCAGTGCACCGCCGTCAATGATGCTTCGGGCTCTGGTGTCGCTTGGAGTACCACCTGGCAATGGAGCGGTGGCGACAACCAGGTCAAGAGCTACGCCAACTCGCAATACCTGTTCGACAAGAAACTCGTCAGCCAGGTCAACAGCATCCAGTCGTCCGTCGATTGGACCTACAGCAACACGAACATCAACGCTGATGTGTCGTACGATCTCTTCACGGCCGCCGATATCAACCATGTCACCTACGTAAGCTTAGCATCACCCTCTGACTTGGGATTAGGCAGTTTACTGACAAGATGTAGTCCGGCGACTATGAGCTGATGATTTGGTTGGCGAAATACGGCACGATCCAGCCGATCGGCTCCCAGATTGCCA
>JAABUW010007366.1_pt1 | contig 13281 bp, 12 predicted proteins | sample 5560081 | NCBI WGS metagenome assembly JAABUW01 (sample SAMN10711882, study PRJNA513363) | rock metagenome | isolation source: Antarctica rocks | place: Antarctica: Victoria Land, Knobhead sud
TGCTTCCAACGCGCTCAAGCAACTTGGCTCGACTGCCCCGGACGCCAAAGTAGCCGCCGCGCACTAAACTGGGGCCTCAAGAATGCACCATCGGATTTCGCTCCCTGTTTGGGGCCTTTTGCTCATTGTTTGCCTTGCGCTCGGGCTGCCTGCCCAGGCCCACAATGCACCATCAAGCTTTATTGATCTGCGCCTCGGGGCGCACGGAATTGATGCGACTGTGCAGGCATCGGCCACCGATTTGACGCATGGCCTGCCCACGGTCGAGCCGAACATGCTGATGTCGCCCGCCGTGGACGCCGCGCAGCAGGCCGGGCTTGCCGCCATGCTCCTGTCGCGGTTTCATCTGGCCGCGAACGGTCAGCAGCTTTCGGGACAGTTCCTTTCAATCACGCCGGTGCCGGACCGCAGGGATGTGCGCATGCAGTTTCGGTTCCCGTGGGCCGGGCCGCCGCGCGCCTTGCAAATTTACTGCCTGCTGTTCCCTTACGACCCGCGCCACAAGACGTTTGTCAACATCTATCAAGGCGGCACATTGGAACGGCAGGCTATCTTTTCCAAAGATGCCCCTGACTTCTCGTACCGGCTCGGCAGCCGCCAGAGCGTTGGGGCGGTCATTCGGCAGTTTGTGTTTGAAGGCATCCACCATATCTTTCTCGGGCCGGATCATATTCTGTTCATCGTCGGCCTGCTGTTTCTGGGCGGTTCGCTCAAGCAGCTGCTGAAGATTGTGACCGCGTTCACTATCGCCCACAGCATCACTTTGGCTCTGGCGACATTGCAGATCGTCAACCCCTCGCCCCGGCTGATCGAGCCGGCCATCGCCCTAAGCATCGTGTTTGTCGGCATCCACAGTTTGACTTACAAGGGAAAAGGCGACCCGCGCCTGCTGTTCGCCTTCTGTTTCGGTTTCATTCACGGCTTTGGCTTCGCCAATGCCCTGCGCGAGATGCACCTGCCCCGGTATGCGCTGGGCTGGTCGCTGTTTTCGTTTAATGTGGGGGTGGAAATTGGGCAGATGTGCATTGTGTTGTCGGTCGCCCCTTTGCTGGCCCTCATCCGCCGCCGCGACCCGGTCGTGGCCCGCCGGGTGGTGATGACAGGGTCAACGTGCGTGATCCTGGCAGGCGCGTTCTGGTTCGTGCAGCGTGTTTTCTTTACAGGCTGAGCAGTCGGCATGGGCGAACGCCGACGGCGCGCTTTCAGGGCATGGCTAGGGAGCGGACCGTTTGGCACGCCTATGGAAAGCAGATACAATGCGAGTGGAATGCCTTTGCACAAGGCAGCCCTCACCCCTCAGCCGCCGCTGGATAGGACAGCCCTCACCCTGGCGCAGAGCGCCTGTCCCGCAGACGCCAAGACGACCCTTACCCGGCATAAGAATGCCACCCTCTCCCGCCCCTCCGGGCCTGCCAGTGCAGAAGCGGGCGCGGGTTAGGAATAAGAACCTGCCCCTAGCTCCTCCCTCAAGGGAAGGGAAAGAACATCTCCCCTTTGGCTCCCCATAGCCCGCATGGGCATTCCTCTCTGGCTCCCCAGAATTGCCCCTAGTCGCAAAGCCTCCACCCTCCGGGTACGCCAGTGCGTTAGCGGGGGCCAGGGCGGGGGGCCACTCCTGCTCCCCTTCGCCCGCTTGCGGGAGAGGACCATTCCTAATGTGCGGCGGCTGAGGGGTGCCAAACACGCGATGGTGGGTACGCCCAAAGCCGCGTGCAACTTTTTGGGAGCGGGCGTGTCAGAATACTTATCAGCAAAGACTTATGACTGCCCCGCACCGCTCAGGCCTTACGACCGCGATTACGAACCTGCCCCGTCTGGACCCGGACGTGGCGCTGGTTCGTCAGTTCCGGGCCACAGGCGACCCGCGCGTGTTTGAGACATTATTCCGCAAGTATCAGGGGCCGGTGTTTCATCTGGTCAGCCGGATGACGGCGGGCGAGGAAGCATATGACGTGACGCAGGAAGTGTTTGTGCGTGCCCTGCGCTCGCTGCCGTCGTTTAAGGGGGACAGCAAGTTCCGCACATGGCTGTATACGATTGCCCGCAACACGTGCCTGAACCATCTGCGCGACAGGCAAGTGCAGCGGGGCCACGAGGGCTATTCGCTGGACGATGACGGCGAAGGGGGGGAAGGCCGGGGCGGGCCGGACCCCTCCGACCCGCAAGCCGATGTCGGGCGCATCGCCGAACAGCGGGAACTGCAGGGCATTGTGGACAAGACACTGGCCGCGCTTTCGCCCGAACAGCGCCTGCTGATTACACTGCGCGATTTGGAAGGCTTATCTTACGAGGAGATTGCCGAGATTACCGAGATCAGCCTTCCGAATGTCAAGTCCAAGCTGCACCGGGCGCGGCTGGCGTTTAAGGCGCGCTTTAAGCCGTACCTCGGCTTGGTCGGCCCAGGCAGCTTGCTTGAAGAGAAACCATGAGGGGAAGTGATGCATTGTGACCCGCGACGAGGCTCGTGAACTCTACTCGGACTATCTGGACAACCTTCTGGACGACGCCCGCCATGCGCGCCTGCTGGCTTTGTGGGACGCCGACCCTGCCGCGCGGGCGGACTTTGACGCCTTCGCCCGCACGCTCAGCATGCTGCATGCCCTGCCCGCCCGCGAACCGTCGCTGGACTTGTGGCGCGAGTTTGCGCCGCACATGGCCGCGCACCGGGCCGACCGGAAGATGAGCCTGCCCGCCCGTGCAAAGCAGCGCTGGTCGCAGTTTTGCTCTGAGCTGAGCGCGGGCCTGATCTTGTGGACACATTCGCTGGCGTCACGCACGCATGCCCGGCTGGAGCGGTATTTGCTGCGGGACCCGCTGACGCGCAATCATTGATCTCGGCAATGGAGAAAAGGCCGCCTGCTCCAACTTTAGGGTGCAGGAGAGGCGTAAATCCCTCATCCTGGCGCTTCGCGCCTGTCCCTCTTCTACACGGACACTGTATTGCATTGGCTGAACACAAAACCTCGCCCTAAAGGGCCAGGGCACAAGGCCCGCTTCCGCACTGGCGGGCCTGGAAGGACGGGAGAGAGGGCTGGGGCGCGAGAGCCAGCCAGCCTCTCTTTACGCCTTCTCTTAGAAAAGACCCAGCCCTATGCGCCTCTTACAGACCATATCAATGACAGAAACAACCAATGAAAACGCTTAGGCTTGCCTGCATTTTACTCGTATTGGGCCTGATACCGAGTATCAGCACGCGGGCGGATGCGCCGCGCGTGGTTGTCATTGACGTGCATGGCACGCTGTGGCCGGGCATGGCGAGCTATGTCGTTTCACAGATGAACCAGGCGTGGAAGGGCGGCGCGGCGGGCATTATTCTGGATTTGGACACGATGCGGGGCAGTGCGGACGCCGCAGAGACCATTAAAACCGGCGTGATCAGCCGCTCGCGCAGCCTGCCCATTGCCGCATATGTCCATGACCGGGCGCTGGGCGCGGGCAGCCTGGTGGCCGTGGCCTGCAAGACGCTGGCCCTGTCGCCTGCCGCTTCGCTGGGCGGGGCCGCAGACGGGCCATCCAAGACCGACTTTCGCGGCGCGGCGGAGGCGGCAGGGCGCAACCCGGCGATTGCCGCGGCATTTGTGTCCGCCGATGCCGCCCTGCCGTCGCTTGGCATCCGGCCTTCCGAGACATTGACATTGAACGCCGCGCAGGCTGCTTCCGTGGGGTATGCCGATGTGATTGCGCCGGATACGACCGACGTTCTGGCGAAAATGGGCCTTGCAGGGGCCGCAGTCACCCCTGTTCACCTGGACGGCTGGACGGCGGTGGCGCTTTGGGTCAGCCAGCCCTGGGCGACGATTTTGCTGCTGGCCCTGGGCCTCGCCCTGGTGGTGGTGGAGTTTCTCACTTGGCATACATGGGGCATTGCGGGAATTGCGGGCGGCCTTTTGGTCGTGCTCATCTTTGCCTCGCATATCACCGTCGGCGCGGCGACATGGGTCGGCGTCGTGCTGTTTCTGATGGGGATCGCGCTGCTGCTGCTGGAAACGCACGTCTTTCCGGGACACGGCCTTTCCGCCTTTGCCGGTCTCATCTTGATCTTTTTGGGTATGTTCTACGCCCTGGGAGGCACGCAAACGGGTGCTCTCTACTCGGCAAGCGCGGCCCTGCTGACCTCCATCGCCACCATTGCCGCGTTCTTTTTGTACCTGCCCCGCTCGCGCGTGTGGAATAAACTGGGCCAGCCGATGCGCCAGACGGCAACGGCTGGCTATGTTTCCAGCGACGACTACACGGGCTTTGTGGGCCGCGTGGGCACGACCGTGACCGCCCTGCGTCCCTCGGGCACGGCGGACGTGGAAGGCATCCGCCTGGCCGTGGTCAGCGAGGGCGACTTTGTCCCGGCAGGCACATCGGTGCAGGTGGTGCAGGTGCAGGGCAGCCGCGTTGTGGTGCGCCCGGCGTAAGCGCAATTCAGAAGAGGCTCCCCCGCCCTTCCTGCCCGTCTGCGGTTGCCGCCCGGCAAAAATGCCCTATCGGGTACAATAAGACCATGCCCCGCAAGCCCCCTGAGCCTAAAGTCCCCAAGCCCGCACCCGAAAAGAAGCCCCGCAAGCCGGAGTTCTCCCCCACCCGCCTGCGCACCTTCCTCCTGTGCCCCATGATGTACCGCCTGGACTATGTGGAGAAGGTCGGGCGTTTTTATCACAAGGCGAGGGCCGGGTTTACATTCGGCTCCACCCTGCACCAGACTTTGCAAAACTTCCATGAAGCGGGCGGCAGCGCGGCTCTGTCGGCAGCGGAGCTGGTGGCGAGCGTGAAGCATAACTGGCAGTCGCAGGGCTACATCGATGCCGCGCATGAGCAGCAGCACAAAGACGATGCCGTGCGCATCTTGGAAACGTACCACGCCGCCTCGGAAGCGCGGGCCGAAACCACGCGGGTCTTCCTCACGGAAAAGATGCTGAAGTGGGACATGGGGCCGTTCGTGCTCACCGGGCGCGTGGATCGCATTGACGAGCATGTGGACGACGGCGCATTAGAGATTGTGGACTACAAGTCCGGGCGCATGGGCGTAACGGAAGGCGATGTCAAAGAAGCCCTGGCGATGTCCGTGTACCAGTTGCTTGCCAAGCGCAATTGGCCCGACCGGCCTGTGTATGCCACCATCCATGCCCTGCGCGGCGGGGTCACGGCATCGGCATCCTATACAGACGAGGAAATGGCGGCATTGGAAGAAGACATACGGGGCATTGGGCTAGAGATATTGGAAAAGGACTTTGACGCCGTCCGGCCTATCCCGCTGCCCGATGTCTGCCCGACCTGCGATTTCCTGCCGATCTGCACCCGCTACTGGAACAAGCAAAATCGCGAATGGCGCGTGGAGCTAGGCTTGACAGAATAAACGCCCCTGCGGAATGCAGGGGCGTTTGCTTTGCCGAGAGGACAAGCGCATGCTTTTAGCGCAGGAGTGTAGAAGCGACACGCGCGTGGGACTGCTGAGAAAGATGGGCAAGCTCAATGGGGTTTTGGACGGCAATACGGAGAGTTTGTCCGGGGGCGAGAGGAGCGGAAAGGCGGAGATGATTGTCACGCGCAATCGCCTGCACCCGGTCGGGCATATAGGCTGCGGGGTCGCCATAGCGGGCCGCATAGCGCCAGAGCGTATCGCCTTTGCCGACATGCACGGAAACCATAGGAACAGAAGCGCGCGCTGAATTGGCATACGCGACAACCGCAGTGTGCCAGAGCACGAACACGCAATTGCAGACAAGAAACAAAAAGGCGCTGACAACAGCCAGACTCAAAAGGCTCCGCTGCCAGCCATTGCGTGACCTATGGGAACAAACTGCGGAAGTATGCGTGGGGGCAGAGGATTGGGACACATCGCACAAAACAAGGCGGGGGCGAACGGGGGCCGCATCCGCAGGGGAAGAGGCGCTTTTGCTGTATTCGGAACCGAAATCAGCGCGGACAGGAACCATAGTTATTTCTCCTCACCGTTACAAAAGTTCACAGGCAACTAAGCAAACATTAGTTTGACTTGGAGGCATTATACCAAACATACAGCCTCAAGTCAACTTATTTTGCCCACCTGTGCTTTAAAACAAACAATTGTTTGAAGTCGTTCCTCGGTGGTGGTATAATGAGGCTGATAGCACTCATTCGCACTTATTCCACTCTTTATCCAGGAGACTTTATGCACACGCTTTCCGACAAACAACGATTGATCTTATCAGTTATCCGCAAGTCCATTGAGCAGCGCGGGCAGGCCCCCACCGTCCGCGAAATCGGCGCGCAAGTCGGCCTCAGCTCATCCTGCACGGTGAAAAAGCATTTGGACACATTGGAAACAAAGGGGTTCTTGAAGCGGGATCGGTACAAGCGTGCCATTGACTTGATGGAAAGCGGCGCGCCGGTACCGCTGGGCAGGGCGGTGTGCGTGCCGCTGATTGGGCGCGTGGCAGGCGGGCCACCGATCCTGGCGGAGCAAAGCGCGATGCCGGAGATGCTGCCTCTGCCGATGGCTCTGCTGCGCCGAAGCGATCAATCCGGCCAGAACTTGTTTGCGCTGGAGGTGTACGGCAACTCCATGCAGGGGGCGGGAATTGCCGACGGCGACATTGTAATCGCGCGCAAAGCGCAGACAGCCGAAGATGGGGAAATTGTGGTGGCACTGCTGGGCGAAGAAGCCACCGTGAAAACATTCCGCCGGGAAAACGGGGGCGTTGTGCGCCTGCAGCCGGAAAACCCGGACTACGAACCGATCTACTCCGAAGACATCACGATCCTGGGCACCGTGACGATGGCGATCAAGCGCTTTTAGCGTTCGGCTTTGATTTGGCACAAAAACGCACCCTGCTCTGTAAGCAGGGTGCGTTTTTGTGCCGTAAGCGCATGCAATAAGCGGGGGGCAGACGCTTACCGCGTGCGGGTGAGCGCATAGTCTGCCAGGGCCGACAGCGAGGCACGGTAAGGCGAGTCGGGAAGCGCCTGCAAAGCCTGCTGCGCTGCCCATACATACTGCCGGGCCACGAGCAAGGTGCGCGCGTAGCCATCATGCCGGACAATTGTTTGGCGGACAGCCTCAATCTCAGTTTCCGTCAGGGCGTCAGGCTCCTGCAGGATATGCAGCAGGTCGCGCCGCTCCGCATCCGAAACATCGGCCAGGGCCAGAATCAGCGGCAGGGTCATTTTGCCTTCGCGCAGATCGCTGCACACAGGCTTGCCGGTTTCTTTGGGGTCGCCGGTGTAGTCCAGCAAGTCGTCGGCAATCTGAAACGCCAGGCCCAGATTAGCGCCGTAGTCGGTCAGTGCCGCGAGCTGCGGGGCGGCGGCGCGGGCCAGCATTCCCCCGATCTCGCAGCAACCGGCGATAAAGCCCGCCGTCTTCTTTTGAATAATCTTGCGATAGGTTTCCTGGGACGTATCCACATCGCCCTTCGCCGTGATTTGCAGCACTTCGCCTTCGCTCAGGCCGACCGTGACCTTGCTGAACACGCGAATGACATCAATGTTTCCCTCGCGGGCCGCGAGATAGATGCTTTTTGCGAGAAGATAATCCCCGACCAGGACACTGATCTGGTTGCCAAAGGCGGCATTGGCGGTGGGGCGGCCACGACGCTCGGCGGCATTGTCTACCACATCGTCGTGGATCAAGGACGCCATGTGGATCAGCTCTGCCGCGCCTGCCGAGGCATGGATGGTCTGGATGGAAAACGTATTTTGCACGGCGCGCGCGGTGAGCACCACCAGGGCAGGCCGCAGCCGCTTTCCCCCAGCAGACAGGGTATGGCCGGAAATGGCGTAGGCCGCACGCACATCGGAACGGATTTCTTCGTCCAGCAGCGCTTCAATGGCGGCCAGGTCGTCGTGGATGCACCGGAGAAAATCAACCGAAGAGGAAGGGGAGGGAGATGTTTCTAAGGGTCTGTTGGCGGTCGCAGGCATCAGCAATCTCACATTCTAAGGAGCGAAACGATACGCTTTGTTTTGCCCGGCAACTCCGCGTTTACAATAGGGTTACTGAAGGACGGTATAAACGCTATTACCAAAAGCGCTCTTGAACTAACCGAGACACTTTGTGAAAAAAACCGCGAACTCCTAATGATTATACGCCTGCGGGCGGGTTTTGTCAAGTTTTGAGCCGCGGTTTTGCGCCGTGGGTCGCCAAAGTCCTCTCATTTCAGGGAAGAAACACGGAAAGGGGTCAAAACAGCATCTGCAGGCTTGATTTCAGCGGCATTTAGGTGTATAATAGCTTCTGTAACCGCGTGGGGGATTAGCTCAGCTGGGAGAGCGCCTGCATGGCATGCAGGAGGTCAGCGGTTCGATCCCGCTATCCTCCACCACACGACCGCAATGTAACCTCCTCTCTCAAAGAGAAAGGAGGTTTTTTGCTGTTTGGCCCTGCTCTGTCTGCGCATGGACGAGAGAATGCAGCCGCTATTTATATTTCCAGAACTTACTGCCCCGCAGAACGCTTGCGGGCTTTGACGGCGAGAAGGCACAGGCCGAGAATGCCCAAGCCCAGCGCGGCGCTTCCCGATGGCTCCGGCGCGGCGGCAGGCGCGACATCCCCATACGTGCTGCCCATGCGGAACTCGTCAAAGTTGTAAGGGTGCGGCGTGCCCCCTGTGTCGGAGCCGGACTGGAAGCGGATTTCGTTGTACTGGAAACTTGTGGTGTAGATTTTGTCCAGTTGCGGGGCCTGGGGGGCGGCGGCAAGGCCGGGTGTCGGGTCTACGTACAAAGTCACTTCCGTGGTGCCGCTTGCCGTGAAGCTGAAGTGGGTGACTAAGAAATGCGTCTGGCTGTTCGGCGGCGTTGTTGTGGAGGAGACCACTTGGGGCGCACCGTCCGGCCCATTCACGCTGACATTCTGGAAGCCATACGTATCTGTGCCGGCGGGAACGCCGATAAAGAACTGCTCGCTGGTGTTGAACAGCGAGAGGCCCGCGTAAGCGCTCGCCATGTCGGTTGTGGTGTTGGCCGCAAGAAACCCGATCCAGATGTCCTGGTTGACATCGCCGCCATAGGCCCCAAAGTCTGTTGGCGGTCGGCGATACGCCCCGACATCGCTGCCGACCGTGGTGAGCTTGCCGCCGCTGACAGCGAGCGTCTGCCCATTGCTGCTAAAGGCAAGGCCGCCGCTCGTGACCTGGTCGGGATTGGATGCGCTGCTGCTTGTCCAAGCTTTGCCCGCCTGCCAGCCGTAGCCGCTGCTTTGGCCGGTGATCGCGCCGGGCGGGCCGGCAAAGCCGTCGGCAACAATGAGGGTGCTTTGGGCATGGGCCGGAGCGATCGCCAGCGCCAGAAAGAGAATGGGAAACACGCGTTTGCGGAACATGGTTGGTTCTCGGTGAGTGAAGAGAGAAGAAAGCGCCCCACCCTGCACTGGGTGGGGCGCTTTTATTGTTGGTCTGTCGGTTTTATTCGGCGGCGGAGGCTGTCCGGCGGCGGGCGATGACCAGGCCGCCCAGGGCCAATGCGCCCATTGCCAGCGGCACCATGCTGCCCGGCTCCGGCGCGGCGGCCAGCGGCGTGAAGGTGTTAAAGTTGCTGAAAGTCACTGAGCCTTTATCACCCGCATTGGGTGCCGCGTTGGGATTATTGGGGTCAACGACGGTCGTACTGGTTCCAAAGGTTTCGTTGGAGCGGTAGGGTTTGCTAAGGAGAGTGCCGACAAAGCTGAATGGACTTGTCGCGGTGATGCCGATGTCGGCTGCATTGAAGGTGAATTGGTACGCATTGGGCGCAGCAGGATTGCCGTTGCCGTTAAGATAGGTAATCGTGCCATCATTATTTAACTTGAACAGATCCAGGTAGGTGTCCTGGAAAGCGACCGCATAGTCCGCCTTGAAGCCGGGCGCAAAATAGGCAACGGTGGAGCCGTTACCCCCGGTTATTCCTACCGAATCAGCGTTAGTGCCTGAGTCGCGAAGTGTGGACGTGTCCTGAAACCCGCTGTTCGGGACGGAGTCTATGTAATAGATCGAAGCATTACCGTCCTGGCTTGTCTTACCGTTTCCCAGCGCCAGGCCAAATGTGATCGCGCCAGCTGACGTTTCCGAGACGGTGATAGTTCCCAGGCCAACCTCGCCGCCGAAGCCGGTTGCGCCGTTGCCAGCGTAGGTCGTGGTCTGTGCCTGCGCGGCGAGCGGGCTGAATAGAGTGGCAGCGGTCAGGGCCACTGCGGGGATCAATAACTTCATTGCATTTTCTCCATTAGAAAGATATTTGGTACTGCAGACGGGCCGGGGCACACAACCCCGGCGGATGATAACGATGCGCGGCTTTTAGGTCTGCGGCGCGGTGTAGGTCGTCCGCAGCCAGTATGCGGGTTTCGCATTGGCGGCGGGAGTGTTGTACGAGCGTATCTTGAACGTGTACCAGCCGGTGCGGCTGGGCATTGCCGAGATTGAAGAAGGCTGGGTGGTCGTCTGCACAAAGGTGCCCGAAGCGACTTTCGCCAGCGTCGGGTCGTCCAGCTCCAGGTAGATGCTGGTGGATGCTGTCCAGCTTGCGGCGTCGTAGTAGAGCGCGCCCGTGACAGGCTTACCTGCGACTGCCCAGACGCGGCACACCTGCACGGTTTGGGTGTTGTCGGCGGGCTTGATGTCCAAATCCTGCGCCCCGGCATACTCCTGCGTGGTGCTGTTGTTTGTGACCGGAAAGCTGCCGGTGTAGCCCTGCCATGAGTAGCACACGTAGCCACCACCGTTTGTGTCGGCGGGGATCGTGATTGTCGCCTGTCCGCTGCCGTTCGTGCGGACATCAGGCTCGTGGCCGGTATAGTCGTGCAGCGAGACATTGGCCCCGAAGTTTGTCTGCACAGTCACCGTGCGGGTGGAGCCGCCGTTGTCGCTCAGGCCGACCAGCAGGTCGCGTCCGTCGCTGCTGCCCAGACGCTCGTAGGAAAAGACATCGCCGTCTTTCCAGCGCTGCTGGGTTGGGCCGCTCGCCAGCTTCTCATGGATCCAGACCAGGTTGTTGATCCGAGCCTTCAGGCCGTAGCTGCCGCTGTCTGTGCTCCAATCGCGGTAGAACACGCACGGATAACCTTCCGATGTTAATATGAGCGCGTAGCCGAGCATCTTGTTTTGCGTGATGGGGCTCGAGCTGTCTGTGTCATGGTTTTCCACGAATGTCACCGCGCCGCCGGGGTTGACCCCGACCAGGCCGGTATGGTCTAACTGGGTCATGTCAAACGAGCCGCCGCTGTTGCACATGGACTGGATCTGCCCGCGCAGGGCGAAGTCAAAGGCGCTGGACCTGTTCTGCATTGAGTTCTGGATCCAGTTGTTGACTGTGCCGACATTGCTGTCGTAGAACTCGCCGACCGCGAACTTGCCCTGCATCGCGCCGTAATTGAGGAACGGGCGCAGCCAGTCGGTGGAGATGCCCTTGACATCGTCCAGGCGATAGCCCTGCACGTCCAGGGCTTTGGTCATCCAATCGCCCGCTTTTTCCAATCCTTCGTAGGCATACCCCTGCCCATCGGAGCCTTTGTATCCGTTGATCGGAGCCAGATCGCGCCCGAATTGGTAGGCATAGTCATCGCCGGGGTTGGGGACATTCGGGTCTTCCGGCAGGTTGTTGGCGCTGAACGACCAGTGGAAATCTCCCGGCCCCTTCTGAAAGCGTCCGCTATTTGCATTGCCGTAAGCGTCTGCGTAGCGAAAGTTGAACTGGCCGTCATCGCCGCTGCGGTGGTTGTCCACCACGTCCAAAATAATGTCCAGGCCGTTTGCCCGCAGCATGGCGCAGCAGCGCTCCAGTTGTTCGCGCGTGCCCCAGCGCGTCGTGACGGTGCCTGCCTCGTTTTTAGACCCCATGTCGTAGTCGTCAAACGGGTCGTAGCCGTTGGAATAGCCGCCCGCCGCCCCTTTCAGCACCGGCGGAATCCAGACCGCGCTGAAGCCCGCCTGACGCATGGCATTGGCCTGTCCCGCGAGGTTGTCCCACAGCCAGGGCGCGGCGCTTGTTCCCGCGGCGGGGCTGGGCACGTCTTTGTAAAAGCCCTGCATCATGACTCCGGCGTTTGCCGCCGTGCCGCCTAAAACGGCAAAAAGGGCGATAGCTGCCGCCCATGCCTGCCGCCCATGTTTTGCGTGCTGAAATGTTTTCATGCGCATGATGCTCCCTTGCTTTTATGCACCTGACCCAAGTTACCCCAACCGATTGGGGTAAGAAACTTGTTTATTCTATCAAATCATTTGCTGCTTGTCAAGGGGGTAGCAGGATTAATTTTGGGCAGACCGGGGGTTATGCCCGAAAACCGGTATTACGCTGGGGAAAATCCATCGGAAACTAGGAAGCGGGGGGCGGGGCCGTGCTGCCGCGCTCGTCCAATTGGGGCGCGAGGAACCGCTGGCCCGGCGTGACACTGTCGCCGCGCAGCATCTTCGCCAGCAGGTGCCCGGCTTCGGCGGCCACTTCCGCCTGATGCAGGTCCAGCACCGTCAGATGCGGGGCGATCTGGTGCATAAAGCGGGCGTTCAGGCAGGTCATAACGCTGACATCCTGGGGAATGCGCCGCCCGGCTTCTTCCAGGGCATGAATTGCCCCCAGTGCCCCCAGCTCGTCTTCGGTGAAGACCGCCGTGGGAAAGTCCGGCAGGCGCAGGCGCTCTTTGACAGCGTTGTAAATGCCGTGTTTATAGTGCGCATCGTCCTGATATTCTATGTGCAGGCCCAGCTCCTCGCGGGCCGCGCACATGCCGCGATACCGTCCCTGCCCCGACATCAAGTCCTGGCCGATGTTAAAAAACAAAACGTTTCGGTGGCCCAGCCCGTGCAGATAAGCAATGGCCTGGTAGCCCACCTGAAAATTGTCGATGCCCACGGCCACGACGCCGCCTTTGGGCGACGACCCGCGCACCACATACGGCAGGCCCGCGTTTTCCAGTATCTGAGGGCGTTCGTCATCCACCCGCATATCCGTGATGACCATGCCATCGCATGTGCGCGAACGGGCGATTTCTTCCATGACATCCTGCGGGTCCTGGTCTTCCCCGCCGCACTGCGCCAGCAGCAGATTGATCCCATATTGATGCAGCGTGTAGGTCAGCGCGCCGATAATCTCATGGTAATGCGGCGACAGCTCATGGTGCATCACAGCCGTATGGAAATTGCCTTCTTCCTGTTTGTAAATCACCATCATCAGGGCCACTGTGTCGGTGCGCCCCCGCGCCAGGCTTTGTGCGGCCCGATGCGGACGGTAGTTCATTTCCTGCGCCGCATCCAGGATACGCTGACGCATGGCCGCACCGACCCCTTTGCCCGCGCGCACCCGTCCGTTGATGACCCGCGACACTTCGGAGCGCGACACGCCCACTTT
>JAABUW010007369.1_pt1 | contig 13278 bp, 4 predicted proteins | sample 5560081 | NCBI WGS metagenome assembly JAABUW01 (sample SAMN10711882, study PRJNA513363) | rock metagenome | isolation source: Antarctica rocks | place: Antarctica: Victoria Land, Knobhead sud
CTTAATTTTAATTTCGACTTAATATATATTAAAAATAAATAAAACTACAATTATATATATAAATAATTAGCAATTAAGAGCAATAAAAGTTGTTTTATATATTTAACTAATTGTTACAAGATTTGTACCTAATGCTCTTGTCTAATAGCAAGAGAGCGTTTGGCATTTGCCAATAGCGTCTGCTTTCGAACAATCAAGTATAACTCGATTGTTAGCTTAGTTCTTAGACAATTACTTTTACAACCACTATAGATATTTGTTTTGTTTACTTGCGTGTCTTTTTATTTTGTCTAATTGTTTGTTTTGTCTATCTAACTACTATCTTTTGTCTAGCAAATAGTAGTTTCAATCTTTGATCCAAGTCAACCGTCTATCTAATTCAGACAAACAACATTGATCGTCAATTCTTTTATTTAGTTTCGCATTTACTACTAGATACTAGATTACTATATTAGAGTTGTTATCTATCTGCATTCTATATTTATTAAATATTGAATTATTGTATCAGAGTTAGTATCTATTTGTCTTTTGCAGTTATTAGACATCGAATTATTGTATTAGAGTTAGTATCTATCTGTCTTTCGCAGTTATTAAATACTAAATTATTGTATTAGAGTCAATATCTATCTGTCTTACGTAGATATCTATCTAATTGTGTTGAGTTGTCTCTCTTAGTCAAACTAACTAATCTCGCTCTTTTTGCTCTTATCCACCAAATTCTGCAATTCTACACTACTAGACATCAGTATATCTCTTGCATTAGTAAGTTAACTAAACAAAGAGCTAAGAAGCTCTTCAAGTTTTTGTTCTATCTATCTTTACTCGAATCTATAGATAGAACTCGCCAGTCTACTTAATTTGTCCAATCTAGTAAAGACAAGCGGATTTGATCAGCTAGATAGACAATCGACAAGATTCTACTCAAACAAGCAATCAATAAGTTCGAAAAAATGCAATAGACAACTCTACTTGACACGATTAGCAACAAAGTTTCTACAAAAAAACTATTGTTTGTCGCAACTTACAACAAGTCTTCAACAAAAACATTATTGTTTATCGTTCTTAATTATCAAGTTTCGAAGACATTACAATCTGCTATAGTTGACGTTGTTACTTCAAAGATATTACTATCTTCTATATTAGACGACATTATTCCAAAGACGTTATTAGAGTTGTCAACAAAATAGCTATCTAAATATTAAAACAAACAGTCTAATCAAAAGCATCTAAACGTCTATCTTGATAACATTCTAGATCTAGAGTTTTTCAATTTAATTGTCGCTTTAGAGTATCTCGACAAAGTTCTTGCCATTCAATATAAATCTGCGTCTTCAAGTATCTCGAAATCCGTCTCTCTATTTGCATCTTCTTCGAGACTCGTTTTTTTATTTGTATTTTCTATCTTGTCTACGTTCTTATTTGAACAATCAATAGCTAGCTCTTTCGACAAACTAAGAAACAACAAGATTGACAAATCAAACAACAATAAATTGCGCAAAAACATATTAGCGAATATTAACAATCTATATTGTCAAGAGCAAGTCTTCTCTCTTGAGAACAATAGTATAAATCGTTGTCGCCAATCTAAACTTAGTCAGACGAGTTTCGGAATAGACAACAAATTCAGAATAATAGATTTACGCTCTAACAATTTTCTGCAAAATAAACGACAATAGTTTGATCAATCTAATCTTGTCGCGCAGTTGTACAATCTATAGCTATTCAATTTATTTGACGCTAGACAACATACTTAGTACGATTAACAACAAGATATCAAATCTAATGTCTTAAAGTCGAAGACAACTTAGTCAAGTACAACTACGCTTGATAATATAGGCTTGCAACAACAACAAAAGCTTGTTCGACAACCTTCTAGCGCTCAAGCTAATTTAGCATTTTTTGAACAAATTTCGTTTTTACAATCCAATTCTGCAATCTTTGAACAAACTTCGGTCTCTCAATTCAACTTCGCGATCTTTAAATAGACTTTACTTTTTGCAAACTTCGATCTAGATCAGTTGCAAACTATATTGCGTAAAAAGAGTTGACACTCTTTAGTAGAATAAATATAATATTTGTCTCGAGATAAATTAACTAATTACTATTGCGTCTCTAGATATTTTGATAAGTTTTTATAGAAAAATATAGATATATTTTCTAGTCGATTCAAGATATCTAATCTAGACTTCTTTTATTCAAACGCTTTAGATAGTTACAAACTAGACAATATTATTTTTGTCTATAAGAAAACAATATATAGAGAAGTCTTTACATTTGTCGAACGTGTAAATAATTACGCGCACGTTGTTGACGAAGTCGTTGTTCGAAACAATCTCTCTTTTTATCTTTGTAACTCTGCTATAACGTGGTATTTTAAGAAAATAGACAACTTTAAACAACAAACGTTTCGAAATCTATCTCTTTTAAATTTTATCGATAAATTGTAGAATCGCTTCAAGATAAGAATTAGCAAAACGTTTGACAAGTTGACGTCAAAGATCTTTATTGTCAAAGATACTAAAAACAAACAAAAGACTACAAAATATCTACAAAATATTATTCTTTATATGTAGTCGACGAATATCGAAGAAATTCAAAGACAATTGATTTGAACGTGGAATCAGCTCGAGATAAAATTGCGTTCTATTGTTAGTATATCTATTGTCTATATATTATCTTAGAACTTTATTGAGAAACTCGACACAAAGCGCGAGATATAAAAGATAATACTTGTCTATTGCTCTATTCAGCAAAATTCAAATCGATTAGATAGGCAATCAGAAGAACAAACTGTTTGTTAGTTTGTATTATATATGTTTTGTTTAATCTATTTCTTTTGTATGCTTTTCTACTAGCAGTTCGATTACGCGTATTTCTCTCGACAACATTTTGCTAACTACAAATACTCTAGACAGTCTATGCAAGATCTGCAAGATTTTAATAGACAGTTTTGTTAATCAATTTAGCAGATATTGCAACAGTTCTAGATATCAAAGTCTTCCGCAAAGCTTGCAATTACAGCGGTGACAAATTCTTTCGCAAATAATCAGAGCAAAAATTCTTACTATCAGAATTAGAAAACAAAAGATAGACAGAACAACGCATAGCGAAATCGAAATAACTATCAAGATAGTTATCGCGAAGATTATCGCGATAACTATTAGAACAACTACAAGCAAATAGCAATCTATCAAGTTTTTGTTGTAACAGTATACTACGCGAATTCTGCAGAATATATAGAGTTTGTCTACTACTCTATATTCTTCGAAGATTCCACGAGCTACTACAGCAACTCATATACAAGTATAACAGCATATTATATCGCTAACGACCAGCCCGAAGAGACACACTATATTAAGAAGAACGCGTTAGCAGTTGCTTATCTAGCCAACTCGTTACAGAAAACAACTTATTAGACGAATGCAATACATATTGAGTTAACACTAATATCTCTTCTACTATTCTCCAAATGCAAAAGCTATGTTTTGATCTTTTTATCGAGAAACAAGCTTTTTTAGTATATCGAAGACAAACACAACAAGATATATTGTCGGAATTCCACTAAGATATTCTATGCCAATCTTGTCTTTGTCAAAACAAGTCTTATAGACTTAGAGCTAATCAAGTCAGACGCTTTATTACTATATCAAGATAGATTAATTTTTAGACGTTGACACTATACAATATATCAAATAATATTCTTATAGAAAGACATCTCTTGTGCTGTTTGCGTCGACAACGGATACACTATATTATTGATCGACAATAACTTTTTTAGTAACTTGAGACTAAAGTATCTTACAAGACAGTTTAGTGTCGTCGTATCTATATACAATATTGGAAACAACAAGTATCTAATTAACAACTATTTTTGATTCTCGATATATCTTCAAGACAAAATAGACAACAAAATAACTGTCGCTTACTTTTGTTAAGAAGTTTATGTTGTGAAAAATCTAAAAACAAAGTTGCTATTTAAAATAGATATTATTGGTCTCGAGCGTATAATTGTTGACGCGAACAGACACAAACTAATTATCAAAAGCTGTCGAAATCTAAAAATAAAGCTAGAGATAAATTCAAAAAACAATATTAAAATAAAACAAGTTGTTAAAATCGAAAGAAGTCTTGTAATCGCTGCTTATTCTGTTCTGAAAATTTTAGTAATTGTACAAGACAATATTTTGTCTAATAGAAACTATATTTTTGAATCGATTTTGTCTGGCGCTTACTTCTATGTCGCAGACAAAAATATATCTTTCGTATATGTTTGTAACAATCGTTCGATATCTCTTTATATTTTATAGCACGCGACACTTGGATATCTACTAGAGTTTGAGAAATAGAACTGTTATCAAATTAGTTCTAACAAAGAGAGATAAGCAGCTAAAGAGAATATCAAAATTAATATATTTAGTAATAGTTGTTAAACAAATCTAACTAATAATGTTTATATCTACAATAGTTTAGACGAAATTATTGCGCTTTAGTGTTTTGTAACACAATTGCATATCTTGTAGAAAAATATTGACAAAACTATTAATCTTGTTAGAAAAGATTGATTGTCGATCTTATTAAATAGCGATTAAAACTCTATATTAGCATCGAAAATAAAGTACAAGATTTATTTTTTGAAAGAACGCGATCGCAAGATAGTCGATAAAAAATTCGACAAACTATATATTCAAGACAAGATAGTGTAATCGATCAAGTTTTTGTTGTTCGAATTTTCAATTTTTGTAATTTGGCGAATTTTGCTAGACGAAACTCGAAAGCATCGAGTAATAACTAATATTTGCAAACTAAATAGACTAATTACTACAAATAGATATTCGATATCTATCTAAACTAATATTATAGTCTAGATTCGTGATTGTAAGTATATAAGTTTAATAAACGAATTAGCTTTCTTTTTGCAATTCTTGATTGTATTGGAAGACAAATATAAGTTTTTTTTTATTATTTATCGAGACAAGAAACAACTCAATATTGCTATTATAAGATTCAAAAATTCGCTTGTCTACGTTCAACAAATAATAGATAGAGAACTTCGCCAATTTAGAGAGTTTTGCCAAGTCTATATTAACAATATTGTTGCTTTCTTGCAATTGTTCGATATATATTTAGCTTATTTTATTTAGTTGTTCGACAAATTAGTCTTGCTAGACGTTACACTTAGTTTCAAGAAAATCTATTTTAACTATTCTAGTATTACGTTGCTAGAGCAAAAAGTGAACGTCTTTGATTTGTCTACTATTGAAAAGTGTATTGTCGCTATTAAGACAATTAGATTTTCTAAAAATTTGAAGATATTTGAGATCTATCTTGATCTCGTCAATTATCAAAGAGATAAAATTGTCTAATACACTTAGCAAGTCAACATTTTATAGCAAGAAAAGACTCGTTTTCTAAAGAGATCTTCTATTGTTAGTAAGCAAAAACAAAAGATATATTCAAGAAACACGTGTATTAAATACTTATCTACTCTTCTTCAATTCTTCTATTAACTACAACAATCTTTGATAGCTTCGAACTTCTTGATTTATTTTGACAATAGCTGTCGTTTGTATATAGATTTAGACGTCTTTAAGAAACGCGAATTTAATATCGAAATATATTATGTTAAAAACAATTTAATCAGCGACAACTTTAAACAAGACAATATTTAGTATGTCTTGTTTTTGTCCAAGACTCTAAGCTTCGTCGAAATAAATTATTGATCAACTAAAATAAAAATAACTTGTCTTGTATAGACAATACAGAAGACTAGATATCTAATAGAAGCAATCAAAAGACTTATTATAGTCTATACTGATTACTTAGTTACAACAAGTATTGTTAGACAAACTATATTGTTCTTCTTATCGACTAACAAGCTCAATCTTTGTCTCGTGTGTGCTTTCTAATATCTTTTACAATTTTCACTCGATATACGTTATTGTGTAGAAAGATTGTATACAATTTCGAATATATTGTTTAGATTTCTTGTATTTGAAAATAAATATAACAAGAACAAGTTATTAATTTTAGATAAGATAAACAACTTTGCAACAAATATACAAGCTATAACTAAGTTAATGCGACAAATTTTTAAAGAAAAAATAAATCTAATCGATCAAGATACGATTGACGAGATAGTCTTATTTTACTCGAGTCTTGTTCAAATAAGTAAAATTTTTAAAAAAAGACTTCTCGAGATATATATCAAATTTATCAAGTAAACAAAAATTCTAACAATGGTTCGAAGATTATCTATATCTTCTAATATTTAGTTTTTTAAAAAAAAAAACTTACTCTACTTTATAGACTATGCAAATCGCAAAAGACTATATTTATTTAAGAAATTTGAGATAGAAATCTTTTACTAGACGCACAATATAAATAGTTATACTAGCTTTACTTGCACTTACAAGACAATAATAATTAACTTTTATTTTTGCAAACTTGTCTCTCGGTTGCATCGATATATTGCTTATTGTTAAGAGTGCAATTTTTGCCAAATTAAGCAACATCAACTATATAGAAATCTTAATTTAATTTTAAGTTCTCTTGTGTCTTTTTATACGATATGTATCGATTTTGTCTTGGAACTTTTGTTATATTAGAGTTTCGATACTGTTTTAATAGCGATTTGCAAATTTTCCAAGAAAATAATTGTTTTGATTGGCAAAACAATTTATATTGCAGCGAACTAGACAAGTATTCTTTTTGACAATTTTGTCGACTAGAGAATCCTAAGAGCGTTCGTGTATAATAGAGATTGCAAGTTTATATTTGAATTTTGGACAACTATATTTTAGAAGCTAGAAATTCAATTTCTAATCTTAACAATATACTATTTACAAACAAACAAATAGAGTAAACGAACAAATTAGATAGTCGAGATAGTTTTGCAATATATAGCAACTAGCAACTCTAATCTAGACTAAATATTCTTTTTGTCTACACTTCGCGCTTGTCTTAATAATTTGTTTAGTGCGTCTATCGAACTATTATCAAATAAAATAATTATAGACTTTAAGATATATAATCTTTTGTCTCTTCTTAGATCTAACAACATTTAGACAGATTAATTGCAGAAGAAAATTGTTAATATTTTCAAGATAGAAGTAGCAATTGTATAAACTAATATAGCAGTCAAAACAATATACAACAAACATTATAGATCTATCGAGCTTCTTGTAAACAGTATAGTGTATCTTTATCTCTACAAGAGCTATTTTTTGTTGTTCGTCAAATTGTTCAAGTTGTCTATTTAACGTATCGAATTTTTTAAGATTCTCGAACAAAAAGACAATCTAGCGTACAAATTGAATTTTTCAGCAAACTAAAAAATCTATTCAGTTATATCTATTGTCTATCTTGAGTTAGCGCTAGACAATAAAAATTTGTACAATTGTTTAAAACTAGATTATCTAGAGATTGTTGTCGAGTTAAATATCGAATAGCATTTTTACAAGATTAAAGTCTTTATTGGATATTGTATCCGTCAATATAGACAAGATTGTTCTATCTCGAAGTATCTTGTTCGATAGAAAAATTACAATACTAAGTGAAATCGATAATATGGCGAGAATCTGCTAGATAATTCTGCAGATCTTGTCAATAACTACAAGACAAAATATAAAGTGTTTATTCTTTCTATTATAAGATATTCTAAAACAACTACTACGATATCTAAAGTAACTGTCTCGACATCTTTGATAGATATCGTCGTTCTTGTATTATTGTTAAAGAAGCGCGAACGACCGCTTAAGACAGTAGAAAACGCGTTTATGCTCAAGAAAAGAGATAGATTGTCTAAGATTAAAACTATTACAAATAGCAAGAAAGACAACAACGTTTAGACTTTATCTTGATGTTGTTGTTGTCAATATCTAAGAGTTGATAACGGTAAACTACTTGTCTAGACGTGGCGTTAAATAGTTATAATCTATTGTTTACTTATAGTAGGCGCTTTACAAGTTTTAGTTATAAGACGCGATTTACTAGAGCACTAGCACGATCAACACTAATATTAACAATATTACTAAAGCTTATTATCTTTGATTCTGTCAACACGCATTCTTGCTTACTATTGTTAGCTACTATCTTTATATTATCGATAGTAGCATCTTTATTATTGCTATCGCATTACAAGATCGCTTGTCTATTGTTGTTGTTTGAAAACCAATCAACATAGTCTTTAACAAGAAGAACAAGAACTCTTATCTTAGTCAAAATGTCGCAAAAGCTCGCGAACGCAAAGTTGTCAATTAAGCAATCAAAGACGATCTCGCGGACACTCTAAGTTAGCAAGATAATAATAATTAGACTAAAACAGAAGACAACAAACTAAGTCTAGAAGATATCAAGATTAAACGCGATTCTTTTGAAAAGCACACTATAGCAGACGTCGAGCAACTTATCTATAAGATATCTATGCTTGATAGCTATCTTACTATAATTATGTTTCGCAAAGATAGTAACGTATCTCTTGTTTGTTTGATTTCTAACAAGAAGATCTTGAGCGCAAAGATAGTCGAAATAGATGTCGCTCTATTCTGGTCTAACAGAGAGATAGATGTCGACAACTATTTTAGCTATTTGTCAAGTTATATATATTTTACCAATTACGATATAGATTGTGTTGTTCGCGCCAATATTACAACACGCGATTGCTTCTCTTTATAGTTCGCAACTTTTGACAAGAACAACAATATTTGTATATTACGCGCGTCTCTAGAGTCTATCTTTGTGTCTATAGATACTGTTGATATTTTCAAAAAGAGATATATCTTGCAAGACGATGCCGATATTTGGTCTACTTGAATTGTCGACTCGCAAAAGAGATACGAGACAACTAAGATAAATAATCTTGTATATAGTATTATGTCTTATTAGACACTAGTACGTTTCAACAAGCTGTTGTTCTTAAGAAAAGACTAGGTTTTTGCAAACTACAAGACTTGCAAATTTGTTTTGAATCTTGCTATAAAAGACAATCAGTCTTCGAATCTATACTACAAGAAAGACGTCAAGAGAAACAACTTTAACAAGAAGACTATATCAACAAAAGCTTGTCAAACAATTAAGCGCGAGAACGCAGCTCTATTGGAAGCGCGAAAGACGCGGAAAATAGATATCGATTATATCTTATTCGAGACAATAACGTTGTCTCGCGGACGTCTGACTTCGATTATAAAAGTAGATAAATCGATTTCGATTTTAGTCGAGAAAAATATTTTCTTCGATTTTGCTCTATTCTTTGTCTCTCGAGATTCAAAGTTGCTAAAGTGCTACGCGAAAAAGTCGGAAATCGAGACAAAAATTGTTTGTTAAATGCCAAATTCGAAAGACAAATCGATTCGCAAAGATATAGCTACTAGACTTGCAAATACTACTAAGTTTATAGATATTTTTACTACTAATTGTTAGACAGTTCGCTTTGCGACAATTGCTAGACGTCTACTAGACAAGATAGCAAATAACTCGGACAAAATAACAACGCGTTTTCAAGCTATACAAGATAGTTGCAATACTATTTTTAACTTTATTGTCGAGATCGATATCTATACGTTTCTTAAGAATATCGTCAAATTCGCTGACAAATTAGTTTAGATTGTCAAGATTGTTGAATTACTCAAAAATAAATTTTAGAACAAATTTGCAGCAACTAACATAGACAAGACGTATTCGAACGCAAAAAAGAGTATTTATTGCTAGCGCGACAAGAAATTCTACGACAAACTAGATATCAAGAAAGATTGAACTAAGATTATTCAAAAATATAACGCTCAAACGGACAAGAACAACGAATTTATCTTTATTAATTAGACTATTAGAGTCTTGACAAAATAATAATTGAATCTAGAAGTCAAATAAAGAGTACAATATAACAAGAATATTAGTGTCTTTTCTTTTAAGAAAAGTATATATTATAAAATTTGTATTTGATACTCTTGTCTAATAGCAAGAGAGCGTTTGACGTCTACCGATGGCGTCTGCTTTCGAACAATTAAGTATAACTCGATTGTTAGCTTAGTTCTTAGACAATTACTTTTACAATTATTATAGATGTTTGTCTTGTTCACTTGCGTGTCTTTTTATCTTGTCTAGTTGCTTGTCTTGCCTGTCTGGCTACTATCTTTTGTCTAGCACTAATTAATATTATTATATAATTGTATTTGCTAATATTTAGTATATATAAAGTTGCAACTAGATTTATGCAACTTATATACTAGAATTAAAAAGAAAAATTCGAGTCTTAAAATTTAACGCAACTAATAATACTTAATATATACTAAATTTAGATTATATTTATATATAAATTATCTATTATTTTTTGTAGTTTTAATAATAGATATTGCTAATATTTAGTATAAATTAGATTACAACAAAAAGTTTCTCTTTATTAAATTTGTTATCTACTTAATTGTATTTTACTTGCGCTAAATATAAACTTAATATATATTTAGTTACAAAATTAATATTTAAATTTAAAAAAAATTGTTAAATATATAATCAATATATACTAGACGCAAATATTATATATATTATATTTACTATAATAATATTTTAAAGAAAACAAGTTTTATATATTTGTTATATTAAAATTTTATAATATATTCTAAAATTAACAAACTAAATTGCAATAATTTTTATATTAAATATATACTAAAATAATAGAAGCAGTAGAAATAACAAATTTATTAGATTTATGTTATAAATTTATTAATAGAATTAAAAGTATATATTAAATTGTTATAAATATTTAGAAAAGATAAAGATAAAAAACGCAATAATTATATTTTAATTTTACAAAATATACTAAAAACTTAATATACAATTTATATAATTTTATTTATTTTATTTATTTTTAATATATATTATAACAATGTTAAACTTATATTTAAATTGTATACTATATAAATATATCGAAATTATATATTTAAGATCGAACTAATAGTTTTTGTTTTAATAATTATCGATTATATTAAGTATAAGTCTAGCTTATTTTAAATTTTAAAAATCGAACAAAACTATAATTACTCGATATAATAAAATAATTAGTTTATATATTTAGTATATACTAAATATATACAATTTGTCTTTATTATATCTTTTTAAATTTTTAATCTTTTCGCTTTATTTAGTACAATCTATATATAATATTATAGCGCTCCGACGCGATAGCGTCTTAGAATATAGCAAGATATATAATCCCGAATATCTATAGAAGTTTCGGATAACACAGCATCTCTTTCTAATTAGATAGCGAGAAACAGACTCGCACGTTATAACAAGTATTAGATAGAAAGAAAGTCTATCTCTTGTTGTTCTTTAACAATTAGTTCTACTACTATCTATTCTATATAGTTAGAACATAGTAATACAAGTCTATTATATCTTACGTCTTTTATATCTTAGTGCGTCAACGCAAAGCAAACTGTAAAATACAAGTGCGTCTGCTTCTTGCTAACGCATCAAGATATAAAAGACGTAAGATATAATAGACTTGTATTACTATATTTTAACTATATAGAGTAGATAGTTGTAGAACTAATTGTTAAAGAACAACAAAAAACAAAATTTCTCTTTATCTAATACTTGTTATAACATACAAGTCTATTTTTTGCTATCTAATTAGAAAGAAGTATTGTGTTATTCGAAATTTCTATAAATATTCGAAATTATATATTCTGCTATATTCTAAGACGCTAGCGCGTCGAAAATACTATAATATTACAGTTATTTTCTTTTTTTAGAGCACTAATCTTTAATATTATAAGAAACTATATCAATATTATTAAAACAAAGATATCTACTAAATATTAATATTGCAAAAATTTGTTGAAAATCTTTTTAAATCTTTTTAAGAATAAAAAGAAAAAGAGTTTTCTATTTAATAGAAATAAATTTATACTTTAATTTAATACAATTTATAGAACAATATAATAGCAACAATAACAATCTATAATATATTATTGTTTTGTTATTTATTGTTGTTAGAATTCCAAACAGAATTTAAAGTAAAATTAGTATTGCGCAGACACTAGATAGATTATAAATATAGATATTGTTGTTTCTTTTTTTTTCTTTTTTTTTCTTTTATATTTTTCTTAATTGTAGTTGCTTTATTGTTGTAAATAAACTATTACAAAGACAACAATATATAAAACTTATATATATAGTACAAATCTTAAATCAATATATCTTTTTCTTCTTCTACTATATTTTATAAGAAATCGAAAAAATAAAAAAATTAATAATTTTAATATTTTATTGTTTGCAATATTAATATATTATAGTTTGTAATAATTTTTTGTATATAACTTGTATAGACAAATATATATATATTTGTAAAAAAGAGAGTATTTGTATTTATTGTAGAATTTTTTATTACAAATTAAATTGTTGTATTGCAATAAGTTTTGCTCGCATTTACAATATAACAATTGCTAATATTTATTAGTTTGTTAAATATTTTCGAAATAGTATAAAAGATTTTGTTATTAATTATTGCAAAAAACTTGAGATAGAAAATACAATTTTTAGATATATAGAATATATACAAAAGAATATAGTTTGCGCAATAAAAAGCTAATAATATAATAAAAAGTTTATTTTATTAATAGTAAATCGAGTTTAATTCTATATTTGTTAACTTAAACAAAATTTAATTTTTGCTTAAAAATATTAGATCGAACTTGAGTAAAAATTTGCAAAAACAAAAATAGCTCGAAATAAAAAATTTATTAAAATATAGCAATTAATAGATTAACTATCGAATTGGATTTCGATTTTAACTATTAAAATTAACTTTATTCGACAATTTTAATATTAGAAATTAAATTAAAACTCGAGTTAATTTTTATTTTTTTAAAATCGATTTAATTTAATTTAAGTCGATTTTCGATTCTAATATTAGAAATCGAATTAAATTGTTAAAAAATCGAAAATTATATTATTATATTAAGAATTACTATTTTAAAATCTATATAATTATAATATATTATCGAGATTATAGTTTGCTATATTATTAAATTATAATTATTTGTTAATATAAAATTTTATTTAATTTAATTTATACTTATATTATTTTTTTGTATTATTTTTTTGTATTATTGTTCTATTTTAGAATTTTTTTTTTAAATTATTTAAAAATATTGTTTATACTATTTTCGATTACAAAATATTTAATTTTTTAAAAATTTCTAATTAATAGTTGTTTTTATTTGAAGATAATTTTAGTAAATCTATTTCTTGTAATTTGCTATTTAGTACTTTATATTTTAA
>JAABUW010007374.1_pt1 | contig 13268 bp, 10 predicted proteins | sample 5560081 | NCBI WGS metagenome assembly JAABUW01 (sample SAMN10711882, study PRJNA513363) | rock metagenome | isolation source: Antarctica rocks | place: Antarctica: Victoria Land, Knobhead sud
ATTCAGCTCCCACCGCAACCACCATGGCTTCAGTAGTCACCCGCGTCAAGAACAGTGTGTCCCGGAGCGCCGCCGCCTCCATGTCACCCAGCGGCCGTAAAGAGCGCAAAAGCCCTCCCAGCCACGGACGAGTCATCCCTCCCGAACCAGTCCAGCAACAACCCGACGGCGAGCTCACATCCGCAGAAGCGGATCCCGCCGTAACAGCACACAATTTGGCGAGAGCAAACAAGATGGTCCCGAAGCTTCAATGGGATGACAGGTTGGCGCATGATGCCCAGACGTGTGCGAAGACCTTGGCGTCAACGGGGAAGCTTGAACATTCGAGCAACGAGGTGCAGGGCGAAAATCTATACGTGACTTCAAGTGCGGATGCGAAGTTCGAGGAGGCGATATCGGAATGGATGAACGAGGAGACGAGCTACAAGGGGGAGAAGATTGGGGAGGGCAGGTTGGAGGAGTATGAAAATTTCTGTAAGTGCATGGAGCGTATAAGGTTTTGCTTCTTTTCACTGACTGAATTCACAGCACAATGCCTATGGCACAGCACCACACACGTTGGAATGGGCAAGGCGAAAGCTCAGGACGGTCGGACATACATTGTCGCACGATACTCGCCACGAGGCAATATTGCAGGAGAGAAGCCATTTTGAGAGGAAGGGCATTGCGTTGCTTTGAGAAAGATGTCTATTCGAGCATTGAGCGATGGAGCTGCCATAGCGGCCAGGCGTTTTGCATTCCCAGCGAACCCAAGAATACCACTTGGGGTCCTTCATGATGTATAGTAGTCTGTGTTCGAGAAAATGGAGTTTCAAGACCAATCCTACTAAGCAAGCAGTGACCCATGTATGTGTGAGTGGTTAAACGATACGTTCAGTTTGCACAATGTATTCAGATGTACATTATGTCAAGAAGCCTCCGACTCGCAGTAATCGTACCAAGTCTATTCCCAATGTCGGTCGCGAATGGTACGTACGTCTCATTAAATGCCATGCCAGTGTAATCACGCTCAGCCATGTTTCATGCAGCATCATGAATGCCCAATCGTACGAGATCTTGTCAACCCGAATCAGAAACCGATCCTACCCATGCCCGTACTCCGTAAAATTCAACATCGTCGATCTCAAGACGACTCCTCTCCCGGCGCAGAGTCAGATACATCGACGGTGCTTGCTACGTCACCAATCTCGGTCACGACGACTGCAAGAGGTGTGTCATCCCGGGGCAGGATGTGGTCTTCAGTCGTTCCGTCGTCTTCAGGGTACTCTTCGGAAGTGGGTCGCCCCTGTCGGTCCTTGCCTGCGGGCTTGTGGTCGGGCCAGCTAGTTGGAGCTGTGCCTTTGGCGGTTGTTGTCAGAGGTTGTAGAGCTTGCGTGGTCATAGACTCTGTCGTTGACGTTACTGAAGTCGGGACTACCTCGGGTATGTCGGTGGAAGTGGTTAGAGCTGAGGTTGCGACCACTTCAGGCTTATCAGTAGAGGTGGTTGCCGCAGTGGTCGTGACTACCTCGGGCATGTCGGTGGAAGTGGTGAGAGCTGAGGTTGGGGCCACTTCAGGCTTGTCGGTGGAAGTGGTCGAGGCAGTAGTCAGTGCACCGGTCAGCGCAGTGGTAAGAGCAGTGGTTGGAACGACTTCAGTCTTATCAGTGGAGATCGCAGGAGCTGGGCTGCCAGTCGTGACCACAGCAGGAGTTTCCGTAATCTTACTGTCCGACGCCGACGTCTCCAACGTTGTGGCTGCCTTAGGTGTTAGTGGTGCCGTGGTGTAAGCATCGGGCACAGTATTGACTGCAGTCCCAGTTGATTGTTTCCATTGCGATGTAGTGCCTTGCCAGCTGCCTTGGTGTGTTTCAAAGTCGATGTCGTCGACTCGCCGGTGCTGGACGTAGATGTCTCGCTAGTGGTGGTCTCGCCAGTGCTGAGTGCAGACTTCTCGCCGGTGGTAGTCTCGCCAGTGCTGAGTGCAGATGTCTCGCTGGTAGTGGTCTCGCCAGTGCTGATCGCGGATGTCTCGCTGGTAGTGGTCTCTGGAAGTGGGACAGCCTGCGTGGTGTCGTGATCCGATACAGAGATGATCGTATGCTGTGGCACCGGCGTGTTTTCCAGAGTATGCTGCTTTCCAGCCTTGGTTGAGGAGGTCGAGTCGCTGGCAGTCGAAGTGGTTGAGTCGCTGGTGGTCGAGGTAGTCGAAACAGCGCTCCAGAGGGACTGGGTCGATGTTTTCCGGTGCTTCTTAGCCTTCGTGCGAGTGCTGGTAGGGAGGCCAGAAGTTGGGTTCTCGTCGATGGTCGAGTCGATGGGCTTCGTGGTCTCGTAGGGATCGAGCTCCTCAGCGGCATGCTTGAACTTCGTGGTGGCTGTGGTGGCGGCAGGGGCATCCGTCGAGGTGGTCAGGTCCGAGGTCAGGTCCGTGGTGTCGTAAACGGCAGGGATGGCAGGGATGGCAGGGCGTGGTAGAGCGAGCGAAGCACCCAGAAGGGTGGCGATGGTGGTGAGGGAGAGCAGCATTGTTTCTAATAATGTAACAACGAGAGGACTTGAGCTTCCGGAGCGACTAAGTCGGAGTACTTGGGACGGGTTGATGGTTCGAAGGGAACAGGTGGAGGGCCTTGGCCGGCGTTATATAGGTGTACACTCGGCTTGGGTAGGGCAAGGTGGTCGTCGTGGATATCTTCCACGAGAAATGACTGTCTCGCGGTGAAACTGTGTGCGGACATTTGAAGGATGAGCGTTGCGCAACGGTGCTCCTGGTACAGATTTAGAAGGAACCGAATGAGATTGATAGAGGACATCCTTCTTGATTGCAGGCTTCGAGCTCCTTAACCCGGTTGTCTGAACAGGTTGAACTCTATTTGATGCCAGAAGCGTGTGGGTAGTATGCCCCCGCTGTACAATTGGACTTACCTTTGTCGGCCAAGCCGTATGTTGTAACCCTCCAGCACCGCTGCGCCGAAGGTGGATTGCAACGTGGCGGTTCGACTGTCAAGGTCAACAAGCGAGGCGGCTAAAACAGTAGCTAGCATAATCCTAATCAGCATGGGTTTCATCTTGCAGGAGTGAAAGGGAAAGAGGATAATGTTTGAATTAGTAGGGTTCAGCGTGTTTCATCATTGTATACCGCATGCACGGCCCGATAGTTCTTGATGAAATCAAGCATTAGCTAGGGCTTCTGTCATCATGGCTCGAAAACAACGATCACCAATAATAAGGGAGATGCCAGAATACAGTCGCTGACGTTTTGTCGAGGCTCCGAAGCAGAGGCGTTCTCCTCCCTAGGCACGCTGAGGCGATGGTGCCGTAGACGCCCAAAGCATCTCAACCCCGGACGTCGTGAAGGAAATCCGTAATAACAAGAAATGGCGAACACACTGCAAAATCCAAGCTTTGCTGCGCTGGGACGAGCAACGGCTCGAGCGCTGCAGAAACGCGGAAGAAGGAGCGTGCCCTCGGTGGGTATCTGCAGTATAGGACCAAGCACGCAAAGGTGCAAGTGTGCGCAGCAGTCGGTCGCGTAAAGCGTTGACCCAGGATTAGATGAAGTTTTCGTATTCTCGTCGCAAGAAATGAGAAGGATGCGCATGCGTATGCACTGGTGCTGGCCGATAATCCGATGATTGCGTGTCGCTTGCCTTCATCGACCGACAGCTCCGTGGGCAGAAAAGATCATCAACGTCCAGTGTCGCCAGTATGCAGCTCGCGATGTAGGCCTTCTATACTCCGCGATTCCATAGCCGTGCCTGGTATGTAGGTAGACGAAATCGTGATATTTTCGAGGTAGAGAGAGGTAGAGAGCGTACACCATACCTGTCAGAGCTTGGCCTGAAACGGTGGCTCGAGCCAAAAATTTCGAGTCTAGCACAACCTTATTTCAACTGCTGAGTGCCCACATCTCCGAAAGGTCTCAGGGTGTGCGTGGTCTTGCGATCTCGCTTGAGTCGACCATCCTCGTTCGTGCAGACGCTCCTGAGAGCTGTGAAGCAATGGTTTTGGTGTCAGAGACCACCACAACTCTCCGTACGACTCATCAGAGCGAGTCCGATAGAAAGGTGGCAATCGATACGGCTGCGTATGAATGGCTGTATTCTGCACTTCCTCACACTCTTCGCTCAAATAGCCGTCCCCCGCTCGAAACTGTCCCTAATCTCACTCGTATACTTATCATAGAACCTCGCCAGCTTCATATTAAACTGCTTGTTCTTCTCATTGATATACGTGATATCGCCACCCTCCTCCATCGGATCCGTCCTCCCCCTCTCCTTCCTCTTCTTCAACCTCACCTCCTCCGCCTTCTTGATATCGCCCACCAACCGATCCACGGCGTCCTTCGACGGCTTCTTCCCAAACACCCCAGTATCCATCCCCGCCATATCAGTAGACAAATAACTCCCATCCTTGTCCACTGCAATTAACTCCCCCGTCTCCGTCTCCACAATCTCCAGCCCGCCACTCCTCACCGCCCGCTCAATCGCCTCCTCCTTCTCCTTCTCATACGCGCCCTTCCGCCCATCCCCCCCGTCCTCTTTCGTCCCCGCCTTCACCATCTGCGCAATCTGCCGCTCATACACCTTCCCGGCTTCTTGGTTGTAGTCCTGAAACGCCACCCCCTCCTTCCGCGCCTTCTTCTCCGCCATCCGCTCGTCCCATCGCTCGCTCTCGTCGACGGTCCAGTCCCAGGCGCGTTTTCGCTCGAAGTCCTCGCCGCTGCCTTCGACCTCGGATTTGAGGAGTTTGTGGGCGACGACGTCGCGTTTGCGGTTGAGGGTGGAGAGTTGGGTGGGGTTGACGGCGGCAGAGCGGGCTTCGGCGCGGGTGGAGTCGAGGTTGGATTTGCGGGAGGTGGCGTGGCGGGCGCGGAGGGCGGCGAAGCGGGCGGCGCGGTCGTCAGAGGGGGGTGCGGAGTCGGAGTCTGGTGGTGCTGGTTCTAGTTCTAGTTCTGGTTCGGCTTCTGTGATTTCGGGTTCTGGCGGTGCTTGTTCGTCCTCTGCGAAGCGGCGCTTGCATGGCTCGCTCGAGTCGTCGGCTAGGCTGAGCGAGCTCTTGCGTTTGAGTTTGGCCGGCATTGTGCTGTTGTTATGGTAAAGGGGGTTGATTAGTGCAGAGTCCTTGGGATCAGTCGCTGTTGCTGATCGCACTTGCCAAAAGATCGTGCAGCGGAACGACCCGGTAGAGTTTCACTAGCGCGATCTGCCCCGCGTCGACTTCGACGCGTTCAAGATTAACAACTCGGATCCATCACCAATATCTACGAATGACCACGTGAGCCACTAACGCATATGATGAGATGCGAATAGGATCCAACGTGGTCTCACAATCCACATGTCACTTGACGCGCTCAACGCACAGACGACTTGACGGTTGAGACAAGATGTACATTAAACAGATCATCATCCAGGGCTTCAAATCGTACGTCTGCCGCCTTCACCTCCACCACCCTCGCTAACACACCCCCCAGCTACAAAGAACAAACGGTCATCGAGCCCTTCTCGCCCAAGCACAACGTCATCGTTGGCCGCAATGGATCAGGAAAGTCCAACTTCTTCGCCGCGATCCGTTTCGTCCTCAGCGATGACTACACCCAACTCAACCGCGAGGAGCGATCTGCTCTCCTCCACGAGGGCGCTGGCTCGGCCGTGATGAGCGCGTATGTGGAGGTCATCTTCGACAACACCGATGAACGCTTCCCGACTGGTACTGAGGAGGTCATTCTGCGGCGGACCGTCGGCCAGAAGAAGGATGAGTACTCCCTCAATCGCAAGAACACGACCAAGCAGGAGATTATGAACTTGCTTGAGTCGGCCGGATTCAGCAAGAGTAATCCATACTATATCGTTCCGCAAGGTCGCGTAACGCAGATCACGAATATGCAAGATCCGCAGCGCCTGGCGGTCCTGAAGGAGGTTGCAGGGACAGAAGTTTACGAGAAGCGGCGTGCTGAGAGTCGTCGCATCATGGACGACACCGAGCAGAAGCGTGGCAAGATCGACGAGACGCTGGACCATATCAGGCAGCGGCTGGGAGAGCTAGAGGAGGAGAAGAAGGAGCTGCATGAGTTCCAGGAGAAAGATCGGGAGAGGAGGTGTCTGGAGTACACAATCCATCGCCTTGACCAGGACGCACTCAACGAGTCGATGGACAAGATGAATGAGGAGCGCGAAGGTGGGGTGGAGAAGACGGATGAGAATCGTGAAACACTTCAGCAACAGGAGACTGAGTTGGAAGCGATCGCGGATGAGATGTCGGAGTTACAACAGCAGCTGAGAATTCTACAAGAAGAAAAGGCGCAGCTCGAAGCAGATCGGAAGGAGTCAGCCAAGGAGAGAGCGAAGATCGAGCTCGATGTTCAATCGATGACCGACAACCAGTCCGCAGCCCAGCAGGCTCAGACACAGCACGCCGCGGAGCTCAAGGACGTACAAGCACAGATCGCCCAGCGTGAAGCCGAACTCGCGCAGATCCTCCCGCAGTACACAGCCAAGCGTGCAGAGGAGAAAGCTGCTCGCCAGCAACTACAGGACGCCGAACAGACAGTTCAACGCCTCTATGCTAAGCAGGGCCGTCAATCTCAGTTCAAGAACAAGCGTGACCGCGATGCCTGGCTTCATAACACCATTGCCGACATCAACGATTCTCTTGCCACCCGCAGGGCTATCGTCATGAACAACAAAGAAGAGATTGTCGAGCTCGAAGTTCAGATCAAGCAGTTGGAGACCGACATCGCCACGCTGCGCTCCCGCAATGAGAATCGTGGCGACGAACAACAAGGTCTCTCTGCCGATGTGCAGCGTGCTAAGGACGAACAGCACCGTCTTACAGACCGCAGGAAAGAGCTGTGGCGCGAAGAGGCAAAGCTCACTTCTGTGATCGAGAACGCAAAGCAGGAGCTCGACAAGGCCCAGAGCTTTCTGCACCGTATGATGGATCAGTCTACTGCTCGCGGTCTGCAAAGTGTGCGCAGAATCATCCAGAAGCACAACATTGAAGGCACGCATGGGACGTTGGGCGAGCTCTTCGAGTTCTCCAGCAAGTACCAGACGGCGATCGAGGTCACGGCTGGCACGTCTCTTTTCAACTACGTTGTCGACGACGACGAGGTCGCAACCCAGATCACCGAGATCTTGAGGAATGAGAAGGGCGGCAGAATGACCATCGTACCTCTGTCCAAGATCCAAAACAAAGGCGTTCCGAATCTCCCAAAAGCCTCGGATGCAGTACCGCTGCTCACGAAGCTCAAATACGACCCGATCTACGAGCCAGCGTTCAGGCAGGTGTTCGGTAAGACGATCGTCTGTCCAAACTTGCAGGTGGCGGCGCAATACGCCCGCAGCCATGGTGTTTCTGCCATTACACCTGATGGAGATAGAAGTGACAAGAAGGGCGCTCTCACTGGTGGATGGCACGACACACGTTCCTCCCGCATCGATGGCTTGAAGCGCGAAAAGGCTGCGCGTGAGGAATACGAGAGTGCCATAGAGCGCAAGGCTGAGATCGGACACGAGCTCGACCGCCTTGGCCAACAGATCACCAAGTGTCTCAGCGAGGTACAGAAGGTGGAGCAAAAGCGCATGCAGCTCGACAATGGGTATGCGCCTCTGCAGCAGGAGCTTCAACGACGGAACGAGGATCTGAATGCGAAGAAGGACGACTTAGATGCCAAGATCCGCCATCGTGAGAACGTGGAGGGGACTGTGCATGATCTGAGCGAGCAAGTGGTCGGGTACCAAGCCGAGTTGGCTGGCGATTTTAAGAAAGCACTTTCCAACGAGGAAGAGCGGCTGCTAGAGTCCACGAATGCGGGTCTGTCTGACTTGAGGAAGGCGGCGAATGCGTTGACCAGTGACAGGACGGGCTTAGAGACCAGGAAGGGCATGCTGGATTCTGAGTTGAGGGAGAATCTGATACTGAGGTTGGACCAGCTGATGGCCACCGACTCTGATGCGGGTGGTGACGGCAACAGTACGGGCAACAAGGGCAGTGCATCGACTCGACTCAAGGAGCGGCAGCGCGACCTCAAACGTGTGTCCTCTGCCCTCGCGGCCCTCACCAACACCCTCGCCGAGAACGAGAACAGCATCGATGCCGCCCAAGCCTCCCTCCAAACCGCAACACAAGCCCACGAGGAGAAGACCGCAAGTATCGGCCGCCTCCGCACATCAATCGCCCACCAAAGCAAACAGCTCGAGAAGGCCGCCGGCAGGCGCAAAGCCGTCGCAGAACAACTCGCGGCCGTCGCAACGAGCATTCGCAACCTGGGCGTCCTCCCCGATGCCGCCACGAAGTCCGACAAGTACCTCAACATGTCGTCCCACACCGCGACGAAGAAACTCTACGCCGCACAAGAAGGCCTCAAGAAGTTCGGCCACGTGAACAAGAAAGCCTACGAGCAATTCGCGCAGTTCGAGAAACAGCGCGACGTCCTCGAAGACCGCCGCAGCGAGCTAGGTAAGAGCGATGAGTCTATCCGCGAACTCATCCGCGTCCTTGACGAGCGCAAGGACGAAGCCATTGAGCGCACCTTCCGCCAAGTCAGCCGCGAGTTCGCTGGGATCTTTGAGCGTCTCGTCCCTGCTGGGCGAGGCAAATTAGTGATCCAGCGCCGCTCGGATAAACAAGTCAACGGTCGCGGCGAGGACGACGAAGACGCAGAAGCCGAGCGCGCTGGAGGCGGAGGCGTGGAGAGCTACACCGGCGTCGGGATCTCCGTGTCCTTCAACAGCAAGCACGACGAGCAACAGCGGATCCAGCAACTCTCCGGTGGGCAGAAGTCACTCTGCGCGCTTGCTTTGGTCCTAGCGATCCAAGCCTCCGACCCAGCGCCTTTCTACCTCTTCGATGAGATCGACGCCAATCTTGACGCGCAGTACCGTACCGCTGTGGCGGAGATGATCCGCAAGAGTGCGAATGGCGAGGATGGATCGAGTCAGGGCGGGAATGCTGGGGGTGGGCAGTTCATTTGCACGACGTTCCGGCCGGAGATGGTGTTGGTGGCGGAGAAGTGCTATGGGGTGAGTTATTCAAATAAGACTAGTGCGATTGATGTGGTTTCGCGGGATCAGGCGCTGGATTTTGTTGAGGGGCAGGGGCCGGGGAGGTGATGAGGTGCAGGTATGACGTTTGTGGGAGGGGGGATGGAATGGCGTTGGATTCGCTTGCGAGTTTTGCTTGCGGGTGAGCGTCTTATCGCGCCGGCGCATGGCTCGGACACAGCGCCATTGTGGAGATGCTCTCGACGAGAGATCATTATTCCTTAGCGATGTAACAATGATATCTTGCTACGACTGCTTCTACTTCTTCCCTCGACTCCCCTTATCCACCAACTTCTTCTTGACATGCTTCGGCATCTTCTGCGTCCGCTTCTCCCGCTTCTCCTCCTTCACCAGCTGCTTATGCGCACGCTTCTCGTCCTTATCCTCGAAACGTTTCCCTCTCGGCTGCTTGTTCTCATCGCTCTCGAACCCTGATCCATCTTCGTCATCTGAATCCCCTTCGCCACTAGCATCGCCACCAGCGTCTTCCCCTCCCTGCTCAGCGTTCTTCTCAGCGTCCTTCGCAGCATGCTCAGCATCCGCAGTCTGCCCCTTAGCAAGCAAAGCACTATACACCAACTCCTCCTCCCTGCCCTCGTGCACTTTCTCCCCGTCCCGCTCGATATCGTACACCTGCTGCAGATTCTGCGGTATGTACTCTTGTCTGAACACCTCATTATCTACTTCATCCTCCTCGCCTTGCTCTCTTCGCTCATACAGCTTCTCGAGACTCGCCTTCATCCCCTCCATTTCCGTGCTGCCCTTCCCGTCTACCACGAAGCCAAAGACTGCCCGTTCGGAGAGCGTGTCTACCCCCTTGCGACTGAAGAAATCTGTAACGTTACGAACATCCATCCGTAGGAATTCGAGCGAGCGCGGATGGTCGTGCTCAACGCTCTGGCTGACGTCGATGATGTAGAGGCGTTGTTGGGCGGTGTGGTAGAGGATGTTGTATTCGCTCAGATCGGCGTGGACGAGACGGCAGATTTGGTACATCCTGCGCATGTAGCCTAATAACTCCACATACAAGCTTCGCCACTTCGACGCCATTTCGTCGTCTGAAGCAGGTTGTCCATCGATGGCGGTGAACTCGAAATCTCGTAATCGCGGTGCAGGCCAGCCTTTCCGGTCCCCGATAAAGGACATCACCAGGACGTGAGCTTTAAGGTATACGGCTTCTGGACACGGGATGCCTGCCGCGTGGAGGCGGCGGAGGTTGCGGTATTCCTTCTCTGCCCAGACTTTGACCATGGCGCGGTTGTTGGATTTGTTGTAGCCTTGTCGGAAACGGTATTCGCCTTGCACGTACTTGTCGCGGTCCTTGAAGACGAGGATGCTGGTTTTGTAGACCTTGATCGCGCGGTGGATGGGCTGTGCTGCTGCCTCCTTCTCTACCTCGCCTTCCTCCGGAGCTGCAGGATTGGAGAGAGCGTGGTAGACATTCGCCTCCTTGCCCGTACTAATCACCCCGTGAATCTCACTCACAACATCCCGATTCAGCAACTGCAGCAATATCATCCTCGTCCTCGGATCCAGCACCTGCTCGCTCGTCGCCCGATCAGACTTCTCCGCTCCATGGCCACCCTTCTGCCCCGCGAGCCCAGCTTGCTGGTCATTCAATCGTAGCTTCGCTGCATGTCGCGAGAGTGTCTTGATATGATCGTCCACCTCCGCTCGTGTGTTGAGCTGCGGGTTCCGGCCTCGCTTCTCGGTGTCCGGGATTGAGTTGTCGTTTGCGCGGCGCTGGCGGTTGTATGATTTGGTGTAGTCGGAGGGGTTGGAGGCTTGGAGTTCCGAGTCGGAGAGGTCGTCTTCGGAGGGCTCGAAGAGGTCGTCGATGTACTCGTCGGCGGGGTCGGGTTGGTCGTATTTGAGGTGGTCTATGGGGTCGACTTCGGCTGGTAGGCCGGTCGCTGAGATCGTAGATGGTGGTTGAGTGTAGCCGGTGTGCTGATTGAAGGTATGCGGTGGTTCGTGGGCGGTGAAGGAGGGCTGATCCATGTTTGATATATCGCTGTTCCACATCAAGCACGGATCTGGGTTTGTTGAAACTTTTTGGAGGCAATGACGAATTTGCATGTGAAAATCTGACATGACTCGTGTGTTCTGGACTACATCCTTGCGCTGGAAAATCGTTGCCCGGCTCTCCCCCAGATTTCGCCCGTCGATGGGCCGTCAATTTCCACCGCCACCCTCGCGACATTCTAGGAGGTACATTCTACCTACATCCCGAGACTGCAGTACCCAGTGCACGAACTATCGAGGAGAACCTCTTACCGCTCGAATGGCTTCCACTTGGCAAATTGACGACGGCAGCGGTGTTGTTGACCATACACACTCCTCTAGAGCATTGGCGGTCTTCCCCAGCGCCATGGCGACTCCGACCAGCGCAGAGGTCGCTCACACGTCAACGGAAATGCAGGTTCTGCGTAGAGCAGCCTCGCCTGAAAGATCGAGTAATGCAGTTCAGCCTGTTGCAGAGCGCGCCGCATCTGATGCAGCCGACTCAGCTTCAGCGATCCCTTGGACAGTCGCTTGGAGGCTCTACTTGTCGCACTCCCTATCAACTTGGAATTCAAGGTCCTTCGAGTTCGGCTCGGTGCTCTTTCTCGCCGCCATACACCCAAACACACTCCTCTACCTCTCCATATATGCCATGGTACGCTCCGCCTCTGCGATCCTCTTTGCCACCGGGATTGGCTGGACCATCGACCACAAAGCTCGGCTACCGGTCGTCAGGTCTTCAATCGGTAGGTACTCAATACTAAGTATCTCTCTATGTCAAGTCTGGCTGCCACTTACCACGCCGTAGTTGCGGGCCGCTTAGCAGTCATATTGTCTTCCATTGGTTTCTGGGCGCTGTGGACGCGCGACTCCATTACAGCTCGCACCGATACGGCCATCTTCAGCATACTGATATTGTTATCATGCGTCGAGAAGATAGCATCGATGGCGAACCTTGTATCCGTGGAACGTGACTGGGTGAGTCTTACTAACACTTCTCGAAATGCATCGCTGACCCCGCTGCGTATAGGTGGTTGTCATAGCCGGTGGAAGCGAACCGGGACTGCAAAGTGAGTGTATACTGGACTAACTCATTATCATGAGACAGGCTCCGTTGCGTGATCGTCGATAAGCTTGCTGACCACTGTCATCTCTAGAGCTCAACGCCCGTATGCGCCGGATTGACCTTCTCTGCAAACTTGCGGGTCCTCTGTTCATAGCATTGATCAACGGTGCATCCACCACTATCGCAATATGGATAACTCTAGGGCTGAACGCCGTCTCGCTTCCCATCGAATACTTCGCAATTGCCCAAGTTAGTCAACACGGTAGGTACGCAAGCATACGTGACGACCCGCTAACAGACAGTCCTTAGGTACACCGCATGACACCGAAACTAGGAGATCCAAGACTCACGCCGGCGGTACACGCAGACTCGAGTGCTGGACAGGCCACGCGGTACCCTCTTGGACAGATGAAGGAGATCTACCACTCTTTCCGACTATACTTTCAACACCCCGCCTGTCTCCCATCTTTCGCCCTCGCTCTGCTGTATCTCACGGTCCTCTCCTTCGGCGGCCAGATGGTGACCTACCTGCTAATTTCCGGCTTCAACTCCTTCTACATTGCTCTCGTCAGATCCCTCTCCGTTATCATCGAGCTTTCGGCAACCTGGATTGCGCCTAGAGCCATGTCGCGGACCAGTCCGAACAGAGTGGCAATGTGGTTCCTGAGCTGGCAGATGCTGTGGCTCGCCGCTACGGTGACCTTTTTCTGGAGCGAGCCAACCGCTATCGTGGCCGCTTCTGGACTCTCGGCTGGCACGATCTTGAGCCGCGTCGGGTTGTGGGGCTATGACTTATGTGCTCAGGTCATCATTCAGACGGTAAGATACGCTGGGTGCAACAGGCTACCTATCGATGACTGACTAGGTTACAGGAGGTGCAAGATGATATCCGGGGCTCATTCTCGTCCACAGAAGCTGCATTCCAGAATGCTTTCGAGCTTCTGTCGTACGCTTTGACCATCGCGCTTCCTCACCCGGAGCAGTTCAAGTACCCGATGCTGGTGAGTGTCGCGGCGGTGTTTGCCGCTGGAGGCATATATGCGTACTACTTGCGCAAGAGACGTGGACATCTTGTGCACGTTCCGTGCACCAAGGCTTGACTTCATGACAGGGCCGCTTGTTTTCGACTCGACTCTCGCTTTATGGGAGGTAGATTGTGCTGCCATACGAGTGCT
>JAABUW010007377.1_pt1 | contig 13264 bp, 18 predicted proteins | sample 5560081 | NCBI WGS metagenome assembly JAABUW01 (sample SAMN10711882, study PRJNA513363) | rock metagenome | isolation source: Antarctica rocks | place: Antarctica: Victoria Land, Knobhead sud
GAGGTGAGTTCAAGAATATCGTTTGGCATGATGGGAAGGAAGGGCACTGATGTGGCACCGGATACAGAACGGCAAGCAGGGCGAGAACAAGAGTCTGGCACAGGCGAACACCAGTGCGATGGCGGAGCACGCTGGAGGAGAACAGAAGTGAGGAAGCAAATTGGGGGGATACAGATTATGTGGTGTAGGAACAGTGCTTGAGGCAGGCTTGTAAATATATTCTACGAAGCGAGGCTTTCACATGAAACTTGTCCCTATGTAGCCCGTGCTGCTCTATGAACGCAACCATGCCTTGATAGCTTTTCTGACTTATATGCATATGCGTATAGGGAGGTGCCATTTTGCGACCACATTTTTCTCTCGGCGTTGTGATAATTAGTAGATCCCGGACCTTTCCATCCCACATCAATGTTCTTGCCTTTCAGCATCCAAGAGTGCAGATATTAGTACGTTGCTCATGATATTTGATACCGCTTGACCATATGGCATTCGTCCTTCGCAAGACACGAAAGATCTGGGCTCGTACTCAACAATAACCGTCATACTCACCAGCCAAAGAACCCCAATGGCGGATATATCGAAGCTCAACATTGCCGCCGACTCGAGCGAGGCAACGCTCCAGCACGAGCTGGGGAAGCCGAAGGCTCTTGTACATCCTACAGGCAGCCGAATAATGGCTCGAGACATCACTCAAGACTTTCATGCTGCGGTATCAGGTTCGCAGGCCACCCGGCACGATTTGTGACCAAGAGAACATGGCTTACAATCTAGGACTCAATGTTGGGCAACTAGTCAGAGATGAGTACTTTACACTGTTCGAAGCGGTGGGGGCGCTGGAGGTACGCATATATCAATGTGGTGCTTCACACACAGATGAAAGTCAAGGATACGAATGGGGCTGAGAGAGTGCAATAGATCATGGACCCCAAGATGGATAGCGGATACCTGACAGCTGGAGAAACGCTTGAGGACGACTACGATGTACTCCGAGAGCTGTTGCCCGAAGAGGTCCTCGGGATTATGGATCAATTGCTGTGCTTCGAGGTGGGTTTTACGCTGTCCTTACAAGGGATAGAATGACTCTGATACTGATCACAGGTCTAGTAGATGGCATGGCACATGGGCAGTCCCTTATCACAGTCTCTTTTCACCTCGCTATATCTTGATCGATTGCTTTGGCCAGAGCCAAAGACACTGGAACAGGCTCGTTTCGACCGGGACGGGGTGCCTCAAGGAAACAAGTTGCTACATCTGGTGCTACGGGCTTACTCTCTGGGTCTTATCAAAACCTGCGACTTTGTGCATCGAAAGATCAGCACAGAGCATTTCTATGAGGTTGGTCTAGTGAATCACATCGATACGTCCGCCCATTGTTGGTTCCCAATTGCCAACGTAAAATAGGAAGAGGATTTTGTGGCCAACCTGTATCATCGAAGGCTGCTGACCGACTTCGAGGCCATGGACATTGAGCAGAAATTGGACGATGCCATATATTATCTGAATGTTCAGGATAAGAAAATCGAGAAGACTTTGAAAAACTCCCTCGTCGCTCGACTGGAGTTTCGGAAGATGTTCTTATCAGCCGTTCAAACAGATGAGATTCCGGATCGACAGAGAATTTTGTTCTGGGAGCGTTGCATGGAGATACTTCCCATTATCGAACAGTCGACGAGTCACGATGTGTCGGTTAGTGAATCTTTCAGTGTAAAGATACAACGAAGACTTGCCAGCAGTGTGCCACCTCGACCTATAGTCAGCATCAGCTTCAAGGATGCTTACGCGTTCCTGGGCAGACTCTGCCAGCACGGCAAAGATGCTTACCGAATCCTTGATTACCACGGTGGAGTTAATCTATTGGTATGTCAACGTCGTCTCTTACCGCTGTTACATGCTAAGCTGATTACGGTGTAGACATTTGTGTGGACGTTCCAGTCTCGTACGCCACAGCCTGCCGTGTATATTCGTTCTTTACTCCAGTCCCTGATTTTCAACGAGATGAGGGTGCTTGGGACGATGTCCTTCAAACAGCTTCTCTTTGGTGACCTCGAAGAGATGGTGCTGCCCGCAGATCTACTTGTGGATCCGGCAAATGGCAGCATTGAAGCTCCTCAAGACCCCCGATTCCAAATATTGAAAAAGATGGACGCTTTCGTGACAAGAGCTGCAGATGTGAGCATGACCGCGTTTAAATAATGTACGTATAGCGAGCGAAGCTGACGTCTCCAGCCCTATCTCGACATCTTTCGGACAGTATGTATGAATAGATCTAGACTACGGCGCATGCTTTGCCACCTGGTTCTTGAATGGGATAGCGTACAATTCGACGTTAGTCATCCGAGCAAAGATAGATTGAATGTAGCTAATAGATAGGCAGGCGGAAGCCTACGACACGGAGCTTCGTAAGTTCACCAAAGAACAGCCGCTCAAAGACTCGAAGGACACGAACGAACAGATATGGGCATTTCCTCTGTCTTCGTGGGCATACTATCACAAGTTACGCCAGATAGAATGGATCGTTCAAATGGGTTTCGAGCTGGACATCTATCAGCTTGATGAGCTAGCAGGCATGTACTGGTACGTACTCTCATCCGAGGTGAGAGGATGACTGACCGAGAGGTGTATATCGTAGGTATCTTCAGCATGTTGCCAGCACCCGAATTCAGCATCTGGAGCGAATTCGAACCTTCGCCACGCGTAGCCTAGCGCGCACCCCTAAGCCCACTGCCAAACAAAAGACAGCATTCAGACAGTCGTTCTCATTTCTCGACTATGCCATGCTAGAAGCATCAGCAACCCAATCTTTTGCCGATGGTTTATCCTGTGTGAGTCTCAAGCAGATCCATGTCGAACCATTTTACAAAGCGGAAGAGCTCACAGATTTTTTCAGCTTTTCTCATTCCTCTCACATGTAGGCCTTGTACCGCCTCCTTACCACGCAAAGCCCTACAGCACGCCTGAACTCCGCTACACGCTCCGAATGCGCCCTTTCCTATCAATGTCTCTACCAGAGACTCCTTCTTATGAGGAGTTTACCTCACTCGTATCCCTGCGTACTCCAGAGAAACCCGAGACCGACGCCAGGAAACGAGGCCCAGCAACCCCCGACATAGTGAAAGAACAGGCTTCATCCATCCTGGAAGTTGCAGATCAAGCGCTCAGAGTGGCGCGAAAAGAATGGGAGGCCGTTTCTAAAGCAAACGACAAAACAGTGCGCTGCATGGGATGCGAAGACTGGTGGAGGATGTCGGTCAAGAATGTACTCAGGGCGTGTATCACTGCGAACATCATGGTAGCGACTGCAAAGAAAACAGTGGCAAACGCCGGGTCCAAGAACATCCGAGATGCGCTTGGTGTAGAACTAGCTGGTAGTGGTAAGGGCTATCATCCATGGTGGATTGTCCCTCGGATCACGGCGAAATGAACCAGGCGTTCGAATCCCAGGAAGATGGGGGAGCGAACGGATGATACTGGCGCGATGATTAATGCTAAAGTGTATCCAGAGATTACACAATCGATACTGCTCTATACGAAATTACTTTTCCCATTCAAGTATCATCAAGCAGGGAAAGTCGTGTGGGGCCTCCTTACCCAGATCATGTGGCAGCAGCCGTAGCCTTCAGAGTCTAGGCATCAAAGTGCTCCATCCATGACGGAGATGAAGACTTAGCAGTGTTGTACCGTAAAGCTTCAACAAGTTTGACCGCAGATCAACATAAAAGATCACAGGCTAAACGGGTTTCTCGAAAATCTTCTAACAACAGCCATCCCACCTCAAACAAAATGCGCCCGCAAATCATGCCCCTTCTCCTCCAAACTCCCCTCCCCCAAACTCCTCCCCCCAGCCTCCCCCTCACTAACATCAAAAAACGCCTTATAAAACCTCCTCCTCCCCACAACAACATGCTGCAGCCCCCTCATCGTATCCCTCAACACCCCATACGTCAACGAACCCTCACTCGCCGAGCTCGTCGAGCAATGACACCCCGGGATCCCAAACTCGTACGGGTCGTCGGCGTTGGAGAGGGGGCCGTCGCCGTGGAGGGAGATGTGGGTTGTGAGTTGGTGTTCTATGGCTGAGAGCACGATTTCGGCTTCCATGGGGGGGAGGGGGTATTTTGTGAAGAGGAGGACGGAGATGTAGGTTGTGGTTGTGGGGATGAGGTAGTCTATTCTTTCGAAGGATTCGCTGGTGGGGTTTTGGAGGGGGAGGGTGGAGTTGGTGGGGGGAAGGGTGAGGTGGGTGGGGTGGTGGGCGGTGTGGAATGGGAGGAGGGCGGTGTTTGAGTGGACTGGGAGGAGGGCGGTGTTTGCTAGGTGGAGGGAGGCGAGGAGGAGGGTGAGTGGTGGCAGCTGCATTGAGGCGACCTGGTCATTTCGTGAAAAGTATTTGGAGCATTGTGGTGGTGAGATGGAGTAATGATGAGAGTTTCTGACAGCTGCGGAACTGCCGACAGGCGACTGGTAGCGAAGATTGTAGTATTGTGATAGTGGCGACCAAACCACGCTTAGTGCATTTATCTGATCCGGTTTGATCTTCGACTTGGGAGGCTAACCAGACGAAGTTGTCGGAGTCATTATCAGGTGATATCCGCCGGTTGTGAGCCTTACGATAGGACAGCTTCACGTAGACATGTCGTCATTCCTTCTTTCTTTAATCGTCTCTTCTTGGCTCTCCTCATGATGTGCGGTGAAGGTGTCACTAAGTATCATGCGTGGGGTGTCGCACTCAACGGAAACGCTGAGCGTTTCAGTCTCTGAGGTCGACGAACCATGTTTACTGAGGTATATGCACCTCCGGTCGGCATCTAATCCAATACGTAGCCCACACTTCCATCAAGAGACTCTCATCATCAACTTTTTCCCTGATGACAACTTTTCACTGCAAGGATGACTGTAAACACCATTACATCTTTAAAGGTACCCAAATTGCAGTTGCGGGCCGCGTCAAGTTTTATCGCTCCAGCGCAAGGCGATACCCTTGGCCGCCATGGTCCGATTCTGGTAGCCGACGCAGGTGTATGCGATCAGCACTGCGCGTTGTTGTGATCTGTTCTTCATACAACGCACCATCGTTGGCTATCGGACGTCCTCTTGCCTTGGTAGCCATAGTTCCTTACAGGTTTAGGCTCATATTGATTTGATCAGCCCAAGCTGATTGAGAGCGCGCGGCGATATATTGTCGTGAGGATTACCGAAACCGTGTGCCCACACATGGGAAATAGCCACTTAAGGAAGATCTGACTGTGACGAGTATCATTCGACGGAGATCTCAGCACCTCAGCTAGTGTATCGCCGGGTATGATTCGTAAAAGGGAAGCTGTCCTCTCCGTACAATGCCCAATGAGATACTACACCACTTGTATCAGTCCTCAATGATTGACAGTCACATTTTTCCTCGATGCGCCGAGTCTGGTAGTCCTTAAGTAGACCTTGGTATGCAGTGCATGGCGGACCGGTTTGGCTTTGGTGATTATTAACAAACCATAATCCGCCAGAGTACGTGAAGTGGTAAAGCGTCTGCAAGGATATGACGCCCCTAAGAGTCGGCTTGATCAGACTTGCGCAGAGACCAGAATGCAGCATCTGTTCCTCACAGTAGGATCATTCGATCAAGAAGATCCATGTGGAAGGGCACTTGTTATGGCTGTTGGGGTGTTCTTTTCAAGAGGCTCAATTGGCACCATGCGCAAACAATGTTCTAGACGGTGCCAGTGAAAGCTTTATGCGTGGAAGAAAGTACAGACAAGGAGAGTATAGAACAGCAAAGACGAGGCTTAAGCATTCAGAAACATGCTCATGTCTTGCCCAAGAATCGAAAGCCCCACCTTGTATCAGCAACCCGTTGGGGTAGCATTTCCGCTACCTTCAAGGTTGAGAACACTTTCGTCGAGCCCTCTCCAGCATTGGCCGTACGAACGAAATAAGCGTGCCTGCATTGTTGACCCAAGAATTTACCTATGAGATCGAAAAAAGAGCCAGGTTTGAAAGAGTACGTCGATCTCGTGCTTTGGTGTCGGATGATTCTGCTCGCGCTGTCTGTATTACGAACCACCAGGAACGTTACCATCCAAGGGTAAGGCATGATGAGCTCCTACTCTGGTAGGGTACGTAATATCGTCGCCTTCGTACTCTTCCCCACATACATAGGCCACAGTCTCATGGTCCTTGTGAACACCATGCTGTGATTAGGGAAGGTGTTCCATGACGCGAATGCAGCTCTGGGCCAAGCAGTCTTACCATGACCGCGACTATATGAGAAGGTCCACCGATGCAGAATTTGATCAAACTTGCCAATGCAGATTGTGGAAGATGAAGGTCCCTTCACAACGTGAGGTTGTTATTGCATGTGGAATGTTCTCGAGCCAGTTTTCAAAGCAGCCATCACGACTCAGTCCAATGAGGGCAAGTGACAGCCTGTGGGCGTGCAAATGAACACCGCCAGGTTGAGTAGCCATGCACCATAGCAGCCGACTTGTATGCAGGAATCTTGTGCCAGAGTTGATATCGGACGCCCCTATTTTCTCGCCATGATCTACGCTTGAAGAACGGCGTTCTATTTGTCTCGGCCAATCAGAGCAGATGAGTAAGTGTCGATCGTTCGGGCTTCTTCTGTGGCGAAATAAAGTACCTCTATCTAGATCTCTGGCCTTTCTGCATGCAGGCAGCCTTGACAATTTCCAAGGATGATTCGTCAAGATAGATCTTGGGCCCAGCTACCCGCTACGGGCGCTACCTATACCCCGCAGCGGCCCCATGCCCATAAGCGTAATTTGGTGCCCGGAAAGCCTAGATAGGTGCATCTCTTGGGCCGAATTTAGTCGTCCTGGCACAAGAGCTAGAGAGCTAGGCAACCTTTGTGCCTTGTTGATCCATTACTAACCGTTATTCATCAACCAGCAGAACGTCTCACAATGCAGATGCCGACAATGATTGGCGACTCTGGCCCCCGCACTTCCCTACGATCCTCCCCTCAATTCGCTTCAGATCACCGTTTCAAGCTTTTGACGGCCGCTCCTCCGTTCCAACCCCGCAAATCATTGGATGGCTTCAACCTCGGTACCTTACGGAGACACCTGTCAACCTTACTCTCTCGCTTTCTGCATGCAGGACTTCCGCCGGTGGGGAATATATAGAAATTGTGCACAGTGGCTACAAAATGGATGGTGGCTTGCTTCCACACCCATCATTGCCTTTCACGTACGCACTTTCGAGACGGCAAGTCATGCATTGGCTTGACACATGGAGCCGCTCCTCTCCCTCATTTGGCAAAAGGACCGTACTCTCTTCTTGGCTTCTACGCGGTGTATATGCAAGAAGTGCATATATATACATATCCCCCTCTGCTCTTCATGTCCCGTCCGATGTTCGATTTCCATCGTCTTCCCCCTTGTATATTATATTCGTCAAAGTTGTTGGATATTAAACTCCCCTACCTATCATGGCTCTGTCTTTCATATTCAAGCTAGCTGCGACTGCGCTACTCTCCAGCTCCCCAATCCTCGCAAATCCAATTGAGTCTAGATGTCAGAATCCCATCCATTCACACAACATCGTCCTTCCACTGACACCATGAACGAATAGCCGTTGACTCTGGCACCTTCGCGAACCTTCAATTCTTCGAGCAATTCGCGGCCGCAGCCTACTGTCCAAGCAACAACAACGTCCCCAACGGCGGCACCAAGTTGATCTGCCCCACCAGTAACAATTGCCCTCTTGTCGAAGCCGACAATGTGACTACCGTGTACGAGTTTGAAAAGTACGCTTTCCCCCTTTACTGGACTCTTATCGTCTCCATTAGCTACTCAGATCGTTGCTAACATGGTTTTTTCCCAGCTCCCTTGTCACAGACGTAACCGGCTACATCGCCCTTGACCACACCCGCTCCCTGACCGTCCTCGCCTTCCGCGGTTCCAAATCAGTTCGCAACTACCTTACCGACGCCGATTTTCCCTCTGTCCCTACAGACATCTGTCCAGGCTGCACTGTCGATCAAGGCTTCTACAATAGCTGGCTGGAAGCACGTACTGGCGTCCTAGCCGTCCTGAAGACTACAGCAGCGGCAAACCCATCCTACAAAGTCGTCATAGTGGGCCATAGCCTCGGCGGCGCCATTGCAGCCATCGCGGCCGCTGAGCTACGCAATGCAGGGACATCAAGCGATTTGTACACCTATGGGCAACCAAGGATTGGCGGTTTGACCGTGAGCAATTACATCACGAATCAGAACCTCGGAGGGAACTTCAGGGTCACACATTACGATGACCCGGTGCCAAGACTGCCACCTCTCGTCCTCGGCTTTGTTCATATTAGCCCTGAGTACTACATAAACACTGGCAATGGCGTCGTCGTGACGCCTAATGATATCACAAAGCTTACAGGCTCGATCAATTATTCTGGGAATACAGGGAACCTTGGGAACGGAGTTGACCTTGCAGTAAGTCATCTTCCCCGGAGTCCTCTCCTTCCGCAGACAATCCAGACATCGAGTGGTCGCGGAAGCATTACACTTCTTAACCTCTGCATATGGCTCCGATCGATCTCACAAATAACCTGCTGACTCCCATTTCCGTAGGCGCACGGATGGTACTTCAACAACATTGCCGCTTGTGACACGAGCAACAGCTTGGAGATTTTCAAGTGATCCGTGCAGGCGTGAAGGTAGCGGTACGGCAAGGGGAAATGGCGTTTTGAGGCGCTGATGTGATGACTAATGTAATAACAATGATATATTGCCATTGTTGATGATCGAGAAGCTAGCATGTGATATATCTGTGTATTCAAATAAGCATTTCTTGCCCTATGAATATAGGATTCATCGAGCGTACTAGCTCTCATATCACCTAAGCATCTGAACCACCAGGCAAGAATTTAAGTGCACTTTAAAAAATTCTGTCTATTCGATTCAGGCTTTCATCTGTGTGTCACCAACCCTTCAATATCACATAAGACCGTAGCATCATTCATCATCCCTAATGGTACAACATAGACTATAAATCCAAACATCCCTTCAACACTAAATCCCATCACCATCAGCGGTACCCATCTCATGCTAAAGTTCTGGTCACAGTGTATGTAATATATATAATATCTGAAGAGAAGAATACCTACTTATTATAATTAATCTATCTATGATGAATGAGGTTAACAAATATGTTTGGGATGGAAGCTTTGCGGTTGTGGAGCTGTGTTTGGTGGTATGGGGTTTTGGGGGTGTCCGTTGATTAGGTTTCGGAGGGGGGAGTGGGTCGTTGTGGGTTTTGGGTAGATTCGGGGGAGATGGTACGGTTTTGGGTAGGAGTTGGGGTTTTGGGGGAATGGGGTAGGTAGGCATGGGACTGCTTTTGGAGTCTTTGCGGAGGGTTGGAGTGAGGGTTGGAGTGATTTAGAAGGGAGGATGTTTTTGGTTAGTTGCACACTTGAGATGTGGGGCAAGTGTTATGGTGATGTGAATGGATTTGCATTGGCGGCAACTAAGGATATTTATCTTCACACCAGGAGCAATTCGCAACCCGAATCTGCTTCCTTAGTATCACGCCCGCGTGTTACGCTGTGACTGTCACATCGCTAAGGCTGTTTAGTCGAGGTTGAAAAGGGCCAAGCACGATTCGAAATCAGCTTCAGCAGTAGCCACAGCTCCGGGAACAAAAGCGGCGTCCTCCTAGGCGTCCAGCCCTCCTCAAACGGTAGCCTCTCGTCCTCAAACATCGCCTTCACATATGCAATCGGAATGCTGTAAGAGAGCCCTTTACCAAAGATGCCCTGAAAAGCTCCAATTTCACCACACGCCAGTTGGTGCTTGGCGGGATCAAAGTCCAATTGGGCATTATCCCGCTTCTGCTGATCATATCGTTCCCTGCGGAAGCGACCTATATCACTGGATGTGAAGGCATGGCCGTTTGCTGGGCATGCGAGGAAGGCTTGGAGGAGCTGCGGCTGGAGTATGATGCAGTTGCCCAGTTCTCGGTCCTGACGCGTGATGGAGACGTCATGTTCGACGGCGTGCGGGCGTCCAATCTGGTTTAGGTTGAGCACAGGCGTGCCATTAGAGTTGATCTCGTCGGCGTCGCGGAGGCCGAGGCGAGAAGTGCTGCTGCCGGCTGGGGGGTCGTCGGCGTGGACTTTGAAGGCGCCGCCGACGAGGAAGGAGGTCGTGTCGGGGCCGAAGCCGAGATAGCGGAAGGCGGCTGATAGTTGGGCGGATGTCATGTCGCGGCCGTCGCGAGGGATGTATCCGTGGTTTGCGAGGGCGTTTAGGACGGGGCAGGGTGTTCGGAGGGCGCCTGGTGGAGCTGGCTTGTATACGCCCATCTGGTTGTCTGTGTCCGCCATGTTCAAGATGGTGGGTTGGCGGGGAGGATCTGGGTCGCTGGATGTTGGTTTGAGGTGGGGATAACAGTGGTAGGTGACTGTAATGAGTGTCAGAGGAGTACGGAATATTTCAAATGATCGAGGACAAGAGATTGTAGACATTGCCTGGGGAATGCAGATTTCGATTGGGAGATGCAAACTTACTCTTTAGCACACTCCTGTATGAATGTAGACTCAATTTTAGCTCGAATCGGAGACTAGCGAATATATGTAGATGATGTAGGTATCTTAGCAATGTGCGCGTCGCGAGGTTGGGTTTAACGGAGAATATTTCGGTCAGGCAACTGCGACCCCCCCCCTCAACGTGAAGCTCTTTCTCAACCTGTTCTGTCGACGGTCATGCTTTGGCGTGGAACAAGTAAGTGCACATTCCGCCAAGTCTTCCATTTCCTACAGCATAGTCTATTTCTTATCACAAGAGAGAAAAATAGCGATCCTATATTGAAATTGAAAGAATGATATCGCAGAGTCCCGACTGTCCATAAAAAGCCATCAGCTCTTGCGCGAGTCCTCAAATTGCTCCTGGTGAGTGATGCCCGAGTGCTGAAAAGGTGATTGTCCCCACGTCCGAAGCTATTTTCCTTCTACATTTTCCAAATTTGTCCACTTACAAGTGCTCAGTTCTTTTTATGACTTCCGAATACATTCGTTCATGTTTATAGACTCCTCAGCTATGAAAAAAGCATATGACTCAAAGTACAACATACCATGATAAACGTTTACTGCACCGCGTCGCGCCATGAAGGACAGCCTACTGGATAATCTTCAATACATGATCGGCAAGTCACGGGAACTTGTCAATGCTTCGTCGAATTAAAGTTGGGTAAGTTACGTCTGCAAATCTCGTGGCTTTGTTTAATGGGATCACTGCTGCCAACTAGATGAGGGTGCCATTGAGGCATACCCATCGGGCAAATGAACAACTGAGCCTTTCTGCGACATCGTCCGGTTGGGATGTATATTCCGACGGAAATATCTCGCACGGCTATGCAAGTCTGACCGGAGTTCCATCATGGACACCTTGCAAATGGTAAGGGTGTGCGCTCCGGCGAGAGAGCGACATCTGCGCCGGAGGTAATGGTGGCTGATATTACTAGAGGTAGGACTCTGTCCTCTCCAGAAGTAGCCCGCATCCCTGCATCCGTGAGAGCGGAGAAATCAAGCCAAATTTCGTCGCGCCGATTGCCTGTTAGAGTTCTTTTCATCTACAAAATCCATCATAACAACCAAATTACCCAGGGAAACGATCAAGGATTAATCTTTGGCATCTAGCCCTAGACTTCGCTTAGCCTCTGTATACATAATGAGATGTCGGTTCATTTGGAGCGCCTGAAACCTGATGTGGTGGATGTTCCCACTCTGGGGCTGAGTCTTTTAGCTTGATCCTCACCGCTCGAATTTCCGACGTCTACTCATCCTGCGTGGGAACATCCAGGAACTCGAACAAGCATGAGGTGATCTCAGTAGACAATTATCATGATGAACCACATCAACCAATTCTACCAGCAGCAGCAGCAGCATTCGCCGCTGCTGCCGCGACGAGCGACCGAACCCGTCACTTTGGCCCCCACGGCTTCCATGATAGATCCGAACCTCGAAAGCCATCGAGTACAACAACATACTCAATTATCTCCTAGCTATGCCAGAATTCAAATGCAGCATAACGCAGCTGCAATTCAGGGCCAGAACAATGGATACCCTACTCCCATCCATAGCAATAATACCCACAGCAACATTGCTCCAGCAGAGCGAACTCTCCCATCTACTGCAGTCAACGACAGCTCGATAGAAGATGCCTACGTACAGTTTATTTTGTTTTGCAATCCGTCTGTTCCTATTGATGTCGACACTACGGAATTGAGAAAAATATTCCAAGCTCCACCAAAGAGCGACGGCAAAAGCTTTAGCCCTTTCACACTATTCGATTTGATCAGGAGATTGGAGGTACAGGATATCAAAACGTGGACCCAGCTGGTTATTGAGTTGGGAGTTGAGAAACCGGATGCGGCCAAGAATCAGAGCTCGCAGAAGGTGCAGCAGTATGCTGTCAGGCTAAAAGTAAATACCCCCTTCCACTCCATCTTTTGCTGTACTCAAGTCATCATTCTCTATTGGGGAAAACTTTCCATACTTCATTTGAGGAGAAACTTCTACTGATCAAAAGCCTTCACCTTGATCCTTCACTCATCTCCACTCACGCACAAAGAGAACGTGAGGCCGGCATTCTACAAAATATACCCACGTTCCCCTGCACCTCCATCCTTCTCGTAACATCATCCCCGTCTAGCGTCTTCGGCATCCATCTTCGCGATCGTCTACATAATGATTCTACTACACCTCGACCACCATACTACCTCATTATTACTGGATAATCCCGCGCTGCCCATGATTCGGCTTGCCAGATGGTATATGTACACTGTCTCTGCCTTTCAATCCAATCAGCAATCGTCTCCAAGTGCCACTTTACCAATAGCCCCTGCGGACATTCTGACTAGAAAATCAAAGACCGCACGTTACGTTCCTTGTGATACGATATTTCTTTGATATTTCCATCCACCATCACGTCAAAAATCATCAGCATCCTCTTGTCATATCGTTACAAGTACTTTACGTCTCACCATTATTTGTTTGTACACTACGCTCATTTTATGCCTCAGCAGACTCTTCCATGCGGCAAAGTGCGTGCTGACTTGGTGACGATAGCGATGGCTTAAAGTCACTCATGTCGACGCCTTCTTCAAGTATCTCCAAGGTAATACTAGCGAATACGTTACGGAGAGACCTGCATCAGACGAGTCTCTAGCCACCACCGTTCGTGACACGATTCCTGCAGAAGAAGATCTGGCAATTCGAGCGCTCCTCCCTGAGTGGAGACCGAAACGTGGACGACGAAAAG
>JAABUW010007378.1_pt1 | contig 13263 bp, 12 predicted proteins | sample 5560081 | NCBI WGS metagenome assembly JAABUW01 (sample SAMN10711882, study PRJNA513363) | rock metagenome | isolation source: Antarctica rocks | place: Antarctica: Victoria Land, Knobhead sud
TGGAGGCCGGAGGTTATGAAGCCGCCGGCTCCGGTGGCGAGAAGGCAGGATTGGAGGAGGTAGCCGGCCATTTTGCGGAGGGAGGAGGGGGAGAGGAGGTAGTGGTCTAGTTCTGGGGCTGAGGGGCCGGAGGCGTAGAGTGTTATTTGACAGGTACCTGGAAGGGTTAGGATTGGACTCAACGGGGGTATTGGACTGTGAGTTAGTAGCAATTTTGCACTGACCGAATGTTGAGTTGTATGGCAGCTGATGGGAATTGTTCTTATGCACGGGATCTCCATTGATGGCCCACTCGATAAGATCTGGGGCTTTTGGAAGAAGCTCGAAAGCCACTTTACAATCGTTGATATCTGCTGTATCATTTGCCTTGAAATACCATGGGTCGCAGCTGTGGATGTCAGGAACTGCTGGCGGTGCGTACGGCGGGGAGAATTGGGACGACCCCAGGGAAAGACTCATGACAGTCGGTCACTGAGGCTCCGGACTCTCGAGGGAAAAGCGAAACAGCAAATGCTGGATAAGGAATACAAGTGGATCCCGATAATGTGGAGTTGTTGTATGTAAGCGCATATATCGGCTGTAGTGTTTGGTCGCTTATAGGGCGATGCCAAGGACCGTTGAGCACGTCCACTCGCGAGGAGCGACATGTACCTTTCATAGCGCCCCTGAGATCTGAAACAGAGCGGTTCTTCTCAGAACATGAGTGGTACAGCGCGGACGTAAATTTGATTCCAATAAAAGATCTCTTCACGACAACACATCGTCTCAACGTGTTTCGAGCAGCGCCAGCCGCGACTGGCCTGCGACTACCGCATTCTATTCATATGGTTTGCTCTTCTGGTCCAGCAATGGCAACGGCCATTCTTGCCGAGGAGATGTTGCCAGTAGGGCATTTCACAGATATCATACGTACTTACCTTACTCCTTGGCCAAACGACTGGGCAACAATACCCTCCCTTGCGTTGCTCGCGGGATACTTCGTGATCGCTAACAACTGTAAATCGAAGGTTTAGAGTCCTCCTATTGCTTTGAAAAGGGTGCCTAGTTCGGAGATAGGAAGTAAGCGAGACTGAATGCTATCAACTCGTGAACGGGCGTTGGTGATGGCTGAATGATAGCCTGGTGATGCGCAGGAGGAAAGTAATGTCTTGTCTTCTCGTATGACAAGGAACTACCCGACTCGATTCGTCTTCTTGACAAGTAGGTTCTCATAGATTAAGATCTGCCGAGTCTAGCAATTTTGCATCACAAACGTCCACGAGACTCTTGTAGCGGGTGCCAATTGCTCCGTGAGACGTGGGTCGCCAACGTCTGTGGCATCTCCAACAAGGGCAGTCGACGTCTTCGACAACAATCACGCAAGGTCCGAAAGCCTGTAGCGTTCTTCTCACCTTCTGCCCTTTCCTCGGTATATGTGCTCTACCTGCGTTGGCATGGATCGAAATCTCTTCGCTCTCAAACAGCTGTCTCACGCCTGCCAGACAATCGAGATTGGACATCCAGAATTGCTCTTTACTCGAGGTCTTCGTCCAGAATCGTGAGACGTCATCCATAGTATCTTCGAGATCACTACCAGGCATGCCACGAATATCCCAGCCTGAGATGAAAACTCTTGGCCTCCCATACAACAGTCCCCCAGCCTCGACCACCATTCTCATTTTAGGGAGAAAACCCAGTGGAGCCATGTCCTCGTTCTCCAGAGAAGCTCTGACCTTGTAACCGCAAGGCACAAGGAAATTCAGCTCTCGCAACGACTTCTCCTGCATCAACAACTCATAGACCAATTCTGTGCACTCAGGCCAATATCTATAACTATCATGTTCCCAAAGTCTGGCCATATGCAACTTGGGATGATTTTTTAGTTGCCAGTGATAGCGGTCCAGAGGTGACATGGCAGGCGTAGCATAGGTTGCCTTGACATCAAGCCTTTGGATGCGTGATCTCGCGGCTGCACCAATTGTAATGAGGAATCGATACAGCTCAACCCAGTCTTCGTCGCCAGAAAAGCGCCATATATTAGATCCCCAGAAGTAGTTTGCCGCTTCATTGTAGACTTGGGTGCATGTACCGAGCAGTCCCGTTGCTAGATGCTTGCGGACATACAAAAGGTCGGACTGAATCCGGAAAATTATCTCATATCTCGGGTTGTTGTGCTGTTTATCGTCGCGCTCGTAGGCCTCGTATCGCCGTTGCGTCTCAAGATCTTGCGCGAATTCCTCGGGAGTGGTCATGTAGTTCGTAGGCGAGAGATCTATTGGAGATGGGCTGACGAGAGCGATCTTGTAGATTTGGTTGCGTATCTCGGGCGGAAGATCCAGGAACGTCGACCTCTGCCGTGGGCGACGGCGAGGGGCTCGCATCATGTATTTTGATGCAGTTACGTATGAGGTTTGGGCGATGATCGCGCGTCCTGCAAGCAATTCAGGGTAATACGAAAAAGGATATGCAGCCTCTGTGAATGCTTTACAACAATGCTGAGCGAAGGTTGGTTAATCTTGAGAAGGCGCTTTCGCATGAGTCATAGGCAACGATGAGTCGTAAATGGCGCACAGCCTGGACAACGGTAAGAACATACGACAGCACATCACCAAAAATAAGCAGTTCCGTCGAATACCCTCATCGTGGCTGACGGATTGGTCTGGCGGTTAAATCTAATAATAAACCAGCATACAACAGTAAACCAGCATAAACCTCTCACATGGCTGTCCGTGATCAAGACGTCAAGCTACAGAGCACAGGCTCGATACTCAGGATTCTAAATTAGCCATTCAAGCTATCGGAAGTGGAGTCGCCAACTGTCGACATGTGGTCGTTCTCTGGTAGGGAGGAGGGGATGAGAGGTGCCAAGAGTACCAACAAGTGCCTCTAGCCTTGGCGCGCTTGGCCGAGTCACGTGACCCCTTTCGAGATATGAGCCTGGCATACTCTAGTTTTAGCACCTAAGCACCTAGGTCTGACGAGCCTATCGAAAGGTAAGTAGTTTGGCATTTGCGTTAATAGTCAGCGTCTTATAGGACGACGTTATCAGGTCTGTTAAGCAGCTTCCCAGCGCTTTTCCACTGGAGATCGAGCATGAAAAGTGGCAAGGTGTTCTGTGACAGATTGGGAAATTATAGTAAAGCAAGTTCGAAGGTTCGCACATAGACGATCTCATTATATACTATGTAGTTCTATCTCAATTATAATCCCATGCGTGCCCCTTACGCCATGCATGCTTTTTCAGCTTCATCAGCAAGGACATCTCCGTGTCCATAGTGCATCCCAAAGTCCCTAAGCAAAAGTCCATTCAACAGTGGTGAACGGTTTCCGCTTCCTTGTTGACAATTGTGCATACCCGTTCTCTGTCAGATACACGGTATCTTCTGTGCAGGTCTCGCACTGCCCCACCACGACCGCCGAGATTGTCACATTGGTTACTGGATTCGTGACATTGATGGGTGCAAGGCATGGTGATTCGTCGGGTGGGTTGTAGTACTTTGCAGAGATGCTGGCGTAGGTGGCGTTCGGGGGTGCGTCTTCGAGACCGCAGTATGCGGTCTTGGAAGTCGTGTATTTGATGAGTCTGCCGGTGAAGTTTCCAGGGTGAGGACATTCTATGCATGCTTGGACGGCTGCGAAGAGGAGCGTGGATGCGAGCGCGGGGGAGATATACATTGTATTTTGTTGAAATGTGAGAGTTGCTGATGATGGTGCTTGTTCGTGTTTGGGTTGTTACTTGATTCGATCCTCGGCGATGTTGTTATGCAAGACTCGCGGCTTTGGTTTGTGCTGTATCTGTGAATGTTGTTATGTTTTTCTTCTCAGTCTTCCAGCTTGCTTATATATATTCGAGCTCACATCTGTCATCTCTTATATGACATAGCTCATCTCGCTTGGTCTCTTCCATAACGTCGGATAGAAGTGCGCTTGGGCGCGTAATCGCCACAATGGAAGACGCGCATCTATAAATGGATTCCGCACGCTATGACCAGCTCCAGAATCTAATTTTGGTTTTAGTAAAGTGCTCTCAGAGAAGAAATGTGATTGCTGGCCGAATGCTAAACGATGGTTGTGTGCAGTTACCGAACCGCTAAAATACCCGGACAATCTGGGATCGCCCGTTACAAGAAACACATTTACGAAGAAGTCAACGAATTGTCAAGCATTGGCGGCACACCATTGGCACGATCAAGGACTGATAAAATGTCGTCCAATTCATGGGGAATGATGCGGCTCTCGGGAAGCATTCTCGGCCCGCAAAAGTGCAATGGATCGACTAAGTATAGCTCGCACAGCATTGGGTATTCGGCGAGTGACGGGCCAATCGGAGAATTTGTCAAGCTGGGGATTCTGCAGGCGGCCGGTATGCATTATGGTGTGCAGGTGATCGGGGGTGTCCATCCCTGTTTTCCAATGATGGAAAAGCCCGAACGCCGTCTTCGGCCACGGCGCGGCATCTATCCCACAGTCCGAGTGACGATTGATAGGATAGCATAATTGTGAGGGATATATCAATATCAATGTTGGAGCCTGTAGCAGAGCCAAGCATGGGATAGCTCGTTGGTGCACCCGCAATCATGGTAGGCACATGGAAGAAAATGTGAATATGCTCTTCCGATGGATATGTTGATACAAGTATCAGGATGTGTGGTTTCTTGAGGAAATTCCGGAGCTCTGAGTTTGTCCGCGTCAGTGTAGAGACTCCTTGAGTTAGCTCAGCTTTGGCCAATCCTGCGCTCGACGATATCCAACATAAGATCTACACAACATAGCCCTGAAAGACGGCTTTGGATTAGCATGGACGAGAGCGAATTGCATGAAGAATCTCTCAAGCCACTTGCTTTTTGGAAGCGAAAGACGGTGAAAGAAGCTTAGCAACATAATAAGAAAGGGAATTAATGTGGTACTAGCGTTGTAAACGGGATATCCTCGAGGATCCTTTGTATCAGCTTCTGGAGGTCGAAGGGGACGACTGTCTACGGCCAGCAGCGGGATAGAAGATGGACTGCGAACCCAGTCCATCGCATTCGCGCAGACAATGGCTTGTCAACGAGACTGGGGCAGATAAGCCAAGCACAACGGTTCCAGTCAAATCTTTCAGAAACACCTAAAGCTAGCGAACATGTAGCTATCAGCGTCCTGGTGGGTTCGTACGAAGAAAGATTGGTATGCCTAGGTAATGGTCCAATCATCGTGCCCCTAATCATTCATATTACAGTGGAAGATTGCCTCAAGTATAACGACTGTTAGAGGGCGAGATTCGCTGAGTTCATATGGTAATTCGCACCTCGGCAGTGCGGCGACGATGTTCGAACGTGGCAGCCGCAGGGGAGTCATAGTATATACTGACGATGGCCTTTGAATGCTGTCGCTGCGACTGAATGTCGCAGGTAGCTTGACAAGCGCTGCCATGGCTGTCCGACATGACCTCCTTTGAGCAGATGCACTCTTCGCACCGCATGATCATAGAGATTCCTGGCAACGCCGCGGTATAGTGTAGTTCCTTCAAGGATACCACCTCTTGCCACTTCGGCCGTTGAACGTCTTGACTGCCATAGTCGGGTATCTAGACCGCATAGGTGTAGCGCTGCCTTGAACCTGCGACACCTCCAGTATTTAGGTGATCGCCGACATTATGGAGTGATTGAGCTGTGTTCATGCAACGTTCCCATGCAGGTAAAACATGTGCGGCTTGCACAACAGCGTTGACAAGAATCCCTCAAAGCATGACTAGTGGAGTCGGACCTCGAATCGTGTCTTCGCTGGCGAGGCAAACCCTTTTTAGGGATGGATTGTGGGGCGGGCGGCTGAGCTCGAGTCACTGGATTGCATTGTACGCTCCTAGGGTTGGTCCAGTCAGGCAGGATTGGGGCTTGGCACGCTAGTCTCAGGTCAGCTAGCGTCATCCTACCAAATCTGCCAATATGGATATGGCGAGATACTCTCTATGAGCTGTTTGTGTTGATCTCAGAGCTCGTGTAATAGTCATGATTGGCACAAAGAACCCGGGCAGCTTGCTCGCCACATGCGTCGGGTACTCATTCACGAAGATTCTTTGGACAGCCCACGCATGAGCATATAACCGCAGCATACAGTAGGCAGACGGCTCGGCGCGGTCTTGATCTGGCATGTTGCTATACAGGCGCATTCAACCCGAAATCACGCTCTTGATATGCGCCTTGCAGCATGCTTGTTACTTTGTTGCGGGGTATCCTCGTATAAATCACAGTTGGCTCTCGACAACAGATGAGATGGAAAGATCCCCCCCTGCTAAATGACATGTCAGAAGTTACGAGGTATCTCCTCGCTTGCTTATATCTTCTCCTAATGAGACCGTTCGCATGTTCAGGCGCTGTCTTAAACCCACCTCTGGAGCTCCCCTCTAGCAACGCGTCCTTAATATTCGTCAATGACTCACGTCAATTTCGAGCGCGATTCGGTGACAGATCCATATGGCGGCATTGTGCGACACCTGACAAATGGTGGAATCCCGTCTTCTCCTCGGCGGACTGCACGGGAGCTGTGGACTGGCTGTCTTGGGAGGAGAAGCGTGGAGATTGTACTCGATCGTGCGAGTTCAGATCTCCAGGGGCATCAAAGAAAACTCATCAAAAACCCCAGCGGACTCCTAGGAAGTATACGTTTAGTAAGCCGCCCTTCCAGTCACTGGAGGACAAGATATGAAACGAGCGCTATCGTTTCATCATCCACGCCGAATTGACACGTTCGGCTAGGGACTTGTACAATCGCGATTGTGATGGTGGATTACTTCTCGGACAAACCTGGCGAACTCCCTGGGGGCGATGAAACTGGCCCTATCAGTGATACAGCCAGTTGACGCAACCTGCATGATATAGCGGGACGTGTTGTGGATGAGTGCGTACTGAAGACAGGCCAGCTTGGCTGGCAGAAGACAGGTAAGCGGCAGAAAATTTCTCGATTCATGTTCATGTCACGTTGATTCGCGCGTCCCTCTTACTACTATCACCCTGCACAAGACAACCGCTAATCGGCTAGGCAATAACCATGGCATCGGCGTCTTTGTCTGGGCCACGGACTCGGAAGAAGATAGAAGCATCGAAGCAGGAGACCTTCAATTCGTACTAGATATACCCGGGTCCGCCGCCAATATGTCGGTATCCACCGCATAGTGCCTGAAGCAATTCCAACCTTCGGTCGAGTACAGATATCCAAATTGCCCAACTATTAAGAAAGAATAGGTTTGCCAAGCTTGTCGTTACGAGGCACCACAGGTAAAGTGCAAGTGTTCGGAACATTACCCTAGACGTTGAGAGATCCTAATATCACGATCAAATAATATCGTCACCGGCTGTGGCCAGAGCACCATGCGGCACCTTTTGAGCCTTAGGTGTGACGGACTTATGCTCTCACTCCCTCGTGGGATATTAGTAATATAATTTCGGAGGAATAATTCTACACAGTCGCCGGCTTCGTTCCTTAGCCACAGAGACTGAGGCCTTGCCATGAGAAAAGCGGTAGACCTATGCTTTAGCAAAGACGAGCCTACCCAATTGTGTTAATGCTACGCTCTGGCTCACCGAGAGTCCCGATCGAATGGCAGTCCAGAGGTAGTATTCTATAGAATCAGAACTTCCTCCCTTCTAAGAAGATAGATCATGCTTCTAGAAGGAATACCTAGCATTGTAACCCATATCTCTTATAATCGTACGATGACTCGCTCAGGCGCTATTCTGATGTATACGAAGGAGAAAAGACTACACGTGACTCGACTATATGATCATTTGTACAGTCGGAATTGCCTTAAACATCACGGCACCAATTTCAGCGCTGGCGATTATCCAGTTGTGGCCGCAAACCCTGGGCTATGGCGGCGACCGTAATATATGCCCCATGTCCTGGCCACTTAGGCACTTGGCAGAAACCTCTGAAACGAGTGCTCTGCCAGGATATGGGATGCATCGACGCAAACACGATATCTGTTTTCATTAGGGACGTTCGCCTTACCCCCACTACCATCAAAAACACAACTCATTGCCTTTCCAATCAGCAACCATAACCTATCCAACCCTCAAGTCCTCTACCGTTCCTCCTATCAATCGATCCAAACATCCCACCCTCCATCGCAAACCCATCATCCTTCCACAGCGTATCCACCCCCTACTCTCCTTAACAATCCCCAACCTCCCAATCCATCCCTAAATAATACGGCTTCAGCAGCAACGACTCGCAACCACATTCCCCCTAGCTACCTCGAGGTAAAACTCGACTTCAACTTACTCCTCCTAACTCCCTCCACTTATTCAACCTTCACTCCCTCTCTCATACCGTATGAGACATGGGTGTAGTAAGGGGGAGTAGCAAGAGCATGATGCTGACGGTATCGTCATGATGAGCGAGATTTTGCAAGTCCTCTATATTCTATTCATCCTACTAGATAGATTGTGTTTTGAGCTATACAACATAGAATGACGTGGAAGGATTTGGGCGATGTGATAAGAGGGATGGGTCGGTTTTTTGTTGAGGAGAGTAAGGGCTATTGGATAGCTTAAGTGCTTGGTACAAGGAGGATAGAAAGATGGCAGGGGAGGGTGAGGGTGGTTGGGAATAAGCTCGTTGGCGCAGAAGGAGATTATTCATGATTCATCAGTCTCGTGCCTATCTGTAGAACATCCTCGGACGTCAGGACTAAGGCAAAGGGAGTAAGCACGGGCAACGATTGCCTCGATATAGTCGCTGCCCAGGCCGTAATTTCGCTGGCTCGAAAGGTTGGCGAAGGATTCATTCGACATCAGACGTTCCCTTCGAACTTCAGTATCGGGCAGCCATCCCAACGAACGCCTTCGCCCCAGCTTAACTTCCCTCTATCGTTCCAGAACGTTATCACCCTCTAACCCCAACTCAACACCCCGTCACCATTCACACGTGTGCAGCATCACCTTCATGCCGGCTACCCCCAGGCTCCAACGGCACCGGAAACTCCACACGATGTGGTGGACGATTAAAGGCGTCGAATTTCTCAAAGAGTTTTTGTCGTTGGAGTTTCGTTAGGGATAGACCCTCTTCCTGGTTGAGGTGGGGGGGGACGATGAGTTCCGTTTGTATTGTGCGGTGGGGGAGGGCGAATGCGAATGTGAATGTGCTGGATAATAGGAGGAAGGTTGGGAGGTTCATGATGGGGTTGTGTGGATGAGGGTGGGTTTTGTGAGGTGAGATTTTTGGGGGGTGGTGTGAGGGAGTTTTTGTATATGAGGGTTTGATGTGAGATGGAGGGAAGTAAGGGTAGTAATATTATATGAGAAATTTGCTTGTTTGAAACTTGAAAGCGAAGATGCGATGATGCGTTCCATCTCGGTATCAGGACTGGCGGATAAGCTTCGATACCAAGACCTTGGCGATGGATGTCGCGAGATGGAAACACAGCGCATGTATTATATTGGTTCTGAGACTGTAGAGCCGCGCATCGGCGTCTACTGGAGCTTGGCATGCTAGCACAATACCTAATGAGAGTGATATAGGATCCAGATCGAAGCATCGAGACCCTTGCTAGAAAGGCTTGTGGTGAGAAAACCGCGCGCCAAGTGGTTGAGAGAGGGAAGCGATACGTATGCCTTGGTAAGTGCGCGTTGGTGCGAGTCGACTTCTCTCAGTCATTTCGTATTTCTCGATCTCTCGCTGCGAAAGTAGGTAGGTATTCAATGCCCTACCCAACGAAGCCCACATCCAGTGAAAGTACATGTCTCTGCCTCATCGTGATCACGATTGCAATGGATGTGTCTTCTCCAACCCCATTATCCATGTTGTTGACACTCGTCTGCACTCCTATCAGTATGACACTTCGGTATAGGATATTTCCGCTCCGTGTGGTAGGTCATCACAGATTAAGTCACGATATCCGGCCTGTCCCCAGCCTACGCCAACACAGCGACGAGCCCAGCCGCTCTAATGCCAGACCAGCTACATGAGATAATTTTTGCTAACATTCTTCACCGCAAAGTCGTTACAGATCCTATCAAGCTGTTCCGCGGCTCCATTGGTGGTCCATGAATACAACCAGGTTCGAGCATTGTTGCTAAGGCAGGTACAGCGGCGTCTAGAGTTTCGCTGGTGACGCATATCCCGTCATGACTGGGACTGGATCCCGGATACCCTAGCCCGGTGTCGGTAGCATAAATGAAACAATGCTTGCTATGAAGGGCCGAACGCATGAGTCACACAATTCTGGTACACCCACTATTTCAAAGTCAGGTAGGATGTGTAGTCTACGGACAACCATGACGCCCTGAGGTTCCTTGGTCAAGATCTGAAGAACAAAATCAATCAATCTTTCTCTCTTTCTTGCTGGGACATCTCTGGAAGACCTTTGCAAAAGCTATCGTATGGAAATTTGCAAGGAAGGTCTTCTTTTGCAGTACTGCCTGCTCTAGAGATCCATGTCATGTCGCCAGGCCTCGCAGTGGCTATGCACAACACTGATTAGCCAGCCCCTCGCCCCAGAGACCTTCCGACAGGCAGGGCACCAACGCCAATCAATTCCGATTTCTGAATGGAGATTTTGAGAGCTCCGAGCGGGAGTCAGAATTGTCGATACGCTTTTATGCGTTGGTACTTTCTTGTAGGAAACATCTCCGCATAATGAAAACGTCTTTCGTCAAGACTTACAAGATGTGAAGCGCAAGATATGTAAAGCCTAGGAGCTATGTTGATCACAGAATTCACAATTCGCCACCGACGCTGCAGGAAGATTGAATCATGCAGCTGGAAGACTCTACAGCTCAGACATTGTTCTGGGCGTGGGCGCCGTCTTGCGGATGAGCTCCACCATTGCTAAACATACCCAGGCCATTGATCTACTAAGTCCATCTTGTCTCTCAGGCAGGACCGGCACTCAGGCATCGGATACTGCGAACCGCTGCTCTCGGCAGAACACTTAGACTCCGTCGAAAGGCATGACAGAGACGGATCAGATCACTCAGACGATGAAAGGCGCCTTGTGCCTCGAAATTATCAGCTGCACCTCGTCACTCTCTTCAGTGGTGAAACTAGAATATCACATTGGGGGATGTTATACATTTGGAACTTCCTCCGGCTTGGGAGGAGAAGCACTAGTGTCCGGCTTTATGTCGGACCGAGAGCATTGACTAATCGTAACCGGCCATATGAAACAACGGCCTCAACGGCTCAAAGGGCTCCGGCAGACTGCACCCCTGAGACATGCAGTGGAAGAATGCAGCCATGCAAGCAGCAGCAGCATGACCAGACGGTCTAGCTCAGGCTTATAGTGTCAGCACCATGGCCTCACAGGTTCCAAGGGCCGCTCGCACCTTTCGAAAGGGTCACCAGCCAAGCCTCTACTGGACGCGCATCAACGCAATACCCGATCCATAGAACTCGCGATTGAGCACACTACCAGAGCAGATAAGGAATCGCAGTCGACATCCGGCTCCGCAAGACATCCATCAATATGTTGGTGAACACGATGGCCTTGCTCCTCTTGAGGCAAGCCTTCATACTCCTCTTTTGCTCCCTCATCTCCAGCAGCGATGCGCACATGAACCATACAGCTCACAGCAGCGCCCATACAAATCACACATCTCACAGCAGCTCTCACACAAACCATACATCTCATAGCAGGTACCACAAAACCAAGCTGACAACCACCACCTGCAGCATCCTCTCACACTCCCTCACCCACGCCAGGACCCACGCCTACAACCACACCCGTAGCACCTCTCCCATACCCTCTACCTTCTCCACCTTCTCCACCGCCAACACCACCAACTCCTCAGCCTCCGCTACTGCCCCCGCCTCTGCCTCCATAACCCTCTCCGCAGCCACGAACTCCTGCCCAACCTACACCTCCACCCTCGAAGCAAAACGCTGCCCGCAACTCACCTGTGGGCTTCGACCCATGGCTCAGATTGGTGGGGGGCCTCCTAGGCAGGCAAGATGCGTGATGGAATCTACAACGACGATGCCATGTGGTTGTCCTACGCCTATAGCTACTACGACGGTGGTTGGTGGGTGTGCCGAGACGTGTCCGCCTAAAGGGTGTCAGATTGATTGGATTACGGCTATGCCGGATCCGAGGAATTGTTGAGGGGTGTTGGGACGATGGTATACAATGGGTATCGAATGGAAAGAGGTGGGAGTGAGGTGTACGATACTGAAGCTCGGTTTCTGTTAGAAGGATATTGGGAAGAGATCATGCCGAATGCAATGGTAATTGTCGCCAGGGATGGAAGGGCAATCGTGCAAACTGGTTTTAGTTCGGACCATTAGTCCCAGCTATCAATACGTGGTCGTGAACGTGGTTTGATAAGTCTTTCAATATCTCCATTATGTCCGAAAGCTAGCAAAGATGGTGTCCAATGGCGATAATAGATGCGAACAGACCAATTGAGCAAGCACCTCCTCCACCCGATTCCAGGAACTGTTCTCTTACTGCCATAATTAGCTTCACTCACAGCAACCCTGACAGTCAATTCCACCCCACTAGCGCGCGCCCCTCTCACGTAGCACAAAGAACGAAGACCCCTCAACAACACTCCCTCACACTCATCCTTCTCCTTCTCCCCACCCACAACCCCTCTCACAATGTCTCCCGATCTCAGAAAGCGGCGATCCACCCACACACCCCACCCCGCCAACACCGCACACACCTTCAAGCAGAAACCTCACCTCCTCAACTGGGACCATCTCCCCGACTGGCGCAAAGACAACGAATACATCCGTACAGGCTACCGTCCCCTTTCCAATTCATACTTGACCAGTTTCTGGAGTTGCTTCCATCTACACAACGAGACGGGTAATATCTATAGCCATCTTTTGGCGATGATGTGGATGTTGGTTCTGCCACTTTTCTTGTACCCGTACGCGAAAATCCATAATCCGAGTGCTGGGTTGGATGATTGGATTATTTTTGGGGGGTTCTTCTTGGGAGGGGGGGTTTGTTTTGGGCTTTCGACGGTTTATCATGTTTGTGCGAATCATTCGAGGGGGGTGCATGATGTGTGGCATCGGTTGGATCTTTTAGGTGAGGTGGATTTATGGCTTGAGACTGTCTCAAAGATGGTTTTCAGATTATCTGTGAAGGGCCGTTTGTGGTTGTTTCCCATTAGCAAGTGTGCCGTGGATCAAGGATTATGCTGATCTCAGATCGATGGAAGGTATCAGTACCGTCACTGCAGGTTGTTTCCCTCCGGGCATGTGGTACACCTTCCCTTGTCTGTCCGCGAACATAGAAATTTCTTGGATTTGCGTAAGCTATCCTCTATCCCTACCATTGATACCTGCTAACGACTG
>JAABUW010007381.1_pt1 | contig 13260 bp, 4 predicted proteins | sample 5560081 | NCBI WGS metagenome assembly JAABUW01 (sample SAMN10711882, study PRJNA513363) | rock metagenome | isolation source: Antarctica rocks | place: Antarctica: Victoria Land, Knobhead sud
GTCTGTGATTGATAGAGAAAGCTTCGTTTTGACAGCTCCATCGACACGGACTTTGTGCTCGTCTTCTTCAATGATGCAGATAGCTCCGTGATTGCGATCATATCCGTTCTCCTCAGTGATGAAGCTAGGTCATATTAGAGAATGTAAAAAGATAGAGGTTTTCTTGCAACAGTGGAGAAACTTTGATGCACCTGGTGATTAGTTCTTTCACAGGTGGTTCCCTGTTGAGAGGCTCTTTAGCTGAGTATTCGAGTCTCATGGCTGTATTGCAACAGCTACAGATTCTTATCCGGCTTGCGATGGACACGGCAAGGAATTTGCTGGTGAAGGGTGTCGCAGAGGCTCTGGTGATGTCTGAAGACTATGAAGCGAGCCTTCATTCATGATAGAAAGAGGGGTCCGTAGACTACAGATGAGGACTTCGGAGGACTTCGACCTGCAATGTCACCCAGAACGAACGATGCACCGGGACGGGCGGGACAGGGAATAGGCGGGGCCCACCCAAGTCGTCGCCGGGTTTAGGGCGCGCAGTCACCTGATTCACCCACGTCATGGGTGGTGGTGACGGTCTAGACTACGGCGGACTGTAAGAGGCTTCCGGAAAAAACTATTTTTCGGTTTTCCCGAGAAAACCGAAAACCGAAAACCGAAAAGTGAAAAGTGAAAAACGGTTTTCCGTTTTCCTTCTCGGCTAAGTTGCCCAAATTCTTATTACCCAATCTTTTTAGCCGTACAATATACAATTATATTATTATCAATTAATTCAATAGTAGTAGCAATAGATATTGTACAATTATTGTATTATAGTAATAAAATTATAAACACGTATTTGTACAACATAATTTGTCAAATCTTAATTAAACGATTGTTTGAATAAAATCTTGTTTTATATATTTTAAAATTTGCTTCTTTATCTTCTTCTTCTTTTTGAAGAATTTTAATTATTATCAATATACGTACATACTTTATATTTTAGTATTCTAATATATTATACAATACATGCATAGTGTTTTAATACATTGTATAATATTGTAAATTATATTGATTTTGTACAACAAATATTTGTACAACAAACTTAAGCTATTAATACTTAAAATAATATTTGTCTAAATATTGTCAATTAAGATCTTGCACTCTTTACTTGCACAAATTTAGATTGTATAATTTTTGCACTTCTAAATACAAATATAATTGTACAATCTATTGTTGTTATGTTATAAAGAATTGTCGATAGTCGAGCTTTATATATTAACGCAATTCTTATTTAATTGCGCAAATTTTTATTTCTTGTTTTGTGCAATACTTGTGCTTCGATGCAAATATCTACTCGCAATAAAAAATTCTTTTCAGATTGTTAAAAGTTTACGAGCTACTTTAATAATATATATAGCAATTGCAAATAATTTAATTACGCAATTCGATACTTTGTACAAAATGTAAAGAAAGCGTTGTTATTATTTTTGAATAGTAATAACAATTTCGACAATACAAGTAATAAAAATAACAACAAAACTTGAAACAATTTTTAAAAGAAGATATTGATAGTTAGCAAAAATAAGTCGATACAAATTATAATAATAACTAAAGCTTTTATTTGTACGTAGCTTTAAATAGCTTAATTTTTTATACTATATTTGCTTAAATAGAATTTTAATATATAGTATTATAAAAGACGTTCTAACGTACAATGTTGCAACAAACTAGCGTTTAATATTTAAATATTATATTAAGATTAATAAGAGCTTAATATAGTATCTTTTACTTGATATAAACTAACATACTATCGATTTAATTATACAATTTGTACTTTTGCGCAATAATCAAGACTAATAGTACAACTCTCTTAATAATACTATAATTAAGTTAAAGAGTTATACAAAGCTAAAATAGATTGTTGTATATAGCAAGTTAAAGCAATATAAATAGACTTATACAACAATCTAGTTTTTGTCTATCTATAGAAAATACTCTAAGACTAAGAAATAATCAAATTATATATCTTAAATACTTAAAAAAATATAGTATTATATATCTTAAATACTTAAGAGAATACAATTATTGTACATCTTAAATACTAAAGAGAATACAATTATTATATACTTTAAATACTAAAGAGAATGCAATTGTTGTACGCTCTAAATATTGAAAAAAATGCAATTGCTATATATTTTGAATATTAAAAAGAATGCAATTGTTGTATACTTTAAATACTAAAGAAAATACAATTATTATATATTCTAAATATTGAAAAGATTGCAATTATTGTACGCTCTAAATACTAAAAAAATTGCAATTGTTGTATATTTTAAATACTAAAAAGAATGCAATTGTTGTATATTCTAAATACTAAAGAAAATGCAATTGTTGTACGTTCTAAATACTAAAAAGAATGCAATTGTTGTGTTTATTTTTTTTTCTACTTTTTAAATTTTTTTCTTTGTTGTTTGCTTTTACAAAATATAGAGCTTTAAGTATTAATAGAAGAGATTTAAGTTATACAATTAGACAATTAAGTAATAGAAAAATCTATTGAAGCTATTGTTAATACTTTTGTTATATAAGAACTTAAAAATATAGACAATAAATTAATTGTTAAAGTATCGAAAGTTGTACAAAATTGATTAATTGTTTAAAATTAAGTTATATAAATAATTTTAAATAATTTTGTTTCTAAATTGTTCTTTTCGAGCTTCGACAAAGACAAATAGTTTAAAACTTTAAAAAATTTAGCGTCTACTAAAATATTATTGATAAACAAAAAATTATCAAAATTAAATATTGTACAAGAATTGTCGTTATAATATATTATAAACAATAATTAAGATAGACTTGTACAATAGTATTTTTTAATATCTAGATTACTAGATATTATAAAAAGCTCTTGTTTGTACAAAACAATTTAATTGTTTATTGCGTTCTAAATATTAGACAATTGTATATTAAATTGTATAGTTTGTTAAGAAACTAATAGATATTGTATTATAAACAATTTTTTCTTAATTAGTTAAAAAGACTCGAACTTAATTTAAGAAAACAATTTTTTTTTAACTTATATAAAAAATTCTTTCTTAATTTGAGACTTCGACTTAATTGCTAATAATTATATAGCAACAAAGATTTCTTGTATATTTTTAATAAAATAATTAAGAGTTTTTTTCGATTTTGCTTTGTATTTAATATATAAGTAATTTTTTTCTTTCTTTATTTTGTTAATAGTTGCAAAATAGTTTATAAGTTTATTTATTATACAAACTATAATAACGCTATTAAAAAGCTCTATAATAAACGACTTTTAATCTTTGTTTACAATTAATTTAACAAAAAATATTAAATTGTATATAGAATGTATTTCTATATAGATAGATATACTATAAATCTAAGTCAAAATATTTTAATTAATAAATTTGTTTAAACTAATTAATATACAATTGCTAAATTGCAAAAAATTGTAAACTAAAGAGAATTAATCTTATACAAAAATTAATATTCTTACTACTATTTATATAAAGTATTGATAGAGATAATTTGTATATTTAAAATATTTCGAATTATATAGTTTTTCTCGATAATTATCGCAAAATATACAATAATCTCGAATTTTATATTAGTAAAAGAAATTTTGTTTTTGAATTTTTTAATTTATTTTGTAATTAATTTTGTACAACTTTGTTTTAATTAATTTTTTGTATAACAATTTGTTGTATATTTTTTACAATATTATTGTACAAATTAAAGTGCTATTTAGAAAAGCTCGAAACTAATTAAGAAATAGCTTGTACAATATTAGATTATACAATAAATTGTATTAAAAAATAAATAGTTTCTACTTTTCTCTTAATTTTTGTTAAGATATTAAAAGAATAAATTATACAATTGCAACTAAAAAATATATTCTTAATAATAATAATCTTAGATTTTTGCAATTATTAGTATACAATTGTATATTTAAGAAAAAAAAATTATAGAAATAGAATTAATAGCTTTACAAGTTATACAATCTATTATAATAAATAAATATTAAATATTATTTATAAAACAATACAAACTTTAGAAATTCTTAAAAGATATTAAGAGAATTGTATAATAAAATATTAATACTATTTAAGAGCAAGCAAGATATTGTACAATATATAGATAAAAACTTTAATATTGATACAATACAAGAAAGAAAACAAAATATCGAAACAAGAATTGTACAAAGAGTTTGTTTATATTATACAAAGAAAAATAATACAATTGTTTAATAGTCTATATTAGTATTGTACAATTTCTTTGATTTATTATATATTAGATTTATTTTTAAAATGTTTTTAATATTAGTTTTAAATTGTTAATTGCAATTTCTATACAACTTGTTTAAAAAAATTAATTTAGATTCTATTTTGTTTTTAACGTAATTATATATTGCTTTTCTAAGACTTTTATAAATTGTACAATAAAATATTGTTTGTTTCTTTTAAAAAATAGTAAACAAATTATTAATATTAAAGTTTAGTAGTTGCAATTGCTCTATATATTAAATTAATATAATTAGAGAAAGATATTTATTTTTATTTGTACTTTATATTAATAGTTTAATTGTACAATAAGTATACAACAAGTTTATTAAATTTATTGATATTTTATTGCAATTTAACAAACTTCTTTAAAAAGTATTATATATTATAATTTGTTATATATTAATTAGAATAATAATAAAATATATATAAATATTTCTTAATATTGTTGAATTGCTTTTTTTGCTTTTGTATAGAATAATTGTTTTAAAAAGAGACAAAGTTCTTAATCTTTATACAAAGAATAAATATATAGATAGTGTATAATACAATAAGATCTTTTATTATTTTAAGATTAAAAATATTTTTTTGTTGAAAACAATAAAAGTAAATCTAAATTTTAATTAACAATTGTACAATGTATATTAATTATACAATATACTTGTTAGCAATTTTTATATTCTTTGATTAATTAATTTTATTAACTTTTAATTCTTTGATTTGCTATATTTGTATTAAATAAGTAGCAATTTTTAAATTAAAACTCTAATTGTATTGTACAACGCTGTTACAAGTCTAGCGGTATATAGAATGCGCAGAGAAGTAGAACCAAGCACGGATATCCGTATATACTCTATCAGCTTTATCAGAAGAGCAAAAAGAGATTGCTCTTTCTACTTCTTCAGAAAAACAGAAATAGTATTGTTTTATAGTTCTATCAGAAAAGTCAGAAGAGCAGAAACAATCTTATAAATATATAGATTTTCTAGAACACAACTTTTTTATAAATTGTGTTCAATTTATCTATCAAGTTACTCTCTATTATTGATACAAGTTGCAAATTCTTGTTATCAAGTAATTGCTTGCATTGTCTGAAAATATCTACAGATTTTTTCAAAAATATTAATCTATTCTGATACTCTAGTTGTCTAGATAGCAGTATAACACTTTAAATATTTTAAAAATATTTGTATCAGATTAACGCGTTTCTATTTCGAGCACTAGTTTATCAGTACTATATTAACTATCGATTATAGAAAACAACAAGATCAGAATTAACAAATTCGATATCTATTATAAAAATTGTATCGATCTGAAAAACTGATTTATATAAATAGATATCTATTTTATTTTCTATTCTGTTTCAGCGAATCAGAAAACAATTTTTGTATCAATATTTTTTAGAAAAAAAATTCAATACTGATTTAAATTAAATTTACAAAAGTATTTAAAGAATTATAACAAAAATCTTTATGCAATATTTACGAATTTCGACAATTTCAAAAGAGAGCTTCGAAGAATTTTTGAAATATTTAACAAAAAACAGATTGCAGAAAAAGTAATTCAGTATTTAATTTAATAAATTTCTGCAGCAGACTATGCAGCTAGATTTCAGAAATATATCAATCTAATCGAGTAGAACAATACTGTATTTATAACAATATTTCGAAGAGATTTCAAGAACAATCTAAAAAATAAAATTATATATAATAAAAGATCTATCAGCAATATATTCGATTTTATTAAAGTAGCTATCGATCTCGACAACAAACTGTATAAAAAAGTTATAGAAAAAAGATATAATTAATTTCGAGAAAAAACAGAAATCTTTTTTGAATTAACAATCGAATATTAGTAGAAAAAAAATTGTTTTAATTAGAAATACAGTAATTCTGATTATTGTAAATTTGTATCTATAGAACTGAATTTTACTCAATAATAAAAAAAAAAAAACTCTAGAAAAAAGCAAGATAACAAATTTCAGAAAATATACTATTTATATAACAAATCGAATTACTTCGCAAAAAATTGTCGATTACAGAATTTGATAAATTGTCGACAGATTAATACTATATTAAAAAAGATATTCGATAGTTAAAACAATATCAGAAAACAAATCGATACAGAAACAGATATTCTCGAAACTGAATCGAACAACAATTATTATCTGATAGAAAATTCAAATCAGTTACAGAAAGTTCTAGATAGAATATTATTAGACAAAATATTTGTATCTATATAGAAAATTAATCAAATACTTAATAAAATTATAAAAGTACAGTAATCAGAAATGTTATATTTTTATTCAGTAACAAATTTAGACAACAAGTACAACTGAAAAAAAATTTACAAATGTTTAGACAATATTACAAATTATTTTGATATTTTAGTTAGTTTATCAAAAAAAAAGAAGATAAATCAAACTGTAAATAAATGCGAGAAAGCGCTAGAAAACAATATTACTATAAAAAGAGATATTTTTGAAAAAATCGAACAACAACTGAGCAGTATAAATCTATCTCGAGAAAAAATAGAGAAAACAAAAAAATATACAATATTCAGTTAAACAGAATACTATAACAACTTATATTGAATTTATCTAGAAAACAAAAAAAAATCTGAATAATTTTCTAGAAAACTATCTATTTTTAAACAACAGCAGAAAAAAATTCAGCGCAAACAGATATTTAAAGCAGAGATTGTAGTACAAAAACAGAAAAAAATTCAAATTTCTTGATAAAAAATATATCAGAGAAATACAATATATTAGTTTAATAGCAGCAACTAAATTTAACAGTACACGCACGATATTTTATTATATCAGTTAAAATTAATAGCTGTCAACTTACTGCAATAGTCAATTCTGATACAACAGATAATTTTATAGCCAGAACTCTTATTAAAAGAAAAGAGTATTTTACTTAAAAGAAGTCTGATATATACAATCTAATAATTGTAGATAGAAATTTATTATCCGACAAAAATAAAAAAGTAAATAGAGAAACAAAATTACTATCGATAGCTATTTAGCAATATTACAAGAAACTAATTTTTAATATAGTAAAAATAGCTATTTACAATATTGTTCTAGAAATATCTTGATTGAAACAGTACAATTCAGAAATCGACTGAAATACACAAGTATTCAGATTTGCGCAATATAATTACGTAATTTATATTTAATCTATATATCGGCAGCGTTCGATAGTAGATAAGAGATTAAGTCGAAAATCGATCGCAAGTAGCAAGCTTGTATTTTTGCAAAAAAACAATCTAACAGAATTCGACTCGACAGATACTGACAGAAATTAGTCGAATTACAAAATTAGAATAAATAAAAAAAATTACAAATTTTCTGAAAGTCTTGAACTATCTGATACAGCAAAAAAACTGCTAAAATATATATTACAAATATACAACAGTTAAAAGTATCTGTTTTAAAAAAAAAACAATAGAAACTCTCTCTAAATATCAATTATAGAATTACAAAATCAGATTTGAATTAGATAAGTAGTTTATATTTGAATCTATATATATTTTATTCGAGAAAAAACTTGAAGTACTTCGCGGATATCTGACAGAAAACAAAAAAAAAATTTATTAGAAAATCTCAATTACAGACAGAATATTCGATTCTTTTTGTATCAAAAAAAAATAGAATTTTTTGTCTATATATTGATTATCGGAAGCTAAACAATATTACAGTTAAAAATCGATATTTACTATTTAATATCAGTAAACTTCAGAATCGACTATTCGGAGCAAAATATTTTATTAAACTGAATTTACAAAAAGTGTACAATCAGATTAGAATAAAAACAGAGAAAAAGTAAAAAACAGTTTTTTGTATACAATATAGATTATACAAATACACAATAATACTATTCGAATTTACAAACACTTCGGCAATATATCAGAAAATAATCAATAATACACTACAACAATATTTGAATCGATTTGTTATAGTATACTTGAACAATATTATAATTTATTTAAAAATCTTGAAAGAATATATTAGTTATATCTTTAAAATATTAAAATGTCTGAATATAAGAAATTTATATTTTAAGTTAGAGAAATACAAATTCTATCGAGAGAAAATTAATTTTCTCGAATTTGTTGTTAAACAATATAAAATATATATAGATTTCGAAAAGCTACAAACAGTTAGAAAATAGAAATTATCAACAAATATCAAAAAAGTACAATTTTTTCTAGATTTTATAAATTATAACAAAAAGTTTATCAAAAACTATTTAGTAAACACAATATTACTGACAAATTTTACAAAGAAAAATATATTATAGATATAGAAATTTGCAGAAAAGAAATTATTTCAGAATCTTAAACTAGAATATTTAAAAAAATCAGTACTAAAAATATACAATCTGCAATTATTAAGCAGAATTGAAATCGACGCATTAGATTTAGCTATCGATATATATTTTAGTCAAAAATATAAAAATATATAATATTTAATAATATATCTCTCGAGAAAACTTTTGTTAACCGAACAGAACTATAATATTTACAATAAAAAACTACTTGCTATAGTAGTTTTCTTGAAATTATAAAAAATATATACAGAAAAATTATCAGAACTTACAATTTTTACAGATTACAAAAATCTTGTATACTTTACTACTACTAAACAGTTTAACAGAAAACAAATACAATAGTTAGAAAAACTTAAACAGTATAAATTTAAAATACAGTATATTTTAGACAAAAATAATAGCAGAGCAGATATATTCAGCAGACAAAATAATTATATAGAAATAAAAAAATTGTTTAATTATAGTATACTAAAAATTAATAAAAACAGATTACTATCAGCAAACAAATACAAACTAAATACTATACTACAAATACTCCGAGACAATATAGAAAAGTTTTCAATAGAAAAAGAAAAACTTCAGATATCTATCGATAAAATTAACAAATATATAAAAAAGTACTATAACAGATTACTGCAAGAATATTCGAAAATAACAAAAACTCTTCAGTTTTTATATCAGTATTGTCAGTTTTTACAGATAAGACAAGCTGTCGAGATATATATTAAACAATATTTTAGCTGTCAGCAGAACAAATATAGTATATATATAAGCTATAACAAAATTTAATATCAGAAATTATCTGAATTGTTATAGAATAAAATTACAATAGATTTTATTATCAAATTGTCGAAATTGACAAATCTAGCAACTGAAAACAGATATAATTCGATACTGATAATAGTTGATAAACTTATCAAGTACTTATATATTATTGTATACAAAGAGAAGTTTACCGCAGAACAACTGAAATATATTATATTGAATCGACTTATACAATATTACAGTATATTCAAAAGACTAATTAATAACAGAGACAAACTTTTTATATCTAACTATTAAAAAATACTTTTTTTAATATTAGATACAAGATTTCGAATATCTACTGTCTATTATTCGATTACAGATAGTCAGACAGAACAAACAAATCAGAATTTTAAACAGTATTTGAAATACTATATTAACAATATTTACAGCAGTTAGATATTACTTCTATCTATAGTACAACTGATATTTAATACAAAGATTTCGAATATTACTAAAATAACTTTATTTTTTGTTAACTATAGCAAGAAATCAATTTTTTTTAAAAAAAAGCGCATGCATCTGTCTGCGCAGTCAGCTATCGAAAAAGTAGCAATATTGAAAAAAATATACAACAATATCTTAAAAATACAAGAAAGATCGGCCAGATATGAAAATAAAAAACAAAAAACAGTATTTCAGTTAAAAAAGAGAGATAAAATATATTTTTTTACAAAAAATCTTAGAACAAAAAAATTAAGCAAGAAATTAAATTATATTAAAGTCGGATCGTTTTTTGTCAAAAAAACTAAAAAATCAGTTAACTACAAACTCGATTTATTCAAGAACGCTAAAGTATTTTCAGTATTTTATATATTATTGTTGGAACTAGCAGATTCAATTATATTTTTACAGAATATCTTTTATTTTTATTAACAGAAAAAAAAACAGTTTGAAATCGAAAAAATTCTACAACAGAAAAGTCAGAAATATTTTGTTAAATAAAAGAGATATTCTATTTCTGAAAATATTTGAAAATCTATTAAGAATTTGAAGCACTATCAACACTGTCTGCAGTAATTCTATCAAAAGAAGTTAACAAAATAAACAATTATTTTTCTATAATATTGAGAAAAACAATCTGTTCTGAGACAATATCGATCAGAAACTCAGAAAACAGTTCGAATATTAGTTTTTCAGCTAATAAAACAAGTTTTTTCAGATTTTGAAGCTTTCTATCTATTATTGTTTGTTGTTTATTTTTTACGTATTTCAATTGCAATAGCAAGCGATCTTTTTTTGTCTGCATTTTACAACATTTTATTACAGTATTATAAAGCTGCTGTTTGAGCGCTTTTTGTTGCGCTTCGAGACGACGCCAGCGCGCAGTATTTAGAAAAATCAGATTACAAAAGCAATCTTTCTTTATATATTTTATATATTTATCAGAATCTTCTTGAATTCGACACAACTTACTCAGACAATTACAACAACAGCAGAAACGTATTCTATCGATAGAAATATCAAATTCTGTTAGTTAAATAAGACAGCAATTATAGAAGAAAAATTTGTTTTTCGATATTGTGCAGAACTTGTTTTCGAAAAAAAAAAAAAAAAAAAATAGTATTACAAGTCTAGCAATATATAAAATACGCAGAGAAATAGAATCAAATACAAATATCTATATATGTTCTATCAGTTTTATCAGAAAAGCAAGAAAAAATTGCTTTTTCTGTTTTTTCAGAAAAGCAGAAATAGTATTGCTCTATAGTTCTATTAGAAGAGTCAGAAAAGCAGAAACAATCTTATAAATATATAGATTTTCTAGAACACAATTTTCTTATAGATTGTGTTCAACTTATCTATTAAGTTACTCTCTATTATTAATACAAGTTGCAAACTCTTGTTATCAAGTAATTGCTTGTATTGTCTGAAGACGTCTACAGATCTCTTCAAAAGTACCAATCTATTCTGATACTCTAGTCGTCTAGATAGCAGCGTAACAAACGCAATTAATAATAAATATCTATTATTATAGAAGTTTTTATATTACAATTTAACTGTACAAAGCAACTTTAATATTTTAACTTTTCTATACAATTTAGAAATTGTTGTAGTATACTAACTTGTATATAAATTATAATTTCTATATATATTTATAGCATATATCGAGAATACGTATCAATAGTATTGTATATTTTAATATTGTATATTTTAAGTTTGTTATAACTATTAAGAGATCAAATATAATTTGATTCAAATATAATTTTTTTTTTTTTTAATAAGATACGTTTTGTTAGTGTCTCTTTACAATAGTAGATACAAACAAGCAATATTAATTAAAAAGTAAGTTTTTGTACAATACTTAACTATTGTTGTACAAATTATTGTAAGCAAAATATATAAAAAGCTTATTTTAAGACTATTAAGTTACAACGTTAAAAATAATTGTACAATTTTTATTTGTTGTAGTTTTGTATAACTTTTTTTTCTAGTTTTGCAATTACAATTCTTTGTACTATTTCTCTTGTTTGCGTTTATTAATCTTTAATATTTGTATAACAATAAAAATTAAATTGCAATCTTAATTGTGTAAAATCTATACAAATTAGTTTAAAATTTTTATTGTAAAATACAATAAAAATCTTCTAATTGTTTAAACAATTCTCGAAAAAAAGTAACTAAATACGATTATTTAAGTGTTCTAAATATAGTGTACAAACTTGCTAATAAATATTTTATTTTTGTAATTGTAATCGAAATATACAATTTATAATTGATAGTTCGAAGTCTCTTTTAAGTAATTCGATAATCTATTGTTGTGTTTAGTCTTGTATTAACTATATTATAATTTAATTTTTGTACAATACAATATTTTTAAATAGTCGACTATTCTTAGATATGTTGTACGATTGTATAATTAATAAAATTAATAGCGATATAATATAAAAGTAGTGCTCGTACAACTAAAAAGATTGAGTAGTAAAAATTTAGGCAACTTAGTCGAGAAGAAAAACGAAAAACTGTTTTTCACTTTTCACTTTTCGGTTTTCGATTTTCGGTTTTCGGTTTTCTCGGGAAAACCGAAAAATAGTTTTTTCCGAAAGCCTCTTACAGTCCGCCGTACTAGACGCGCAGCCTGTTTGTGGCAATCAATTGTCGCAAAAGTCACCCTGTCACCATGAATCGCACACCCTCGTTACTGCAAATGGCTTCAATACTACTTTCTCAGCTCTGCATCGCCAATTTCCATGTCAATATCCCGCCCGCGCAAGCTCAGACATCCTCGCACTGCACACCTTTTGGCTAATCCACTCGAGTTGACTGGCCCCGGATTTACGCTACGAGGAATGGGGATGTGCAGCTTCAAAGATTCTGAAGCTGCCCTGGCCATGGCTCTCGCTGCTTAGGAAGAATCTTGCCGGACTTTGGTCGAGGTAGCCTACAAAACTTGTCTGGGGACAAAGACCTCGGCACCGCTCCTAGCAGCTTTTGACTCCGGCGTAGCGTCAGTCATGAGTTCACTTAGTGACAGTGATGACGTTGATGGGGGAGGGCTGTTTGAAAAGCAAAGAGCTACTCTAGCACACCCATCTAATGGGACTCTCCCAAGTCCCACCAAGAGGGCCAAATTGCGAGGTCTTGGACACAAAGCCAAGGAAAAGACAAAACATCTGCTGAGCGTCAGCGATACCAAATCACTGGGCGACGAAGAGGAGGTTGCGCAGACTATCAGGGGTGATCCCGCTTTCAATCCAGGATACCTGCGTGACAAAGCGAAGAAGAGCAAGCGAAGGTCAGCATTGAATGCAGCGGCTAGTCTGGGCTCTCTTGCGAAGAGCGCCGTCCATCCAGTAGATGCGATCAAGGGCAAGGCGGTGAGGACTACAGCGAGCAAATTG
>JAABUW010007384.1_pt1 | contig 13258 bp, 14 predicted proteins | sample 5560081 | NCBI WGS metagenome assembly JAABUW01 (sample SAMN10711882, study PRJNA513363) | rock metagenome | isolation source: Antarctica rocks | place: Antarctica: Victoria Land, Knobhead sud
TGTTCAACGTGAATGCGCTTTAGGGCGCCCAGGTCCTTCTCGACGCTCAACTCATATTTTTTGCTGGACCCACGCTCGAAGCCGTTCTCGTCCTGTTCGTTGCCCACAACATAATCTGAGCTGCCGCCGGACTCCCCGTACAGAGTGACGATGGCAGGGGCCTGCGTGCCGGCGCCTCTAACGTCGCCAGTAACAACCTCGATTCGATACACTGATGGTGCAGGGTCGGGTGCGGATGTCTCAGCAAGCGCTTGAGCGTGTGCCGCAAAGCTGATCTGCCCTGTAAGATCGCGTTCCCTGGCACAGCAAGGTCGCAGCAACGGCTGTGGATTTTGCCCTTGCAACAGGCAAAATTCTGTGCCACTGAAAGCGGAAGTTACAGGTCCTCGACAAGCTCTGCTGCGGCGCAACGTTGTTTTCAGTCCACCACAGAATCCACGCAAGGCCATGTCATAGGCTTGCTCGGAGCATAAGCAAGCGGCACAACCGCCTCAGGGAGAATGTTCATAGGCTCAGAATCAAGAAGAGGACGGCCCAGAGGTCACCAATGCTTTAGTCATAGGCTCCCCGAAGGCTTTTCTTGTGATCTGCATTGCCTAGATCTCTTCTAGTGGTTTGTATTGCTACCACACTGAATTGATCATTAGGGTTGACTTCGCCTTGACAACACATTACATACTGCTCAGCAGTCAGCTACTTTATGCCATACTTGGCACTATTATAGGCGTGCATGTACATGTGATGTGCTGCTTACTTACAGCTTTTCAATTCAGGACACCCTTCGTCTCCTGTTCCTCGTGTTGCCACGCAGTCCTACCATGTTTTCCAATATCAAGTCGCATGCTTTTGTTCGTTGTGACATTTTTCAGACAAATTGTTTCGGTACAATGCACAAAGTCAGGTCAATTGGTCTTAGAGCCAGCTAAGATCATCGGTCATAATGACCATGTAAATCTCTGCCTATCATGGACACCGGTCATGGCTGGTTGCTGACCTTATGTTACAGTCGAGCGCCGACACAAACTTGCAGATCTCAACCCATTATTGCTCAAGCATGGCTTGAAGCGTGACACATGTCCCAGGAATTGAACCCAATTTTGAAAGCCTCTGCACAGTAATGAGCACTGCAAAAATCCGTACATCAAATGCAATGTGCACTGCACATTGTGCAGGGGCACCTGGTTTCTCTAGAGATCTGTTTCGCATCATAGTGTTGTTCAGTCACTTGTAAAGCCTTGGTAGGCTACCGTACCATGTAGAAAAGGTAGCAGGTCAGTTTGGCCTGATCAGCAGTTTGCCAGGATGAAGCTGTAACAGTGCAGGAAATTAGCCTCCTGGCACGCTAGCACTAGGCCTTTTACCTCAGCTCTGCTACAGAAGCCCATTATGTAAAATCAACAATTTTTCTCAAACGCCAGCATGTCAGCTGCAGGGTCATTAGCTGCAAGCTGTCTACATATCAATATTGCTGTTTACAAAGCACTTCACTGCCTTTTGAGGAAGCTGAGTACCAGCTTGCTGATGGGCTCTGGATCTGTGTAAGGAGCAAAGTGAGATGGCGTCTCTACTCGCTCATACCTGTCAGTAACACATGACAGTTCACTGAATGCCACACTTGCTCACAACATGCGCACTGACCCACACATTTCTCGGCGGATACATGCAGGGACATGCCAAAGCATTTCGAGCATGCTGCAATCCTGCAACGTGCATCATGCTGTGGTACATGGTGCACATCTCTCTTCAGACCTAATTGATTCCTGAGCAAGCATGTTTGCATGCAGAACGTCACCTGAAGGTGCCAGGGGACTTCACAAACTTTCCAGATGTCTTGGCCTGACCCTCTGTGCAGAAGCCAACATCACCACTGGGAAAGATTTGCAGTACATCACAAGACACTGAAGGGGCTTTGGTGGGGCACATATGGCCTTCCAAGAAGCACTTTGCATTGCCATTCGCCCTGTACACCGAACGTCACATGTTGACATACAAAGTTACTCTCAGAGTCTGACACTTGAGGTGCACATGATTCAGCTGTGGTTCAATTGTGGTAACAGACATCTCCCTGAAAGGCAATCCCCCAGGCAGGTCTCCTACAGAAGTATTGGGGTCAAGTTGAGATTTTGAGGGGATCTTTCATTATTGCAAGGGGGCATGAGATTTTGATATTGAGTATGATCTGTGAGCATGATCTTTACCCACAGGTGCAGGTACAGGCGCATAATTTTGATTGCCAACAAGTCTTTTCACAGACAGACACAGCTAGGTCATGCACAAGGTCACTGACTCCTACAGACTTATAAACTTATCTACACAGAGTGCATATACACACATATAGACTTGCATACATACATTTATGTATATATGCACTCAAGACATGGTAAGCACGGTTGTCACCCATGGGTGGCCACACAAACATTGTAGCTATGTCAGTTCCTGCGCTATCCGCTGAAGTGGGCATGCTTTGCCCAAGATCACACTTTGCCGGATGCTTCTGCATGCCGGGAAGGTCAATGCAGCTTTGTGCACATCAGCACCAGATAGCATGTCATATCGCAGCGGGAACATTGCTCTGGTGTGTCAGAAAGAAGCAAGGAAGGTGTCATACACTGACAACCATCAGCAACTGCTTTTCAGGCAAGAATGCTGTCATACTTGTACCAATTGATGGCAGCTGTGATTGCTCCTGGCTTCTTCATAGCTTCCATCATGCCTAGCTCCTCAAACATGGGCTGTTCTACTGCTTGAGCCTCCTTGGTGGCAATGCCGTCAAACATGTTGCCTGAAGAGATACACTCCTCCCCTTTGCCCGGCACATTCAGGAGCAGCATGTACCTGCAAGCAGTGAGCACGCTGAGTGATTCAAGATGAACAGCTTTGCCAAGGCCAATGCCACTGCAGGGGCCACAGCTGTGCTATATTTTTGGAGCATAACTGTAGCACAGACCAAGTCACTGTCATGAACCCTGATTGTCAACCCGTCTTGCATATCAGCTGCTACAGCTTCTGCGCATTGGATACACTGTTTTGGTGGTTGACGCACAATCAGACATAGCGTTCAATTCAAAAGTTACAAAGCCAGAAAAGACTGGTTCTGAGTCCAGTGCACAGGACAAGATGCACAGTGCCGCATATACAGGCAGGCTCCTCAAGCTGTCAAGGGGTGCCTACATGGAACAGGGACAGTCTTATTTGGCTGCCCCACATACACTCACATCTGGGTTCTAGTAACGCAGCATGGCCAGCCCCAAGCCGCCCATGTTCACCTCCAAATACAGGGAAGGACCACTGGATGACAGCACATATGCACGTACAGGGGTAGAAGTCAAGCCTATTGCTGGCTATCCTCTCAGGCTTCACTTCCACCCCTGTACGATCAGGTAACAGCAGTTTCATGTTTGCGCAGTGTGTGAGTCTGCAGAGAGTGTAGTTTGATTTTACAAGGTCCAGAAGCCAAAAGTAGAATGGTCAGTACAGACTGTCTAAGGCTGTGGGCAAAATAGGTACTGACATGATTGCCCATCACGGTCAGCAACAACAACAGACGCTACTGTGGGCAAATAATACTGAAAACGGTGGACTTATATATTTGTTCAATACATTAGCACCCTCCTTCATCACATGGTCACTACTGCACTTTCTTTGGTGCTCATTGTGCCATTGAACAATTAGTAGTGACTGCGTCATGAAATCCCATTGTTGCCTATCGACTCCCCTGATGAGTGCCAAAACAGGAAATGTTGATTGATTGGGTCATGGGTTAGTTGGTTTGTGTATGGATGGATAAACTGGTGGTTTATTGATCGATTGACTGATCAACTGATGCATGACTTGATGGACTGTCTGCTGGATTGATCAATTGCGTGATCGATTGAAGGAGTGCAGACTTACCAGGACTTCTGCTTCTGATCTCCACGGTGGTCCCCACTGAAGTAGCCTGCGGGGTGGCCCACTGACATGGCTATGAGGTCAATTGTGCGGTCAGGGTAGATCCCCGCAAAAGCCCATGCCAGGGCTGAACCCCAGTCATGCCCTACTATATGTGCCTTCTGGATATGCAATGCATCCATGATGCCTGCATGCCACAACTAAGTCATGAACAGGCTAGCGCGTAGCCATATCCCACAATATGTGCCTTCCTGTTATGCTATGTGGCCAGAATGCTTGTGTGCAGCAGCAGAGCTTACATATGGAGTTTCTTGTAGCATTGCATGACACTTGTTGTTGCTGAACCTGGTGGGGGTGTACACAGGTCATGACAAGAGACTACGCAGCTTGACCATGGCGCAGTGCTCAAGTGTTGCACGCGTCTTAGTAGGCACAGTACAGATGATCAGCACATGCTGTTGTTAGACATATGCTTGACTTAGCAGCGCATAAGGTGTTCGCAGCTGACAAAGAACCCCCAAGAGGAGACCTTCATGCAAAATTGATCTCTGTTCAGTCAGCGGAGGTGACAAGCAGATGGTTTCTCTCATGGCTGCATTGTAGATGCCTGCAAGACATGATGGTGAAAGCTTGGTTGAACATCAAGACATATCTCACCTGCCACATCCTTGACAATGCTGTTTGTGATGCCATACCCTTCTACTTCCTGGGGTGCATCACTTTGGCCGCCAAGAGCTCCGCGCAAATCAGGGGCTATTACACGGAACCCTGCCTTCAGCAAAGGACCAGTCTGCGGAGAACATAACTGCATTCGTCAATTTCTGTGAGTCTCTCAGGGTTCCCCAGCTAAGCTTGCATGCACTGCTTGCATGCAGCAAGGCCTCACCTCACGCTGCCAACATTTTGGTGCATGAGAACAAAGGGTTCTTACATAGGCTGATCACCTGTTTCTGCCACATGTTGGCATTGTTCGGGAATCCGTGGAGGAGCACGACCGGACTTGCTCCCGCAGCACCTTGATCAGAAACTACAAAGTTGAGGCCGTTCGCTTTGACGTGCTTTCGCTCTGCTGTCATCTTCCTCGTACTGTGAAGACGTATGCCCTGATCCTGAATCGCGCTTCAACGCGAATCTGCAATGTGCATGTGCAGGATTCTCGGCTCAGATCTCACCGTCGTGCCACTTCCTGCAACTCCATATTGGGCTAATAAATTAATCACACCTGAGTCATGCGCCATAGCAAACACGCTCTGCAACCGAAAGCAGTATCTTAGTGAAAGATACTGTTGGAACGGTGTCGTCGCTTACTCTCGCTAGTACAGCGTCGCTGCACTCTCGGTGCAATCTGTTTAGACCGTTGAGCTAGCAAGCATCTTTTGAGTTGTGGCGCAACAATCTTAGCGTTTGCTTGCGCAGCTGCGCAGCTGGGCTCAGACTCTCGCTCTACTGAATGAAAAGTTTGACAACTGTGTAAACTGCGGGATCACATTGCTGCAAAGCAATGGCTGATGGCCGATGGCCTGAACCAGACTTCAATGCATCACGCCTACCACAAACTTGCTTGAATGCATACTATATCTGATGCAATATTCCTGATGCAATGATCCAGGCATGTTACCAGGCTCTGCAAACTAATGTATCCATGGGAACGTGTACAGTGGGGCCCATAAGTATCGGTCGGACCAGGAACATGTGCGAGCTCCGACACTAATGCGAAGCGCAAATCTGTGTTTAAGCGGCGGTCCTTCCCTTCCGAACACAGCAAGTCAACCAGCACACCTTTCTGTGTACGGCTTCACTGGCGCAGAAAGCGCTTGTAGCGCATGTGTGGCGCCGGTAAAAGCAACAGGTCTGTGGCAGTGAAACAAGGCTGACAGCAAGGCCCCAACTTGGCAGCTGTGCGGCACGCGAAAGACATCCATACAACTATTCGGCAATGTTCGTCGACACAACGATAGCCTGTGACACCCTGGGTCTTCGGTAAAACTAGTCAGCTTTGACTTGTAGTATCCAGTTTTATCAGTGAAGCAGCAGGCATAGAACAAGAGCGTTTGCACAAGAAGGACAAAAGGAGAGCCTGTTCAGTCAGCAAGCCTTTGTTTTCAGTGAAGTAACTTGCATATGCACAACACAGCAGTTTACTTACCAGCTCCAAAAAAATTGCCAGAGTTTGGCCCTCCCCTTGCCCCTTTACTTTGACTTCGACGCAGACGCAGACGCTGACTGCTGAATGCGCCAGCAGCTTTCTTGCTGAGCAAAGGCTACCCCAAATTTTGAACGAAGTCTAAAGCTTCGGCTTTCAAACTTGGTCACGTAAGATGCAAGACCATGTTGAGTCACTGAGATGTCATGGTCATGAATGGCAATGTACCATGCCATCTCCAGCAATGCAAATGTCCTGATCAGGACTTGTGGGCCCCACTGTATCTGATGCAATCTGTCAAGGAAATAGACTTCTGTTACAGAAGTTCTGTAGCGCTGCATCAGATTCTGGTTTCGCCCTGGTCGTAGAAAGCGTGCAGCCCTTTTCGGTAGCCTATTACTAACCAGGCTGTCTAGGGCCCTGTTGTCCTGACAGGCGTTGACCTGCGACGTCGAAGCTAAACAGCTCGTTCAAGCCTGAACTCACGGAACTGACGCGATGCCACAACAACATGCAAGCCGACTGTCCTTTCCCGGTCCCCGACCAAGATCGATGTCGTCTCAATCCTCCGTGATCACGTCGTGGCTCCGCGTCTACGTTTGATGCGCAGCCTCTTCAATGGCTTTCCAGGTGTGCATGGTGGAAATCTTGTGCTGTCAAGATTTCAAGGATGTATCAGACTCCGCTCGCACAAGTCGACCGTCCCAGTCGCCGGATGCCTTGCTTCTTTATATTGCCGGAAGCCTGCTGACGTCTCAGCGATATGCTTTCTATGCTATTGGGTTGTTGAGAAACTACTCAACGGTTCCCGTTGCACTGTGACAGGTTGCAAGGTTTGTGAAGGCAGCGACTTTGTTGACGCATGTTCCGGGTGTAAGCTGGAGGGTTGCTTGCTGACTTGCGAAAACTGCCTGGACATATATGGCAATGTGGGGCAGCCTGCTCCATTCACGGTTCCAGCTGATGGCTGTTTTGTTGAAGAGAGTCAAACTCAGCTAAGATGCCGGCCGTTCTCCCTTGGAAGCTGTGGTGAGCATTTAGCGTCTCTACTGGAGAGTGGGCTGTCATTGATGTAGCATCTCTACATCACTGACAGCTCACTTTCCTGCTGTCGCAGCTGTAACTCATTACTTGTAGTAATGCAGTTGTAGAGTGCAATGAAACCTTTCTTCCACCCGTACGTCTATAGCTAGCAAAGCTAGGCTTTGCCCAATCCCAGTAGTGATGGGAAGTCCACCATAGCCATGCAGCTAGCTTGCTACTGCTCAAGACATCGCACATCCGTATGTGTTATTGTGGAAATTCCCGTACCAACATGAGATTTGATAGATCTGGCTTACCCGTGGGCTGCACAAGTAGCACTCTCATATCTGTGGGGCAGTACATTTCTGTGTCTTGCACTGCCCCAGGCTTCACACCAACCAACCAAACTTGTGTTCATTCCATAGACAATCCAGCATTGCACTTTTGTTTATAAAGCATAGGAAGCTTTAGGCTTTTTTCAGACACCATTGCCATACCATAACCCAGGCCTGTTCCCCTTCACCCAGGGCAAGTCAGGCCACATGCCTTTGCACAAGCCTTGCTTGTGCCTACCAGGTCTTGTGCTATTTGTGAAAGGATCCAGCCTTTTCACGTTGCTTACCAAGCTCAAGAATGCATGCTTGCATTGTGTATGCCACAGACGTGCAAACAATGATGGCTAATACTGACATGTCCTTGGCGATCACATGACAGATGATCGGCAGTTGGTACGCTTTGCAAAGTGGAGACCACTAGGCTTTGCTTGGGTGGCTAGCCTACTGGGTCTACTCCTCATTGCAACCTTGACCTGCCTGTTGATGAAGCACAGAAGGCACAACCAGCTTCCGCAGCGAAGGGTGGGCCTTGTCTACTATCTCCAAAATCAAGCCACATCTTTGCATCTTCAAGCCCAACTCCAAGTGGTGTCTGCAGGCTTGTCACATAGTTCTGCTGTTCATCAAGTGCTGCCATGCACACAGCTTGCCTGTCTGCTGAGAATGCTGAGCTGTCTAGTCTGTATGTGGTGCTAGCAAAGGCTGGGCTTCAGCTGTCCTCGTCATTTCAATTCACTGCAACTGCTTTTTGTCAGGAACAACGTAAATGATCCTTACATGGTGATTTCTCACAGAAGCTTGCCTCATGTTGTGATGATGGACAGTGCCATGTCGCTGATTAACCTCACACACAGACTTACTGTCTGTATGGATGTACAACAAAAACCACCAAGTTCATCACACCTGTTGCCTGTAGCAGCAATTTTTGTTTCGGTTGATGCAACAGGCAGGCAGCTCCAACAGGCCGGCAACAAGAGTGTTCAGGCCTGTTGTGCCCAACCAGACTTGCCAGACGCGCCTCTCTTCAGCCATTCAGTCGTCTCTGCGTGCCTTGCGCCCTGCCCCATCTCCTGCAAACACAAATCACACCTTGGACTCATCCTCAGCAACCCAGTCTGCGCTTGAGCTGTTGCACAACGATGAACGTAGATTGCCTGCTCCCATGGTAGACCTTGCAAAAATCCGGTTTTGCAAAAGAGCAAATGGGGAAGATTGGCTGCTTGGCTCCGGCTCCTTTGGCATGGTGAGTGCAGGGCTTGGACCCCTGTAACCCTTCCCTGCACCCGCCCTTGCCCACTGTAGTCCATGCCTGGCTGCCTATAGCTGCCCTTGCCTGGCCTGGTTGTCTGCATGTACTTATAGGCAGGCAGCCTAGCTAGGCAGGCCCTGTAAGCCTGCCAGTACACGTATAATGCCAACGGCGCTGATGCCTGCTGTACCTGATCTTGCCCTCTGCCCGCCCCTGCCTGCCCCTGCCTGCCTGCCCTCTTCTCAGTCCTGCCTACTGCTTGCCTGCCCAATATGGCCCCTGCTGCCTGCCCATTGTGGCATCTGCTGCCTATTGCTCACCTGCCCTTTGTTTTGTCTGCTGCCTGCTGCTTGCCTGCCCATGTGGCCCATGGTGTTTACTGCTTGCCTGCTCACTCAGGCGTCTGGCTAATTGCCACACCTAATGTTGCTCCTAGTTATTCTGCCCCTACCCCATGTGTTGTCTGCACATACCCCTGCTGGCGCCTGCCTTGCCAGGCTGCTCCTGACCCTGCGCTCCGTGTGCCTGCCCTGTCTGCTTCTGTGTCACTTCTTTCAGCCTTATTGTCCTGTATGTGTGCAGGTGTACAAGGCTAAGATGGGTGAGCTGGATGTGGCTGTCAAGATGATTCAAAAGCAGCATGTCAATCCACAGCTGACCCCTCAGCAGGCTCTGCAAGTCATGCAACAGGTGACCTCCTGTTGCTTCGCCGCTGTTCTTTGTCAACTGTGTCATAGTCGAACGCTGTTCTGGGTACATCCAAGGACAGCGGGTGTTTATGTGTAATGACTCAGCTGACAATATTCTGCTCAGCACCTCGACGCACAACTGTTGAGTACTGCTGTTCACAGCCAAGTGTTGCACAATCAGTTACAGTTGACTCAGCGTGCTGGACTTCCTTGGCTGCCTCTTCTACACCAGCATTACATGTCAGACACTGTCTGTCTGTCCGTCCATCCGTCTGTCTGTCTGTCTGTCCGTTTGTATGTCTGTCTGTGTGTCTGTCTGTCTGCATTTCTGTCTGTCTGTCCTGCAGTGCAAGCATCTCTCGCTCAAGTTCTATCAGTGCAATCGCAGGAGCTCCATGTTTTAGAGACGTTACCATTTGATGACAACATTGTCCAGTTTCACGGCTCTTACACCCAGGATGGCAACATCCTTTTGGTGCTCGAGTACATGCAGGTCAGAATTGCTCTTCACAGTTGTAGCGATCGTACAATGACAACACAGTCTTGTCTGCATGGAGTTGCAGTAGGACCTTTTACAAACAAGCAGGCACAAAGTCTTATGCAATGTGGTGGGCCGCGCCCAGGCTGAATTTTGGTGAGTGCTGCAACTTAACAGCTTGACTGATGTTGAAACCTGCTAGGAACTGGAGACCCTTTCTTCTGTGCGTGCATGTGTCCAGGCGGGTCCTGCAGCCCTACCAGCCTGATATTGCATGTAATGATGATTGATGACCGTTGAGCTGCTCCAATGGTAAATGCTGCAGGGGGGCGATTTGAGGCAGGCCCTGCGGGGGCCTTTGGCAGCAAGCCTGAGCTGGTACAACAAAGGAGCAAGGGTTGCTCTGGATGTGATGAAGGGTCTCCACTTCCTACACCGCAACAGAGTAAGCTTCTGCACATTGTCTCACTTGCGGTCCAACACATCAATATGCTCTTCTTCAAGTTCTAAGTCAAGTTATACTGAAAGGCTTGGAAGATTTTGTTCTGACAGGCCACTTCTGAAGCCCTAAATAACATGGCAATCAAACATCTTTTTGATGGTTTTACTGGTCCTTGTGGCTAGCATGACCATCACACCAACACCATACCCATCGTCACCATGGCATCACAGTGACATAGCTGTCCAGAACTGAGCAGCTTGAGTCATGTCGTATCTTTTGATGTATTGTGATGTAACCTGATGGCAACGCATCTGCAGTGACGTGATCAAAATGACCAGTCGCCATTCTTGGCTGCCTGCAGATCCTGCACAGAGACATCAAAAGCGGCAACATCCTGTTGGTTGAAGATTTTGAGTCGGCCAAGATCTGTGATGTGGGGCTGGCGCACATCATGACCAACACCTCCCTCTCCAGCTCCACCTCCAGCTCAGGGGGGCAGTACGTGCAGACCACCTTGGCCTACGCTGCTCCAGAGCTGCTGCTGTGCCTCAGGTCAACGCCCCTGCTCTTCTTCTTCCACCTCTGCTAATACCTCTTCTTGAACCTCTTCTTCTACCTCTTCTCCTACATCTTCTTCTACCTCTTCTCCTACCTCTTCTTCTACCTCTCCTTCTACCTCTTCTTCTACCTGTTTGTCTTTCAGTTCTGTGCAGCGCTCTTGTGCACATGGGTGGACATACTGGCCAGTGCAACTTGTGTTGTGACAACAGGCAGGGCTGATACCAGGCTGCCCTGTACACACATCATCATTCCTGGGGCAGGTCCATGCTTGAAAGGCTGGTTCATAAGCTGCCATGCAAGCCACTGCGCTCTCACAATCACCATGTCAACTCTGCCTGATTGCATTGATGTCTGCTCACGCTGTGCTTCCTTGCTTTGGCAAAGCACTGTGTTGCTGCTGCAGCAGCATTTCTCAGTGTGACAAGCACAGAGTCTGGACTTGTGCAACTTGCACAACTGAGTTCTGGCGCAGCTTCAGTGCATTGCAGTCACAGCAGCCACTGATGCAATTGTAGCTATTATTCAGCATTTTACTGCTGTTTACCCAGGCACTGCCTTCATTGGAAGCAGACCTACTGCTGCTTGATGAAAGGAGCAGTCTTCTTCAGCAAAAGTCTGTTTCTGTGCAAGTCAGGTCCAGAACACACTATCTGTGTCAGTAAGAACCATGGGTGTCTCTCTGCGGCATACAGAAACAGAGCAACATGAGCTGTGCACGGGCAGTCTGCCTTTAACTGACTCCTCTTCAGACAGTTGCAGGTGTGATGAGAAAGCTGATATCTTCAGCTATGGTGTTGTGTTGTGGGAGTTGATCACACAGGAGCATCCGCGACGTGGTCGCCTGAGGGAGCTTCAGGTAATGGCAGAATGAAGCATCACAAAGCTGGCCTGTTTGTCGCAAGCTGTTCACTCAATGCAACAAAAACGGCTGCAGAAGCAGACGTGCTGACATGAAGGCTGGTGTCAGTTCATATTGAGCATGTGTACATTTAGGGTCTACTGCCATATTTAGGCTTTCAGGGCTTTGATGTAGTTGCAGTTCATTCCTAGGTTAGACGGAACACTGCAGCTGAGGCAGAGATGCCTGTCATGCCGGACATTCACAGTTGCATGCAGCTTATCTGCAGCATGAATCTGTTTGTTTGACTTTTGTTGTGATCATTCGGCCTTTCAGCTTGGGTCACTGATCCTGTCATCATCATTAGACATTCCTTGTCTCATGTGCATGCTGGCTGCAACAGTATTGGCAGTATTGCTGATGTTGTGCCTCCCAAACATTCACAACCTTTGAGACATGTAAATACCAACACATCGTTCAGTTGCTACAGTATATTGCTGAGCATGCTGTATGTATTTGTAGGTTCCAGAAGAGTGCCCACAGGCGGTAAGTGACCTGGTGAATGCTTGCCTTGAACAGGAGGCTGGCAATAGGCCAACAGCCCAGCAGATTATCCACGTCATTCAGACCCATCTTGGGCAAAGTTGACGCAGCAGCAACGTCTCAGTCCTGCCTTGGTCAAAGTAAGATCATGTAGACCTCATCTGCAGTTGCACTGTGTCAGGAGCAATGTTGCAGGTCATGTGGGCCTGAAATGAAGTAACACAGTTTGGTCTGGGCAGAACAGGAGCTGGCTGTTACAGCAAACCTTTTTTGAGTGCACAGATAAGGACATTGATGTTGCAATTGTTCAGCAATCAAAGCACAGCCATCCTGGAGCCACAATGCTGCGTGATTTGTCCATCTGATGATGTCTTTCAGCGTATGTTGGTGCTGGGGACAGAAAAACAGCAATTCTATGGAAGTCACACAGCCTTGAAGAAGACCTTGAGTGGTAAGTGATGTCATACCTTGTTGCATGATCACAATGTTGGTTGTGGGAAGTTGTAGGCAAGTAGAACTGTGAATTTTGACAGTACCTGTAGGCCTGAGGGCCCCATGTTGTGCAGACTGCAGAAAATAGGAAATTAGGAAGCAAGGTTGTAGTTGTAAGATGGTTGATACCCTGTGACGTTGGCCGCAGTGGAGCCTTGTCCAGTATGCGATCAAAGCATGGAGAATGTGTATAAAAGTGGATTAATGCCCAGGAGCCTTGTCGTGATTGTGCAGCATTATATCCCAAGAACTTGGTATTGAATTGCATTCTGATTTTTTTGATTTGGATTTATGCACGGTGACTTGGTACTGAATTTGGTGATTTGGGTTATGTCAATGCTGAACTTGTATGAGAACGGGCCCCAAGTGAATCACAGACGGAGTCACAGATCACGTGAAACAAAATCTGATTCTATGCATGGTTATCGTACAAGCTACAGCATTTGCATTCCAATATTGGCATTGTTGCCAACAACTGTTGCCTGCCCATACTCCCCAGTTTTCTGACCAGTTCCAAAATTAGATGAAATAACAGTGAATTTTGCAAACTGTGTGAGAACTTGCAATTTTTCAGGAG
>JAABUW010007386.1_pt1 | contig 13254 bp, 13 predicted proteins | sample 5560081 | NCBI WGS metagenome assembly JAABUW01 (sample SAMN10711882, study PRJNA513363) | rock metagenome | isolation source: Antarctica rocks | place: Antarctica: Victoria Land, Knobhead sud
TAGAAACTACATATGAAGCATGGCAACCAGAATGGGACACACCTCACAGAGCGCCACCAGGTACTGCGCGTTGCTGTACAGCAGCCCTTGCACACGCTCTGCCACAGCAGAACCGAGGTCCACTGAATGCCCCATCACCACCACATTGTGCTGCCGGAACAGCTCCTTAAATTGCCGCAGAATGCCAGCTGTTGGTAGCACAGTGTCTCTGTACTGGGCTCTGACAAATGCCCAGTCTGTGAGACTGTTGGCTGCTGCTGTCTTGTACTGCACAAACGCCTGCGCATGCATGCCAACTGTGGCCAAGGTGCATACTCAGTGATTGATGCTTGCAACCCTTTGTGTGTATGGAAAAAGCCTATGCGTGAATTGACGCAAAACAGGAAAGTAAAAGAGCACACTATTCACGCAAAGAAATGATTTCAGACAGCTTGTCAGTATCAGGAGGTCAACAAGTGTTTGTGCATGCCCATCTGATGATACAATCATCTCATGGTGTGCTATGGCATGATGGCCGAGCCACAAACCACGAGGATACATTGGAACAGAGCAGCATAAGCTCAATGCATGTAAGCATTGCCTCAATCCTTGTGAAGTGAAACAAAATCAGGTCAATGCATGCAAACTCTTACCTCGGTTGCAAGATTGGTGATCAGCTTGCGCATGCAGACTTCAGCATCTGCTTGCGCTTCAGCAGCAAGATGCTGTGCAGTCAGGGCAGGGACTGCCGAGCATTGCACGTCATTGTAGATTTTCAACGACTGCAAGACCACCTACACAACCCAAGCGCGATTTGTCGTGCAAGCACCTTGAGCATTGTGTACAAGTTCAACAGGCAGCAGAAGCTGGCTGGTAAGACATACTAATATTAGGCTGGAGATTGTCAGCAGTTGCATAAATTTCTGACAAGGTGTCAGAGTATTGCAGCTGTTATCTGCTGCGCGCGCGTTCCAACCACAACCAAATCTTGCTCATGCAGCGCAGGGTGCAGCGCACACATTCAGAACACATGATCAGTTAGTGCCTCGACTTTGATGCTTCACTTCTACAAAGACGGGCAGGGTCGGTTTCCTGGTGCAAATACCTCTATGTGTCTCTCCTGTGGGTACACTAAAGCGTGGTGAGCCAGCTGCCAGGGGACTGAATGCACCAGTGGCTGACTGTGGGAGGGCAAGGTGTTCTCCAGATGGATCTCTTTCAGCCACAGTGCTGACATGTCAGCAGCCTGCATGTGTACAAACACATTATGTTGTGGTTTGTTAGTAAGGACAGCCACGTTTAGCATGCTTTCATGTCGACTCGAAATCCTCATGCATAGTGTAAGTAGACCTGCTATACTACTTTGAACCAGCAGGGTTGCTCTGTATGCTCTGCATTGCGTTCATCCTCTGATGTGCTGTGCTGCGCACTGCTTTGTGTCGTGTTGTCTGGATTCGACATGCTGCTGAGACGAGATGGCTGAGATGGCTTGTGGCTGCTCTGTGCTGTTACACTGTAGCCAAACAGACACAACAGGCAATGCAGCAGTGTGCATGTCACAATCTATCTCAGATTTAAGCAGGCACCCCAGGTAGAATGACAAGCTAGGCAGATATGTAGACAGATGTGTAGACAGATGTATTGACAGATGTGTAGACAGATGGGTAGAAAGATGTGTAGACAGTACAGCTTGCCTGCTGACATGATGCAGACAGGGTCAGGGCTGGCTCCCAGGACTGTGAGGTGCTGAGGAAGCGCTTCACATCCTTGCTCAGGCTGGACTCTGTGTCCATCACACTCTTCATCCATTGCTTGCCTCCTGAACACAAAGCAACACACATATTGTCATCAAGAGCTTGGTGCATGGAAGGTTGTAAACGCGGCAGCGGCCAAGGGTGCTGGGTGCAGCACCAAGTGCAGCAAAAAGTGCAGCAACAAGTTGGCTGACGGGGCGGGTAGCTGTACACATAGGCGGTCTATGAAGTCAGGTCCCAAGGCTTGTGTTTTGAGTGCTTTCTAGGCCAGCTTGTTTATTGTGCAGGCGACTACCAGAACGAGGCAAGATGACAAGCACCCTTGCGTCAGCAACATGCCTGTGACACAGGCTGAGAATGGTCAGCGGCATGACAGTCTGTGATGCTGCGCTGCAGCAGGTTAGGTTGCACTGCAGCAGATTAGGTTGCACAGCAGCAGGTTAGGTTGCACAGCAGCAGATTAGGTTGCACTGCAGCAGGTTAGACTTGCCTGCTTCCTCCTTGATCATCTGCTCAGCAGTGTACTGCAGTGTCAATATCTGGACACATGTGGGCGCCACCTGCTGGACTGCTTGCTGCTGACCTGCAGCTGCACAAAACTATGATGATCAAGTCTTTGAAGACCATTGGAGTGGGATGTGGAAGCTTGCATGACTGTGCTCTCACTCATCACAGTATCACACCACAGACAAGGCTGTCAGTGCTGTACACTAGCACGCTACATACCAGCCTGCGTGACTGTGCTCTCTCATTCATCACAGTATCACACCACAGACAAAGCTGTCAGTGCTGTACACTAGCACGCTACATACCAGCCTGCGTGACTGTGCTCTCTCATTCATCACATTACCACACCTCAGACAAGGCTGTCAGTGCTGTACACTAGCACGCTACATACCAGCCTGACCAAGAGACCATGTGATACACATGCCATGACATCTTGGTTGTCTCCACAAAGCTGCTGATGCCCTGACAAATGCTGAATCCTAGACCCTGCTATGGTCTAGAGGAACGTCAGCTGTGTCACTGACGTGCACTGGTATCTATTTGTTCTGATCACCATTGGTTTCTTCACAAGCAAACAACAAAAAATCACCAAAAAAACCGACAAGGACCAAACACACTACTTATACAAGCTTCAGAAGAAAACAATGGGTGACCATAATAACAATAACAATCACTAATATATATGGGTCAGGGAGGATTTGCACCCCCGATACCTTTACAAGGTATGCCAATTTGTAAGACCGGCTGCTGGTGTAGATCACCTGGAAGCAGTGGTGGGTAGGCCGCTGGCAGCATGCTGCTACGGCTGGAGCCCAAGCTTGCTGCTGTGGACGCTTGGTGTCTGAAGGACAACAGGCTCTTGGCCTTCTGGAAGGTCTTGGCCTTAGCAACAAGGGCTGGTGCGGCCTGAGGGGCTGAGGGACTGCCCAAAGCATTGTGTAGCACCCTCACGGTCTGCATGCCCTGCAGGAGCACCAGCAATGACTCGGTGTACAGGTGATGACCCATGTGTAAGGTACGTGGGGAATATGTAGCATCACAGCCTGTGCGTCCTGTACACAGGTCGTGGCTCATGCATACAAACATTGAGTGCAAGCTATCTGGCGGCCTGTCCCCAAGGGGCATTTTGTCCAATGGCAGCTTGCTTGCCAGCTCTTCTTCGTGAAGCTTTATACTACTGTGGCAATTAGGGAGGCATTGGTATGCTGTACCTGGTTGTTCATTTGTTCATTCGTTCATTCGTTCATTCGTTCGTTCGTTCGTTCATTCATTCATTCATTCATTCGTTCGTTCGTTCGTTCGTTCGTTCGTTCGTTCGTTCATTCATTCCTTTATTTTGCTCGTTCTCTTGTTCCTTCCTCCCTCCCTCCCTTTCTTTATTCATCCATTCCTTTGTTTGTTTGCTCAAGCGCTCATTCAACCTGGGGTCAGGTATGTGCAGTCAGTACCTTGTTGCGGGGGTCCAGATGGGTCATGGCCAACTGCACAAAGCCCTGCATCTGTAGGAAGACAGCCTGGCAGATGTAGCCTGACAGCCAAACATCTGCCTGCTGCAGCAGCGCCGCCACTCCCTTGATGCAGGAAAGGATCTCCAGCATGCATGCCAGGTTCTCAGGCTGGTAGTCATACCTATCAAGAAAGCAGGGCATGAGGCAGGCAAAATCAGCGTGAGATGTGGGGAAACATGCTTGTCAACAGAGCATGGCATGAGGCAAGGCAAAATCAGCATGAGATGTAGGGAAACAGGGACTTACAACAAGGGGGTGTCACTTATGGATGCTGTTGCTGATCTCCAAACCCCAAATATAGAACAGAGTCATGCAATGCTGACCAGACTTGGTCAAACTGTTAAGTGGACGAATCATTTGCACTGTCAGCTTGGAGGGTACCATCAGCCCGCGCATTGCACAGCTTGCTCAGATTTGCAAATGCTGGAATTGCTTGCATTGTAATTGTGATGCATCAACAGGCCCTACGAGGCCTGCCTCATTTGCCAATGAGGCAGGCCTCGTATCGTGATGATTGTGCTGATAGTAGATGCGTCACCTAGACACATCTGAGTAGTAGTCTAGGAAGAGCTCGGTCCTCTGAGTAACCTGAGGGGCCTTAGACACTGGTGAGAGCTCTGGGTAGGGTGCATACTCATCCACTGGAGCAGGCACACTGCCAGCAAAGGCTGGATACTGCACTGGACCCATGTCTGACGTGGCCGCAGGGGTTTCAATGGCTCTGTCAGTTTCCTTGGACAGTCCCTGCAGTGCGGAGCCTTGTGTTGAGTACAGGTTGCTCACTACATATTGTGGATTGCTGATTACGTTATGAAGGAGTCATCTGGCAGAGAGTGGCATGTAAAGACATGATGTGCAGTGTTTCACAGGCAGCAGTCTGCACAAGTGCTGGCTAGCATCACAAATACACAGCAACGACGAATGACAGAGGATGGTACAAGACAGAGCGCAGCCATTACTTCAACTTGCATCAATCAATACACATTTGCTGCATGAAGTAGAAGGCAGCTGCCGCATCAGGTAGTAAACGTTGCTACATCAAGTAGTGACCATTTGCCACATCAAGTGGTAGACACTTAGTGCGTCAGGCAGCAGACAGTTGCTGCATCAGGGCAGTCAAGGCACGGTCAGCACACCTCAGTGGTGACAACCGTCACGGCAGGCGCATTGCGTGTGCCTGGACTGCCAGATTCATCGGCATCACTCCCATACTCAAAGACAGGAGGCAGCTCTATTGGGTTTGCAGCCATGCGCTCTGCTTTGCCCTGAGGAGCAGCTGCATTGCCTCGTTGAGCTGCAGCTGTGGTATTTGTTACGGCAGCTGGCTGAGCTGCAGCAGGTGGCATGGCAGCTGCCCCTTCAGTCTGCTCAGTCAGTGACTCTGGGATCTCAGGCAGCTGAGCCTCAGAGCGGCTGTCTGACTCAGCAGTAGTTGAGCCTCGCCTTAGGGTGCTGAGGAAGCTAAAGCGCTTTGCCATGGCAGATGGCTGCTTGGCCAATGCTGCCGCCTGGGACCTGTCTGTGTCTGCATCTGAGGCCAAGGCTGGCTGTGGTAAGTCAGCTGGCCGTTGCAGCTGGTCATCACTGGCAGCTTGAATCACTGCAGGCTCTGACACTTCTCTGGCAAGCGCCAGCTGGGCTGATATCTGGCGCTTTGCTGCTTCTTCGTCAGGCAGGTTGGCGTCGGCTGTTGACTTGCTTTTGTTCAAAGACAGCATCCTCCAAATGCTCTTGAAGGCTTCAGCGGGTGCTGACGTGGTGGGTGCTACTGTTGCAGACGTCTCTGCAGACACAGCAGCACATGAAGATGAAGAGACTGACAGATGACACTCTCTCAGCACAGTATTGCACTGCATAGTGTTCAGTAGCTTTGAGGCTCCTCAGGTATTGTCTGAAACCATGTATTGTGGACTGACAGGCATGGCGTACATCAAAAAGTGACCGTAGCAAATGGTGTGGAGCTCACCTGCAACTTCCAGAGTGACATCATCGCTTTGCAGACCCTCCTCGTCAGTTGTTGCTGCTATGACAGCAGCATCTTCCTCAGAGTCAGGCTCCTGAGAAGCTACAGGGGCAGCTTCTTCATGCTGAGTACTGTAAGCGACACTGTCATATGATGATGCATGAACAGCTGATCTAGAGTCATAATGACTAGCACTGGTGTTGCCACCAGCTGCCACGCTTCTCTGCGAGCAGAAGAGCAACAATAAGGCTCCATTGCACAGGCTGCAATGCAGCAATGGGCACTAACTTAACAACATCTTATGTTCAACTTATTCACAGGAGGATGCATTAAATATGTGTCTTTCCTGAGGTCACATATGTACAGCCCTAAGTGACTCCTTCTATGATGACCTCTTTGAGCAGTCAGCATGCCAGCAATAATGTAGTCACAATCAGACTGGACAGGTTTGTGCCAAGCTTTACAGAACAAAAGATTCTCAGGCAGCCTGGTTTGTTGACCAGCCAGGACAAGGAGTTCAATGCCTGTGCTGCGTGTGTTTGGACCTAAAAGTGAAGGGTGGTCATCACTGACCTGCATGTCAGCTTCTGACGATGCCCAAACAGAAGTTGAGCCTTCAACAGCAACCTTGTCAGTTCCATTGTCCTGTTGCACACCATCAGCAGATCAGCACACTGATCTAGACGCAAGCTAGCACACGGCAAGACTGTGATCATTGATTTTGAGGCCTGCTGCTGTTTTGGCAGCACGATTGGCCAGTAGCACGGTGAATCAAACAGACAGGGGCCAATCAAATCAGAGTGACCTGATGGGGAGGCGCCTGCGCCAGGTCCGGGCTAGGCGAGGGCAGCTTGTGGGGGCTGCCAGAAACAGCCTCTGCAGGGGCCCTGGGAGCAGCTGCCATGAAGCTGCCAAAGGTTGACGGCAAGCCTGCTGACAAGCCCAGCAGTGTGTTGGCATGTGGCGCCTGTTCTGGATCCTTGTCAGTGAATGGCACTCTCTCCACCGTGCTTTGCTGCCCAGTTGGTTCTTCAGTGCTTCCAGCCAATGCTGGAAGAGGTGCAGAGATGGCATTTGGGTGAACAACAGTACCAGCAGCCATTCGCTGCTGTTCTTGCCCCATCTCAGCCGCATGTGCATTGCCCTTGCTGTGTTTCCTGAGCAGACTGAATGGCTTCTTGGAACGAGGCTTAGACGCTGCTGCTGTTTGGATGACATCAATGTCCACTGCACTTGGCCCAGGCTCCTCTGAGCCTGTCAGCTGCGCAATGTCTTCTTCCATTGCTGTGGCCTCAGTCAGCTCTGTGACAGATGCAACACCAGCTGTAGGACTGCCGCCTGGCTTGGCACTTTTGCGTAGCTTGAAGAGGCGGGGCATAGACCGCGTCTTGCGAGGCTGTGCTGCAGCATCTGCCACAAGAGTTTCCTGTGGCTGTTGAGCTTCTTGGAAGCCAAGCAGCTCTGGCGGTGGCGCCACTTCTTCCTCCCGAGAGCGGTGGAATGCGTTATAATCCTCGATTGTGGCAGTCAAGGCGTCAAACTCACTGCACACGGGTGTCACGGGATGCAGATGATGCTGCTGATGACTTGCAGTGTCAGCTTCTGCTGTGGCTGGGGTCATGACTGATGGCAACTGCAGCCTTGGACTCCAGACACGATCCTCAAACAGTGATGACAGCGGGTCCAGCTCAGCTTCCTCAGCAGGTTCGGCCTGGCTAAGGATGGGAGTTGCGCTCAACACACCGCTAGGAAGTGCTGAGCTTGGAAGTGCAAAAGCAGCTGGCGTTGACTCTTGAGGGGCATTGTCATAGATCCCCAAGCTGCTGTCATGCACAACAGCATCTGGCATATGGATGCTGTTCTGCATGTACTCACCAAAATCTGCCGCTGCGTTGCTGAATCCCTCGTCCAGTTCTTCTTGAAGGGTCCCCAGGTCATCATTTTGCACAACAGGCAAGCCCGCTGAAGAGTCCTGCTTTGTCCGGCCAAACAGCCTTGAGCGCATGCTGCGACGTGCTGGCGCTGCCACAGTAGTTGGTGAGGTCATCTCGGCAGCAGCTGGAGCAGTTGAGTGTGGTGAAGCTGACTCTGCGACCAGTGGCTGCTGCGGCTGCTCAGGTACAGAGGCAGCTCCTGGCCCCTTGGCTCGTGACAGCAGCTTGCCAAAGCGTGAGCGCTTGGCAGACTGAGGACCTGTTGTTGCAGCTTGACTGTTGGCCACAGGTGAGTCTGGCTCGGATGCAATTGAGTCTGACCAGGCGTCTGAGTTGGTCTCAACTCCTTCGCACACGGGGCCCGCCTCATGACCTGTCGGTGAGTCATCTGAGTCAGCATCTGTCCATGCGTCTGAGTCAGAGTCCAAAGCAGCTGAGCCATGCAGCCCCTCTGCCTCATGACCAGCCAGAGTGCCCTCATCAGGGCCTTCCAGCAGAGCCTCTGGGGTGCTGCCCTCACCCACTGGAGTCATGATTGGATCCCCAATAGTATCTGCACCAACCTTTAGGACAGTCCCATCAGTGATCAAACCCCGCTCTGCTCTTGCCGGGATGCTGACACTAGGCCCTGGGACCTGAGCAACAGCAACTGGAATGGCAGGGACTATGTCACGGATTCCTGTGGCATTGCGCAGCTTGTTGCTTTCCCTCATGGGTGGGGCAGTCACTGATGGGGCAGCTGGCACCCCAACAGACTCTGCCATAATAACCTGCTCAGCAGCAGAGCTAGCAATGTCAGCCGGGGCCTTGGGCTGTACTGCCTGTGGGGCTGGTGCAGGCTGGGGGCCAGGTATGGTGACAGCCTGATCTGGGGCGGCAGATGCCAGGGGTCTGCTGGTAACACCTGGTCCATAGACAACCCCATTGGATGCTGCTGTCATCACACCGTTTACCTCCGAATGTGCTGACTCATCTGTGCTTGTTGATGCTGTAGGCAGGGGTGCTGCCACTGTGCTGGAGTCAGAAGGCACCTCCGGCCTTTGCACAGCAGGCACAGCAGGCCACTGGTCCAAGGCATTAGCAGCAAAGCTCTGTTTCCTGACGTGACCCATCAATGCATCAGCAGGTGGGTCACGGGTCACACGAGCCCTTGAGGGGCTGTATCCTATAGCAGGGATGTATCTGTCAGCAGATGCCGGTGCTGTGCTGGGAACACCAGGAGGAGCTGTGTATGAGAAGGCACCAGCTGGTCTGAGCACAGGCGCTGCTGGGACTGGCTGTGTTCCCAAGGGCGGCTTCAGACTCCTGTCTGCACCGACAGCCTCCACAGTTGGTGGTGGCTGTACTGCAGTCTGCTGCAGCATCATGCTGACTGGTGCAGGCGCAAGTAGTGGGCCAGGGATGCCATGGCCGACAGAGACAATGCCCACATCTCTTGAGACGACGGGTACTGACGGTGACTGTTGCATCTGTGCTGGAACTATGCGGGCAGCTCTGGCAGCAGGAAGGGCATACACTGACTGGAGTCCCACTGGCTGTGTTTGCTTGACAGTCTGTGGGGACACAGGGCTAGCAGCAGCCTCCACAGTCAGTGTTGTTGCTGGGCTGCTGGCTGACTCAACATACAGCTGTGAAGCATATGTTGGGCTGGGCTCTGGAGAGGCATAACATCGAGCAGCCTGGGCAGCAGGAGAGGCAAAGAGCTCAGCAGTGGTGACGTGGCTGGCGTCTCTCAGGGCAGGATCTGCACCAGAGATGGTGAGTGGGTGTGAAGCAGGTGCAGGGGAGGATGCAGCAGCAGCTGCCAGGGCAGCTTTCAAGGCGCTTGACTGTGCCAGACGCTGACTGGGCGACAGCTGCTGCAGATGGGTTGTGATCTGCTCTGCAGAGTAGGCAGCTGCCTGCTGATCAGCCACAGACCCGGAAGGTGACTCAGCAGTCTGACCAAGCTGTGTCGGAGATGCCAGGTGGGTAGCTGCACCCTGCTGCTCCAGAACAAGGTCTGAGGCCACATTTGTTGGAGATCGGGAGCTTTGCTGAGCCAATAGCGTTTGCTGCTGATGCTGTGGTGTTGCAATAAGGTCATCCTGTTGGGCAGGTGCTTGTGCTGGGCTGGTCTGGGGTGAGTACTGTTGGCGCAGAGAGTGGTCTCTGGGTGACTCAACAACCTGCTTGACATTGACTCGCCTCAGAGGTTGAGGCTGGTGGTTGCTGAGCTTCCAGCTGTGCAGCTCTTGGATGTGTGCTGACCAGGTGCTGACATGCTTCAGGCCCTCTGTTGCCAGAGCTAGACCTTGCTGAAGAAGCTGCAACAGCACAAAGTGATGCTCACATGGCTGTGTTTTTGCCTGTGTTGTTGATGTGTCGGTGCAAAAGGTGTGTAACAAAGACTGATGATACTACACAAATGGTGGTCAATTATCCTGTGTGTTAGCTGATGAGCAGAACCTTCATGGTAGAATGTTCCATTGTTTGGATGTAGTGGTAGCACGATCAACACCAATGCCAAGGTCGTGATGAGCTCCTTCATGCAATCTGACTATATATACAAGTTGCTGTCAGCCAGCATGCTGAAAACCATGTAATCACTGCTTGTGCCTGTGTTCACAATATAGTTGTGCGTATGTAATACCTGGGGCGCAACAGCTTGTCCAGTCATTCTGTAGTCATCCATTTGCACAGCATATCCTGCAAATGCCTCTGTGAAAGCATCGTGATTGGCAACAACAGCTGCAGTCTTCCTTTGCAGGTCGTACTGCTGCCCAACTGCAGCATGCTGCTTGCTGCCCAGCTGGTCTGCCGGCAGGATTCCAGATTCCTTGTTCTCTTGCCCTGCAAGCAGTCATGTGTGTCAGAGCACATTTACAGTTCCTATGCTTTAGCGTTTAGGGTTTCATCTTGAAGGCATGATACACATAGCATGCCCATCCAGTCGTCTCCTAACGAGGCTAACCCTTGCAAAATGAGTGCATGGTACGCCATCCTTCCAGGTTGACATGATGATTTGGGTAGTGTCAGGGACCTGCAACGCTGACAAGACCAGTACCGGAAACCCTGGATCCACAGACACAGCTGCGGAGTGCTGATGCTGGGCTTGAGCTGGTATGAGGAGCATTTGAGAGAGCAGCAGCTAGCGCAAGCAGCTTTGCACTGTTGTGCATCACAGTCAATGAAGTCAGTAAACACACACCATGAGCGACCAGAAAGGGCGATAGCTGGTGCAGGAGGTGCATCAGCAACAGAGGCAGATCGCCAATAGCAGGCACCACTGGTTTCTGCTTCAGGAGCTTCAGCCCCCTTTGCATTTGCCTGCTGCCGATGGCCTCTAGGCCAACTTTGCCTTCCTCAGATGGGAAGAGAAGGTAGAGTGCTACTGGCAGAGCCCTGAGGTAGACGTGGCTCTCAAGCCCGACAACTTGTGGTGCTGAATTTTCCTGCGTGATGACGCCAGCTCTCAGCAAGGACAACTGCGCCATTGATGCAGCTTTGCTGTGTGCAGTCGCGTGCTGTGCTACTATGGGAGGGAACGTGACCAACTGATTAACGCAACGGCAGCTGCTGATAGATGCAAGATGAGCAAGGACCGCATTGAGCTGACTAATGATGGCTTCAGCATGAGTCATTGAGCTGACTAATGATGGCTTCAGCATGAGTCATTGAGTGTGCACGCTGTTTGACAGCGAGCCATGCCTACCTTGTCTGTCAAGGACTCGCAAATATACTGCACCATCCTGCCCACCACCCGGTGCTGGTAGTTGACCTGCTTGGTGCTGCTATGCAGCATCTTCACACACCACCAGGGGTCTTCAAGAAACTCCAGCAGGCCATCAAAGTCAGCTTCTTCTTCCTGGTCTTGCTGCTGACCGAAGCTGCTGTTGTGCTGCTGCTGCGCATGCCTTGCCATGGCAATGCTGTCTGCCAAGCTGACTCTGGCTGTCTTCAGAGCATCCAAAACATGTATCTGATCAAACAGCATGGTGATGTGCCTGCAAAAGTCAGATTGCTGTTCTCACATGTGCATTCGTGACAGCAGAACATTGTCACAACAGTCTTACTTTGGCAAGTACATGCATGACACATACCTACCTCATTATGTTGGAACATTATGTTGGTTATTACTATGCATGACATGTCTATCTTCTTGTACATGATGCACTTGCAGAGAATTCAGCAAGGTAAGCACTTGACCACCTGAGCAATGCTTGAGAGGAGTTGACACCAATGCCATCAGGTGCTACCATGCCAACAAAGATCATGATCAAAGCCTCTCCAGCCTCTGTGCAGAACTGCTGAGCAGCAGCCACAACCCTCAAAGCAGGCTGATAGACAGTCTGTTGCTGTAGAGAAGCACTGAGGCCGCCAGCTGGTGTGACATCCTACTCACAAATGGTCAACGTCAGTCTGCCCAAGCTGCAGACACGCTCTCAGCAACAGTAGGATGCCTCATGCTCAAATGTGGGAACCATCAGCATGCTGCAAGCTGACAACACTGGTGGACAACACAATCATCTTTGGTAGCTTGAGAGCAACTTACCTTGAGGCTTGCTTTGGCCATGCTGCGAAACGTATACAATGCAGCCAGAATGGTCCTCCCCTTGCGTATGAATTCCTGCAGGTCATGTGTGGTCAGAAGGAGTTTGTGCTATGAGTGTGGTGCCTTCATCTGTCATGGTCAGCAAAGCATCAAGTCCATGATGTGCTGCAAATAACAGCAACTTTGGCCAAATGGCTGCCTTGCCTGGAGCTGCAAGACGGCTTCAAGGTCATGCTTGAAGTATAGAGAAGAGGCAGACAATGCAACCTGAGCCTCAATAAGAGCCGGTTCCTCTGCACAAGCGATTGTCTAGTTAGCAAGGCATATGACAAATGCACTGCCTAGACTGATCAAGGACTGATCAGCGCTGACTTGCTGTCCTGTTGTTTGCATCTTAGCTACTTACGGGAGGCACCCTCTGAGTTATCTGCGGGGGCCGTATTCTCCTTGTCAAGGACAATGCAATACGCAGGAGGAGCTGGGAAGCATCTCCCATCCTGTGCAGCGCAAAAGTGTGTCGGAATCGTTGACCAGGCCACAAACGAAGCAGCACATCACTTGCCTGCAGATGCCACCGTCCTAATGCGTTTGATGTCTGAGAAGAGAGACTTCGCATCTGTCAGGAGCACCTGCGTCGCCCCTGACTGTCTGACCTACAGGACTGATCAACAGCAAACATGCACAACGCTTGGTCAGTTGGCTTGTCTGTACCACACATTCGAGGTGCGCTCGTTGGTTGCTTAGACCGCCATTGCTTCCGGCGTAATGTCAAATTGCTCCATCTTCGGGCCGCTGTCAGTCCTGTTTGGCGAGGTGCAATCAACCGGACAAATTTCCGGGATGAATTTAGCAAGGCTGAAGTCAAATGCAGCAAATTTCAGGCAATTCCTCTGGCAATACCAGACTGGCATACTCTGGTAAAGACAGGCTGGGGGATCACATACATGGCCCAAAAACTTGTGCGCAACGCGAGTGTGACAAGACTGCTCAAGTACGGCTACAGAGCTCAGTACTGTCAGTTTAGCTTGACAATCTGTAACATTAAGTTTTTAATTTTGTCTTTGATGAGTCTAGA
>JAABUW010007388.1_pt1 | contig 13249 bp, 13 predicted proteins | sample 5560081 | NCBI WGS metagenome assembly JAABUW01 (sample SAMN10711882, study PRJNA513363) | rock metagenome | isolation source: Antarctica rocks | place: Antarctica: Victoria Land, Knobhead sud
CCGTGTGACCAAGGAGAACTGGCCACTGTGGCAGCAGGTTGCCGGCGCCTATCTTGGTATCCAGGACGAGGAGACTGCGCCGAGGTCAGGAACTCCATGGACTCTGGCGAACATTGGTGCGGGTTGTTGAGGTTGTGTGTCCTGGGTAGCATCTTCGTCAGGCTGGTAGATACGGCGCTGTGCGATGCAGTACAAATTCTATAATGAATCCGACCCCGTCGGTGTATGCACTGTCTTCACCGCTTCTGATTGTCTCGGCCAATTGAAGCCTTGGTCTAATTTCCGCGATTGGACCAGAGCAACTGCCCTACCGTGCTTTCGCATGCAAGTACATCCTTCTTCTGTATATTCTCGACCACTCCAACATTCGCTTGAGTTGCAGGCGACATGAACATCAACCATGCCACGCAAGGCTAATCTTGTCTGCCGATGTTGGGAATCAAGCTTGGCGGTCGTCATCATGCATCGTGGAAGGCTGGGAGGCTCAGCAATCACATGCCCTCTTGAACTCGAGGCTACAGTAAGTGAGACAGATCGCATTCCGTATCTACTTCGTATTCCATTGTGCAGTACGATTCGAGAGAAGACCATCTTTCGCCGCTTACGGTCTTATTGCTGGATCACTTCGTAATAAGTCAGGGAGCGACAATCCTCGAGGAAAGGCCGCCACTGGGTCAGCGTCACACGATCATCCACATCACTAAACGACAGGAATGTGTCTCATGTGAGTACGCCATCTCATCCGAGCAAAGGCGGCACGAGCTAACACCCACAAGCACTTCACCACCAAAGAAAGAGGCCGTCCGCTCGAAAGAGTACTACGCTCCCCGACCCATCAGCAACTACCATGGCGGCTCCAGCGGCCCTCGCAGCTCCCGCGTGAGCCATCATAGCACCCAGAGTCGCGGCAACGGGGCGAGGGTGAGCAGGGAGTACACGAGGACGAGCAAGACTTATGTGCGATGAGTTGGGACGACTATAAGACAAAGGTCTAGAAATACCGTATGAATATGGAGGCGATATGACAAAGATGTGTTTAGACACGAAGTTTTATGAGAACATGGACGAACGCGTGTACATTTAGTTATTGCTGCGGGTTGTGTTGTTGAATGGGAGAAACTGGGTACTGGTCAGACTACCTGGACCTGTACTGCATTGGCTGCGTACTTCCTACGATGTGATGTTCTGCTTGTGGAAACACCCGCGAAGGTGCTTGGGAATCGCTATAATACTCATAGCGACTCGCTATCGCTAATAAACCCATACCCATGCCATGCACCTGCTCGAGACGGGCCTCGGCGCTTGCATGGTTTGTAGAGTGCCCAGAGTGCAAGAACGACTCAACTTGATCTGCAACGATACCTTATCGTATCCCATACCTTTTACTTGTCGCTTAGACAGCTCGAGCTTCTCAAGTGTACAGAATGCCTTGCTCAAACTCAATGTCGCGATGAATGTGGCCTTGGAGAGGTAGGACGCGCCTACGTCACCACACCCTCCGCGGCGTTCCACAGTGAACCATAACTCGACTGTCGACCACCTTCCTTTATATACCGCACTCATCAGACTACCTCAAACGTGGCAAAGGAAACGGACACGCATCCTCAAACGTAACCGCAACATCAACTCCATTCAAGATGTGAGTCGTACTCACGATTCTGAGAACATCCCTTTCTTCGCGCGAATACTGACATGAGAAAAAGGCATCGCTCCGCATCCATCCGATCCCACAAGAGTGGAACCGGCGAGAAGTCGGCGCCGAAGCATCGCTTCACTATGAGCAGTCTGAGAGGCATACAGCAACCCGAGCTTTCCAAGAAGCTGTACAAGCTGATCAAGACCGAGAACCACGCGATCGGAGCTTACGAGTCTGCTGGACGCGAAACGCATAGTATTGCCACCCAGCTCAGCGAATGGGGGGAGAGCACTGATGACGATGGTGTGAGTGAGGTCAGCGACAAGCTCGCAGTACTCCTGGCCGAAATTGCAGACCAAGAGGATCTATTCGCGCAGAACCTGGAAGACTCGAGAGGCGTGCTTAAGCAGATTCGCAACACTGAGTCGAGTGTCCAGCCAAGTCGGAATCAGAAGGCGAAGGTATATATCAATCTGATTCGTTGGATTTCGAGACGAGGTGGCTGATCACATACTTTCAGATTCAAGATGAGATTCAGAAGCTCAAGTACAAGGAGCCAGAGTCAACGAAACTCCCGATCCTCGAGCAGGAGCTTGTGCGAGCCGAAGCTCAATCGCTGGTCGCAGAGGCTCAACTCACCAACGTCACTCGGCAAAGATTCAAGGAAGCGTACGACCTCCGTACAGCAGCCATGATCGAACGCGCAGAGAAGCAGATCTTGCTTGCCACCCAAGCTCGCAGGGTGCTAAACCTCCTGGACGATACCCCCATCGTACCTGGGGAAGAGCGCCAGCATTTCGCCGGATCGCAGCAAGCGCAAAGTTTCCTCAACGACGCCGAAACAGGGTTGCGCGGCTGGTCGTCTTCAGTCGAGCCAGTGCATATGAACTCGAAGGGCTTGGGTACAAATGCCATGCCCGATTCCACTGTGGGAGAGACTCTCGACTCTCCAAGCTCTGCAACTATGTCGACCGCTCAGCAAAGAATCGAAGATCGTGAGAGGGCGCAGGAGCACGGCACGGACGATGTGGTGCCCACGGCGACTTATGCTTGAAGGGAACGATGAAAGCTTGAACTTGGGCGGGTGCAGCAGGGCATATTTCTTGCTTGATTGCATATGACATGCAGAATACTAACGATAGTTACGTGCTTATGGGTATACGCAAATGACTTCATGCTTCGTTTGTTGAGCAAAGATCGTCGAGATACTTGCAGAACGCACTTCAAAAAGCCCATTTCAAATCTTGAACGTGACGGCTATCGTCCGCATTCGGACAGATATAACGGATCCTCGCTCATCTACGACTGATCCGACGACGGTGAGTCTTCAGGCTTTGTATACCTCGTAGCACCTGGCTTATAAGCCAAAACCGAACAAGCCAGCTCTGCTTATCGACACGGACCCTCTTGCGGTTAGATAAGCTTATGTACCTCGTCGAGCAGAATCTGGCTTCTTTGCTAGTAGGACTTAATAAGTAGCAAAAAGTTGCTTATCGTTGAACTGCCTATTCTAGAAGGTCTTAGTTAGAAAAGCTATAAGCCAGCTTATAGCCAGCTTATCGTGGTATACAATATTTTCGAATAAGCCAGCTTTTGCCAAGGACAGCCAGCTTGTTGCTTCAACTGTCGTATGTAGTAACAAGCTAAGTCAATAAGCTGGGAGGTATGCAAAGCCTCATACGAGCATACCACAGGGCGCCGGATGATGTTGTATCTTGCTAGGTGTGTTTCATGCGTTCTGCACGTCATCGGTCCCGGTCTTTCGGTGTGGTCTAGGCCTCGCCGAGCATCTGGCGAATCAGAAGTGCAGGAGCTGAGCTCCTCCTCTTTCTTCGTCCGATTTCTGGTCCGCAACGCTCCAAAGCTCCTCATGAAGTCAACCGGTATTCACGATTTGTCCACGTCGGTCGCTCTTGCGGCCATCCACCGGACTGTGGGAAGATGAGTTCTCCGGTCGCAGTAGTGTTTATAGCTACAGCAATGCTCTTGATTCCACATTCCTTTCGCAGCACAGCAACAGCACGACCACCTTGAGACCACCTTCGAAATAGACTACAGCCAACGAAGCACAGTACAGCCATGTCACAGCACGAGATGTCACCAGAGATGCAGGCAGCCATCGCACGTGGTCCACCATATCCATCGTTTGTTCCACCACCAGCCTGTGCAGCTCACGAGGTATCACTGACGTCTTGTGTTAGAACGACGGCCAGTGTTGGCGGAGTTCCCACCGTATCGGTCGATGTTGCGCCTCTTTCAGTCTTGTACGCTCACGCAAGCGCAAGCACCTGCCTTGGAGGAACGCATCACTAACAGTCCCAGGCTTTGTTTCTACATCAGTTTCGCGGTCATCAACATGTGGCGCTTCCAACGGAATCGCATAAACGGGAAGCTTTTCATACCCTCAGTTCTACTGGTAAGTTGAGACAGTCAATGACCATATGGTGCAATGTGACTGACTGAATGTGCATTAGTTTGGCTTCTCCATGGCAAGGTATGAATTGGCTACCTGTCTCAACAGAACAACCAGTAGCTAACTGTTTCAGGATCTTGACGTGTATATTGAGAATCGTATGGGCCACCATGCACGACGCGGCGTCAACCGCTTTGGCAGCTCAGATCTTTGTCAATGCCGGTAAGTTACGCTTGGAGGGTCGCATTACTATCGTAGACTAGTTACTGACCTGATTTATAGGCATACTCGTGGTCTACATCATCAATCGTGAGCAAGACAGTCTCTAGACGACATCAAGGACACCAGCTGACTTGCAACGTCTTAGTGCTCTTTGCGCAACGGATACTACGAGCCTTACAACCGACAATAGGGTGGAACAAAGGCTTGCGGATCGTCTTCAAGGTCTTATATGCCTTGCTTGGCTGTATGTATCATTGAAAGACCCTCCCTCGGGGTGGAATACGCTGACACCTTTGTGTATACAGGTAGCTTGATCCTCATCATTGTGTTGATCGTCTATGGCTCATACACCTTGAGCCCCTCCTTCCACTCCGCACAGATGTGGGTCCTTCGCGGTACGAGTCTATACCTGTTGATATTTACCGCACTGCCGTTATTCTTGGTGCCTCTCGCTACACTCCTCCCTCGAAATGACAGCGCGGAGACGTTTGGAGAAGGCAGCATGACCACAAAGGCTATCATTGTCCTCACGAGCTCCTGCTTGTGTACGCTCCTAGCAGGCTTCAGGATGGGCACTACTTGGGCGACTCCACGGCCGATTTCTGATCCAGCCTGGTATCACTCGAAGGCCGCATTTTATTGCTTCAACTTCTTGATCGAGGTCCTCGTCCTCAGCCTTTACACGTACGCAACTCGTCCCGACAAGCGCTTCCATGTGCCCAATGGCAGTTCGAAGCGGAAGAGCTATGCGATACCAGAGCGGCAAGGCAGCGAGAGTGATGCGGGAACGGCGGAGAGCGATACCGAGAAGAAAGACTCAGATCTAAGTGGTGCACAAGCGTGACTGAATTGGTGGAAGTTAGTCGACTGACATGTACCACTTGCTTGCTGCTGCACATCATCGGCGCAGACGCAGGATGCTCATTGTTATCTTAGCGAGGCGTTGGAGGGCGATTTCAAAATCGGCCTCCAATTGATGTGTAGAGACGAGGTTTAAATAAATGATAGAAGTTCTTCGTACTCCGTTTCGTCTTGGTAAACGGGTAAAGCAACCGATCGATCGCAAGGTTTCTCATTAATATGGCATCCATCATACCTATTCTAGATCGTCGTGGTAGTCTGTATGTGTCGTTGTTCCGTCTGTCAGCCGATCAGATCCTTGGCAGCGGAGCTTTCGGGAGACGACAGCAGTCTCGTGTCCCGGGTGACTGCATCACGGCAGCCACCATGCTACAAAAGTTCTTTTCGCCTGGTTTCTAGTCTGCTTCACGAAAAGATGAATACGCGGTCGAAGTGTCGATCGTAGACCACCGCCGCTCCAGCCGCTGTGTTTTGCCTAGCCGCCTCAGGAGAGGCAATATTCGCGAGAAAGACCGCCACTTCGAACTAGCTGTAATGTGAAAATGCCGAAAGATGTTGCGAAAAGCAAATGGAGGAAAGGAACACACTCGTGCATCGCGTGTCGCCAAAGGAAGCTCAAATGCTTACCGGCTGACGATGGATCCCAGCCCTGGTACGGCGCAGTTATGAACGGACTCATCATCTTGAACGATCCTCTAACCTTTCTCTAGCCAGAACTGTGCGGCGCGCAACAGGCCATGTATTCTGCAGACTGATGCTGATCATAGCGAATCGAGCGGCATCACCTCGCGAGAACGTATCGCGAGCTTGGAGTCGACGACATCTCAGCTATGGGACGTAGTGAGGCGTATGCAAGGCGAGCTCGGCCATGCTCAAGATGTACCACACGACGACACGAACTCAGTGGCCGGACAGAGTATAGAGTCTACCGAAGCTTCTCCGCTCAACCCTCCGACGCACCTACGGCAGCTATTCGACAACGAATTTGTCGATACCGAGGCGAACGCAGGTACTGTGTCCACTGTCGGCTCTGATCGAGTGTCAGGTGCACTTGCTACTAAAGCCAGGTCACGTCTACAGCCTTTGATACCTAGTAAAGAGGATATTCGGATCCTTTGCGGCTCAACGTCTCAACTGAACTGGATTCAGATTTATGCGTCACTTTTCCCAACTATCAACATGGTACGCTCACAGCACTACTTCTGATATGTACTTTTGCTGACCCAGTCTTCTGTCCGTAGTTCAACAGTGCCCATGAAATGATCGCGCAGCATGATGCGCTTAGTACTGCCGTAGCGAATCCAGTCACCATAGCAGCGCTTTTAGCCACTATCGCCATCATCCTCCTTCACAGACCGTCAGACTCGGCCGTGATACCCGGAATCTCTGACACGGCTGTCTGGATCCGGACGGCGAACGATGCAATTGAGCATGCGGTGGTCAGGGAAGATGACTTGGTGTGCTCTGTCGAAGGCATCGAGACGATATTGTTGTTTGTTCGGCTGTAAGTGCTGCGTGATTATCGTTGATATGGCCATCCGACTAACAGTGAAACAGGCAATTGGCTCGGGTGCAGACGAGGAAGCTCTGGATAATGCTACGTCGCGTGGTGGCTCTCGCAGAGCTGATAGGAGTACCACGCGCAGCTCAAAGGTCGAGCAACATGAATACAGGCCAAGAGAGCTCATCGAATGATGGAAGTGGTGACGTCTCCACTTCAAATTCTGCTGCAGCACTTTGGAAATCTATTTGTTCGATAGATCGACTTGTGGGTATGTATGCGATATTCGGTGTTCCAGTATGTTTCGACGGGCTGATCTTGTTTTAGGTACAATGTTCAATCTACCCTTCGGTACCTCGATGTACGGCTTCCCAGCACCTCTCACTGTCATGTCCGGTAGCGAAGTCAATCCACAGGAGTTCTTCAGCTATGTCGCGGTGATAGCTGCCAAAGTCCAGGATATCGACGACTCATACATGTCTCAACGCCCACAGATAGAGCTCGCCGAGAAGGTCTGGAAGATCGAAAGCGAGCTCAGAGTGCTGCATGGTATGACACCGTCAGATTGGTGGAACCTAACACAACAAAGTCGGCTCGTGGACCACGTCTTGCAGTACTGGTACTACTACTTCACCGTACGAACACACCTGCAATTGGCGTTACGAGGCGGTGCGGACTCGCGAAACACATACAGCTACCTTGCTTGCTACCAAGCTGCTCGAAACTTAGCCCAGCGTTACGTCAAGCTTCGTGGCCTTTTGCCTCCAGCCTTCTTCGCTGGTAGGGTTCTTGACCTACAAGCACTTACGGGTGCTGTGGTACTACTATTCACCAGCCAGCGGCAAACGACAGGACAAGGGATGACTATCCAAGACGAGGGCGGCCCAGCATCGCTGGAACTGGTGCACGGCATGATACAAACTATGGAGTCGGTGGCAAGTCAGCCGGTCTGTGCTAGCACTAATTGCATGCTAACTTAATCTGCAGGCTAGTCAACCCACGGGTGTCTTCAGTCGACAGGCTGCACCTGCTCTCCGTGCTCTCAGCGAGCTCATGAGCAACTCGAGTGGACCGAACTCAAAAAGCTTGACTTTGCAGATTCCGATGCTCGGGAAGATCAACGTCAGCCGGCACGGCAGGACATCACAATTATCAACAAATGGCAGCCAATATGTACAAACCTCATCGCTGCCTGCTAGCTTGCCATATTCCGGTCAAACCACACTGGGAGCAGCTCAGGCCGCGGACTGGACTACCTCAGGATTTGTGTCGAATGACCAGTTTGACTGGTCGTTGATGATGGGTGGTGATCTCTCGTATCCGGAAGACGCTTACGGCATCGACCCTTGGATGTCGTATACCTGGGATTCGACGGGTTTCTAGACATGAGGCTGTTCGCTAGCTGATGGGTCTCCATTGCTCGTGCCTTCCAAATTGTCCCTTACCAACGTCAACGTTTCCGTTGAGTGAGGGAGTGGAAGCTATTGACATTGCCACTTGGACTGGTTGTCCACACCTGGTCATCATCGACAGAACACCAAGTGGCGCACAAACCAACGAAAGCATGACTGGGCCTTGAATTGTTGAACACGGGACTTTGAAGTGATACCCATCGTTCGATGACTATCCAGCGGATTGTATGTAACCCGAGTTACTACACAACGGCAACCTCGCATCCCTCTGATCTGATACCACTTACTTACTGTGCTGAAGCGGTGAGTGTCCCCGACTCGAACTCGGAATACGGCTTAGATTTCAAAGCTTCACTATCTGCCTTGATAAGACAGTAAAAATTGCCTTCCAGATTGAGGCTAGTCTAGTCGACCGGCAACTGATTGTTTCCGTTCTATCGCCGTGCCAGTGCACTTTGACCATCCTTCGACTGCACCCCGATACGACGTGAGAGCGGGGAGATTCGACTCTATCAGCGACAGTTCCACCAAAAGATAAACAAAAATCATTTATCCTCACATACAATCACTTTGACTTTTTCAAGTACACATTCAATCGCCATCAAACAGGCCAAGACGCTCTGAAAGCTTGGGAAATGCTTCGCAAAACGCCGACTGGCACGTGGTTGCCGGCTTATTGCCCTGAGTCTTCTGTAACGCTCGCGGCGTTATTGCTGGTGTGCTCTTCCGTGCAATCAGCTGTAAGATCACCAGTGATTAAATGAGAACTGCCAGCTAATGTATCGAACCCCAAGACTGGAGGTTACGACGGATCCATGCTGTGCGCTCCCGCAATGCCATAATGAAGTACCACGCTCACACATCTTGCAGGAATGGCCTCAATATTCTCGACTCGTACACTGAATACTTTCATCTGAACGCTGCGTGAGCATCGAAACTCTGGATATTCACTCAACGTACTGACGCATGGTGCATATACCAGAACGACGGGTCTACAGACCGGCAGTGTCTTCATCGGGGGATGTCTCGGTCCTCTTGTAGCCGGACCAATGTGTGATCGATTGGGCAGACGGCCGACCATCTTTTGGGGAGCTGTGATATGTCGGTCGAACTCCAGCTCGAGAAGTAGCTGGCACCGAAAGCTAACAACACATAGGCATCGTTGGAGTCATACTGCAAGCCACTGCGCAGAACATTGCCATGTTCACCGTCGCTCGCATCATCCTAGGATTTGGACAGATCATTGACAGCATCGCAAGTGGAGTGTAGGCGATATTTCGAGCACTAGTCCTACAACGGCACAGCTGCTAATTGCACAATTCACCGGCAGATATTTGAGCGAGACGTTCCCATCAAGGTCTGCCGAATACGAACCTGGTGGTATTCATCTTGCTGACTTACAATCAGGTACCGTGCATGGGGCGTCGGTCTTTTGAACGACTTTTACTAGTGGGTATCTACCATTGAGCTTTGCGTAACTCGAACTGATACGAGCGATAGTGTTGGTGCACTCATTGCTGCCGGCATCACACTCGGTTCGTCGGCCACTCTCTAGCTTTGCTACCAGTCAATCCACCTAACGACATCCATGCAGGCACCGGAAAGTGGCAGTCAACGTGGGCATGGCGAGCGCCGTCTCTTGTCCAGGGAATATTCGCCGTCATATCGATCATCATCCTGCCGTTCATGTAGGTTCAGTCTCTATCTCAGACAGCGACATGCTAATGGTCAATCTTACCAGTCCAGAGTCGCCTCGTTGGATGGTACATGAAGAGCTTTTCGAAGAAGCGAGGCTGGTTGTTGCCCAGACCAATTCCAACTCGCGCGAAGACGATGTCTCTCTTGCTGTCTACAAGGAGATCGTTGACACTCTGAAGTTCGAGAAAGAGTTCGTGAGCCTGGCGAAAGAATCTGAACAACTCCTGCTGATGAGTGTACTCCCCGCAGGCATCCTGTAATGACGCCAATGCAGATCGCTAGGTCCCCGGTCAGACGCTAAAGAACTCTTCGAACATTCGAGACACCTGCTGACTATCAGTCCGACGATCAGGTTGCTCGCAAGCGGTTGCTCATTGGCATGTCCGTCGGCCCTTTTTCTTGCGTGAGTTCAATGGCCAAAATACCCTCCGCTGAGACACCACGTGGTCCTTGTCTCAGACACATGCTAATCTACCCATTCATTTTTGCAGATCTGCGGCAACATCATCGCCTCCTACTATTTAGGCGCAGAGCTTGACTCCGCCGGTATTACCGACAGCCTCGATCAGTTGAAAGCCAACGTCGTTTTGAATGTATTCTGTAAGTAGCCCGGGTGACATATCTTCCAGAGACTTGCTACAAGGATGAGGCTGACCGCGGAAACCTCCCTATCGAAGGTCTATTCACTAGCCTTTTGGGCACATACCTGTGTGCCAACTGGGGCCGGAAATCGACTGCTCTTCTGGCCCAGTGCCTACTGGTCGTCTGCCTGTTCATCATCGGTGGCCTCACGAAACTCATTACAGACACAGGCGACAATGCATCCTTGAGTATCAAGTATGGAGACGTGGCAACCATGTTTTTGTTCCAAGGCATATATTCCATTGCTTGGACTCCATTGTTGTATGTGAACACGATGAATACGCAGCGATGGTGGCTGACGCACTTTAGATATCTCTATCCACCAGAAGTCATGAACTACTCGATCCGTGCTAATGGGTTGGCTTTTTCTCAATTCATGCTGAATGCATTCGCGGTCGTGTTCGTCTTCATCATGCCAATAGCTCTAGGTAACGTCAGACGCAGCTTTCGCATTGAGGGTCATCGCTTACGTGGCGGGCATCATCCAGACAACATCGGTTGGAAAACATACATCTTGAACGGGAGCTGGGACGTCATCATCGTGGCTTTGATCGCGCTCTTCTGGGTGGAAACGAAAGGTGGGTGCAACAGAGCCCATCCTCATTCCGAGACATCACTGACCCCCTTCCCTTTCGTGCTCATAGGCAAGACCCTCGAAGAGATCGACGCAATCTGGAACGTCAAACGCTTCGATTTGCCGGATTTGGAAGATGTGAGGACAGGAAAAGTGACTCTAGACGTCAAGGCGGTCGAGCAGGAATTGGAAGAGATCGTAGCCAAGAAAGCAGATTGAGTTATGTCACGATACAGGATCCTCTCAGGCATGACTTCCGAAGTCGACACTGGCGTCGGATACTGGTCCTTTGTTCATTTCGTAAGAGCAAATCTTCGAAGCATTTCTCCAAGCATTACATCCCCATGAACCCTCCATCGACCTTGGCATAGAATCAGCACATCTGGCAGTCACGACATGAGGGCTTGCAGACATACCACGATGGAAGCGCCAGTGATGTAATCAGAAGCCGAGCTTGCGAGGAAGACGATCGGCCCGGACAGGTCCACAGGAAGTCCTACACTCCATTAACAATTTTTCAAGACACGAGACACGGACCTCTTACCCCATTTCTTTGCTGGGACTCCTGGTTCATGATGAGCTCGTGTTTGTCGGCAACTCCGTCAACGAACTTACTGCTCATTATATAGTTGTTGAAGTCGGCGTACTTCGGATCTGTCCCAAGCCATGCTTAGCTGTCGCTTATCTCTAGCAAACGATCGACGCTCACCAGTACTGTACTGCTCTGTCATTGCCGTCTTGAAGTATCCTGGGCTCGTCAGTGGACACAAAGAACGATATTACAACTATCGAGACCGACCTGGATGGATACAATTGCACTGTATACCATGCTCCGCCCACTCATTCGACATAGCCTTGGTCACTTCTACGAAAATGAATGGGGAGATCAGCCAATGTCTCCGGCAGACGCCACGTGGTGTCTCAGCGGAGGGTAATCTGGCCATTAGACTTACGCATCACGCCCCCTTTCGATCCGGCGTATGGAGTGATGTTCTTTCCTCCGATGTAGGCTAAGAGCAGTCAACGAATGGTGGCCGTTTGCGTCCAAGCGGTTCTCTAGAATCACTCATACCTATGATCGATGAGATATTGATCACCTTGCCAGGGCGCTTGTCGGCTATCAGCTTCTTCGCGAACTCCTGGCACGATACCAGGGTTGCTTTAAGATTGATATCGATCACGGCATCGATATCTTCATCTGTAAAGTCAACGGCGGCAGCTCTTCGCTGGACGCCAGCACAGTTCAGGACGATGTCTGCAACGATACCGTCGCTCCACATCTGCCGGTACGTTTCGCGTATCTGTTGTCGATTACTGATGTCGCACTCGTATCGAGTGTACTTTCTTCCGCATTCTTCGACAACTTTCTTGGTGTTCTCGCTGCCGGAGTCGTTCGGGAGTTCGATGGAAATGATGTCCGCCCCTGCAGATGCCAAAGCAGTGGTCATCGCTGTTCCCAGACCACCAGTCCTGCATCGAAGTTCAGTCAGTTCAGAGACATTTGCGTTGGGATCAAGATCGACCATTACCCTCCAGTCACGATTGCCGTCTTCCCTGCGAGTGAGAAGAGTTTCGACATGTCCACGGTAGGTGCTTCCATCGTGAAGGATGATATGCAATGATTCAAGTGTTCGGGTCCTTTGTTTGCATTCTGTTTGTTGTAGTCAAGACTCTATATAACTTGCGGAACAGACTTACATTGCCGCTCTGTAGGCGGGGTCGACGACATGTTTGCCGGACATTACGGCGGACTGAGTCGACTGAAAAGGACATGGAATGTAATTGGCTCTACAACGTAAGGATCATATGCTATAAGTCACCGGCGTGATACTAGATTAAAAGGAGTAGTAGAGTGTCTATTATACAGCGATAACTCGTGTCTATTCTATAAGAGGTAGCTATATACGTCGTCGTAATCTATACGTTTAAGTTGAGATAGAACTTAAATACTAGGTAGCGGACGCTAGATAAGCAAATCCTAGTCGCGTTAGCTAATTACGTGTAAAGCTACGAGTCGCGACTTTGACGCGACTAGGGTTTGCTTGTCTAGCGTCCGCTACCCGTGATTAGCCGTAACTTAATTTCAATAAGCTAGGCTCGATCGGGCCTAGCTTACCCGTTCCGCATTGCAGGGATTATAGTCTTTTTATCACTACCCTATAGCTCGTGAAGATAAGATGGAATTTGTACGTACGTATTTACCTCTCCTTACTTCGCCTACATTACTATATCCAGGCTAGTCAATAACGACTAAGGGACCGTTATACAGACTATTCGCATTACGTAGTTA
>JAABUW010007389.1_pt1 | contig 13248 bp, 12 predicted proteins | sample 5560081 | NCBI WGS metagenome assembly JAABUW01 (sample SAMN10711882, study PRJNA513363) | rock metagenome | isolation source: Antarctica rocks | place: Antarctica: Victoria Land, Knobhead sud
ACGGGCACTCACGCTACTGGCCTGAAGATGCTGAAGTGCGACCTCGAGGGTGCCATCAAGTCGATCCTGGCTTACCCGGAGGATCTTTTGCCTGAAATCGTAGACACTTCGGAGACGACCAGAGTTCCACAGGACGACATCAACCGAGCAGATGCGATTCGGATCTGGAATGACACTAGCTCAGCCAACGATGCCACTGCGAAACTGCCTAGACGCTTCCAAGCTGAAAGCGCGATCATTCAGTTTCTTGGCAGGAAGGACAAAAAGACCGGCAAATTGCTGTCGAAGAATGACTGGCAGGGCGCATTGATGCAGATCTCGAGGAACCTGAGGCTGATGTATGTGCACGCGTACCAGAGCTTCGTGTGGAACACCGTGGTTGGCAGGAGGTGGGATCTTTATGGTGGCCGAGTTGTTGAAGGTGACTTGGTCATTGTTGGGGAGAAAGACGGCGACGAGCCGAAGAAGGACAAAGTGGACGAGGATGGCGAAGTTGTGTTTCATCCGGCTGCGGACGACAGTGCGCCGAGCACTGAGGACTCCTTCACTCGTGCACGCCACCTCTCGAAAGAGGAAGCTGAGAGTGTCAAGTACGATATTTTCGACGTCGTGCTGCCTCTGCCAGGCTTTGATGTCTCGTATCCTGCCAACGACATCGGCAAGTACTATGAGGACTTCATGGGTTCCGAAGCCGGTGGGAAGATGGATCCACACAACATGCGTCGTTCGTGGAAGGACATCTCGCTACCTGGCAGCTATCGCAAGATGCTGGCCCGGCCTGGTGCCGGCCTTAAGTATGAAGTCAAGAGCTACGCGGCGGATGAGGAGCAATTGGTGCAGACTGATCTGGAGAAGCTGAATGCGGAGAGGCATGCAAAGGTCAAGCCGGAGTCTACGGAAGCTGCCAGCAATGGCTTCAAAGCAGAAGACATCAAGCTAGAAGATATCAAGGTCGAGGACATCAAGGCCGAGGACGGAGAGGAAGAGAGACCGCTCAAGATCGCGGTGGTGCTCAAGATGCAGCTGGGCAGCAGCCAGTATGCGACGATGGCTTTGAGGGAGTTGACGAGAGGTAGAGCGGTGCTCTACAAACCTGATTATTCGAGTAGATAGTAGCACTATCAAATCCCTAAAGTCGAAGCTGTGTTTGCGTGCATATATCCTCTGCTCACCGCCTTCCACTTGACTGCCCCGCTGACCTCATGCTTGCACATTCTGCCACTTCCAATGCAAACAACACCTCATCCAAAAACTTTTGACCATTGAAGCTTCCATCTTCTCTCTTGGAACCTTTTACCAACTACCGCCCAAATTCACAAACTTTCAATCGAACCCAAACCAACAATCATGTCCATCCCAACCTCGACCTCCGTCGTCGAATCGGCCGTCATCAAAGCCCCTCTCGCCCACGTCTGGCACTACATCAAGCTGCAGGACTTCTCCAAGTTCTGGTCTGCGGTCGAGAAGAGCGAGTTCGTCAAGGGCGCGAATGAGGAGACGGATGTGGTCACGTGGACGTTCAAGGATGGCCAGCAGGTGGAGGTGAAGCAGGAGGAGCATAGTGTGAGTACTGCACCAAATTCCTAGCCTGCAAACGCAATGGCGAGGAGAATGCAAATGATCGTAGTGCTGACGATATGGTAGACCATCAACCACTACATCACGTACAGCGTCATCACCGCGAAGCCGGAGCTCACGTACACGAGTGTGCTGTCGACGGTGCGCTGCTACCCTGTCACGAGCGGCGAGAATGAGGGCAGCACGTTTGTGGAGTGGACTGGGAACTTCTCTAGTGATGCTGATGCTGGTGAGTATGGCTCTTTGCGACCGTTGAACGTCATGCTGATACGAGCCTCCAGGTGTGATCCAAGACGCGAAGTTCAAGCGCCGCGAGGCTCTCGCCGACCTGTCGAAGGCTGCTACAAAGAAGTAGCGTACTTCACGTGTCCGCAATAACGTGACGACGGATATGCCATCGAAGGCTATGAGTATGGAGGAAGATTCACGAAGCAACATGAGGATGTAAGATACCCAAAAGGCTATAGCAAATAACCTCACTACGAAAGATAGAGAAGCAAATGTCATATGACCTGCTGCATCGAATCTACCGAACAGGTTCACATGACCCTCAAGTTCACTTGCGGTATGGTAGAGCTCATGTGATCGCTGTATATCACTTCGCCAGCACCTTCACGATGCCTTTCTCTTCTCTATACCATCGCATACACAGTTGATATACAACTAGGCTCAACCTTAGGCCAGTACCGCAGCGCTCCTAACCAAGCACCATCGCCATGGACGGCGACACCATCCGCCGCTCCCTGCGTTTGAACCCTTACGACTCCAATGGCCGAGAGTACCTTGCGGGTCTACTTGGAACCGGAAGAGTGAACCTAGAATCCTGGATCGTATCCCCAACAGTCCGACCGCACCTCGCATACTGGTATCGCATCTGCATCAGCGGATCGGAACGCTTCAACGACGCTATCAAATGGATCAACAGCGGCGATGCCGGCTACTACTACAACCCGGCCGGCCTGGAAGAGGACCTTCTACTAATCTGCCTCGGTGGAGGCGACGATGAGGCGTTCAAAGCTAATTCTGAACCTATGACAAGCAGTAAATCGTTCGCCGAACTGAACGCGAAGACGAAATTCTGGAGCACGCGAGAGTTGTGGGCGAGGGCGGCGTGGAGGGTGGTGCATGACAACAGAAGCGAGGGACAGCCGTTCGAGAAGCGGTTTGAGGAGCATCCAGCTGCGTGCTACGGGGTTGCGATCGATCTGCTTTGCTTGGCGTTTCACTCGATTGCTTTTCGAGGGAAGGCGTCGGCGTATGAGGGGTTGATCAATGGGGAGGGTATGCAGAAGAAGGGCCAGGAAGGGGGTGTTCGGGTGGAAGAGTCGAGCTTGGTGGATGACAACAGTTTTGCGTCTGCGACGAGCGATGGTACTCACGGCACAACAAGCATGGAGATCGATGAGAAGAGCTCTAATGTTAGCTTTTCTGATGGCACGGAGGCTACGAGTGAAGCGAACCCATCGCCAAAGAAGGAGGTTGGGTACGGAGCAGGAGATGTGGCGATGGTGGCGACTTAAGGCGAGCGCGCCTAAGCTGGAGAGCTGGAGAGATCAGCTTTGCGGTGTCATCGGGCATTGGATCAGAAGGACAAGAAGGACAGCCACACTCGATTCTAAGCTTCTGGAGATGGTAAGCGGAAGCCTTCAACGACATACAGCAGACACCACCATCTCATGATACGAGTCGCGACCATCACTATTGATAATCCAAGATGCATCGTCCTCACAAACTATTTTGCTAGTACCTCTCGTTGTTCAACAGCAAGCGGTAGCAACAAGACCTTTCGATTTGAACGAAGCGTGAATGGTTGTGAAGAGAAGTGAATCCGAATGTTGATAATTCGGGGTTTAGATATCATCTATGGCCATTAATTGCCTCCCTATACCGAGTGGCTCCATATCTCGTTTACAGAGGTGCTGGAGATCCCCCTCCGCTCCCAGCGCCCAACAGTCGTTGCATATGAGAAGGAATGACAGATGAAGTTCTTGTGTGGCTGCAGCCCAACTGGCTAGTACATCGCTCCCTCCTATTCGATTCGAGTGGGTTTCAGGTGTTTAGGTCGACGCAGGTGGGCCGGAAGCTGGTGCGGCGGAAGAAGGCTCTGGGGGAGCAGAGCCGCCAGCTGATGGTGGTCCGGAAGATGTTGGCTCAGAGTCGCCGCACGGAAGTTGCGAAATGTCCTGTCCCCAAGCGACGGAGTTGAATTCGAGTTCGGTCATGGTGAGTTGGTTCTTGAGTGAGGGTCAGCCATTGTCTCAAACAAAGTGAGCCATAAGTCGAAGGAATCATTGCTTACCTTGCGGTTGGTGGTGAAGAGGCTGAAGCCCTTGACGGGGAACTCAGCGGATCCAACACCGTTGAACTGCCATTGCCAGACGATCTTGGAGCACCCAGTGACGTAGATGCCGAGCGTCTGGATGCCCGTGACCGGGGGAGCATGGCCGAGACCAGCGAGGTAGGCGTCACGGCCAGAGAAGGTGGTTGAGCCAAGCTGGTCGAGATGTTAATGTACCGTTCATGAACAGGCGAGTCACCACATGTTGGAGGTAGCTTACTGGTCGCTGGGTGAGGGACAGGATGGAGTCGGAGACCTCGATGTACTCCTTCGCGAGGATGGCCTTGCCGGTCGTGTTGTAGTCACCCAGATCAGAGTCGGACTGGCTGAGAAGGCTCGAGAAGCGCGAAACAAGTTGCGAGGCCTGCTTCGTGGAGAGGCAGCCCTGAGTCTTTGCAAGAGCCGTGGAGGCGATGGCGACAAGCACCGAGGCGGTAGCGAAGAACTTCATTGTGGATTAAGTTGTTTGAAACGAGTGGATGGATCCTAAGACGGTCCTAAAAAGAGTGAAGAAAGAAGCGACGTTGACTGTTGGAAGCGTTGGTAGTGAGAGAGTGACTTGCAGGAAGAAGAAAACGACGCGAACGGTTACACTCCCACCTTATAAGACGCCATGTCGAACTCACATCCGCGCGCCGGCGCGTTGAAGGAGAAGTTTGAGTTGGCACATACCAGTTTGTCTCCTGTCAGCGACTGGAAGAAGGCAGTTGTGTGGAGCCATACAAGACGCCTCGCCGTAACAGGGCGCCCAGATCCCAAAGTATATACCCAAGCGCAAACGCAGCCAGCCTCGTGGAGTCGCGGTGGTGTGGTGTTTGTTCGGTAGCCGTTGGAAAGCCTGTTTAGATATATTTGGAGGTCTGTATTCACCGCAAGGGGTAAGGTCTCGATGGGATGGTCCGTGTGTCGGTGGATCTGGCTGGGCCGCGCAGATCAATCGGGTCTGGCCTCGAGAGTTTAAAGACGCGCCCTCAAAAGCCACTCGCTTGCACCTGTAGCGACGATACTCCTGTGTCTTGATAGAGCAGAACGTAAGACAAGTGTCGTTCGTGTCGGAGCGCTCTGGCTGACAACCTACAGTGAATGGCACCTTGCCACCGCGACAGCATAGATTTTGTATCTTGTCCATCCTTGATCAGTTCCAGACTTCTGGATCATCACACACTGAAGATCATCGATTGGTGCGAAGCGCTAAACAAGAACACGTGGAAAGCACGAGCAAAGTTTACCTCCTGGACCAATTCGGAAGAAGCTTAATCTGAACTTCAATATGAACGCCTCCTCATTTTCCACGGGCCCACGCAGCGTCTTGTTACGCCATCTCGGAGTCGATATCCGTCAGAATACTCCTGCAGATGATCAGAAGAGATATACAGCACATATCACTCAGCCTTGGGCGCGAACGTCCAGGATCCTCACACCACCATTATTGGTACTGGCGCACCCGGTCTGTACAGATCTACCAGGTACCCTTGAGCACTGTACATGGCTGGCTGCCGAGTGTACCTTTCCGTGCATAAGCTGCTGGCTAGCGAATCTCTATACTGGTGCCTTACGTCCCGACGGCACATCCTGGTTGCCGTCTGTCTCGAATCGAAGAGACGATGGTTGCGCATCAGTGCCTCCCCCATCACGTCGACGGTGCCCTTGAGCGTCATCATCTTGGTTGCCGCTTCGCCCTTGGGAGCGAGGGTGCCTGCCCAGCGGCCCTCAATGATCTTCACGCCATCGAAAATGCTCGTGGCGATGTTGGTCACATCGTTGTTGGTCCATGTCTCGCGAGGAGTGCCGCTGTTGTATCAAGAGGGTCACCGTTACGCTGGTGAACACTCCCTGTTGATGCTCTTGGCGAACTCCTCGGGTAAGACATAGGCGTTGATGATTGTTGTGCAGCTTGCCTCGCTGGCTGTCATGGCTTCGATTGGGGAATTGTTCGAGCCATCATGACGCCACTGGCTTGCCTACTGACTTTTTGCCCGCCTTGTCGGGGTTGCCATTGAAATGGAGGCTTCCGCAGCTTTCTCTCTGTCCGTGGAAAGCCAGGCCAGTCAGCATAAGGACACCATCTCCGGTGCACTGCAAGGGGTTGCTGATGTCCGCCATCGTAAATTTGTAATCCTTGAGTTCGAGGTACTGGACGAGCGTGACGAACTATGGTGGGCGAGTTGCCAGTGAAAAGACGAAAAGACAGGTGGACGCTGCATATGACCCAGTAACGACTGAATATTGCTTTCAGGACGCACGGGGAAGGGCTATATCTGCCATGACTCGAAAGACCCGCCTACTGCATTCAATACAACAAGAACCATCAGCCTGGACACCCACAAACTGATTATTATCGTGCGCCTGAACGTTGTTACGGCCGTTTGCATGAGCTTCGCGGATCAGCAGGGAATAATGAACGTCAGGTTTGTACAGGCGCAAGAGATATACTGGCCCGCCGAGACCATCAGACTGCCTGCGTAGCACATGGGGCTCATTTTCAGACGCAACTTATCGAGGCTCAGATCGGACAGGCATACGAGCAGACTGTCAGCAGGGAGCATGACCAATGTTCCATTCAGCTCAGCCAGACACTCGGCCATCAAGTCTAGAACACATGGATCCCGATATGACGTGCACCTCCGCATGAAGATCAGCCAGGCAGAACCGGGGTATCATACCTACGTTTGTTACGACTAGCGCTATTATATATTAGATCCTTTAGGACAAAGGCCTTATAAATAGCTCTTATTAGTTAGAAAATTACCTAATCTACCTAGACGCTAATAGAGAAGAGACTTTACGCTAGTAGTAAGTAGACTTAGCGCTAGTAGCCTCAGGTAGTAAAGGGTCTAACTTAGGAGCCTAAATATATATATATTTAAAGTTCACAATTGAGAATGTACTGCACGGTAGATTATATCTAGTGTACATACAAAGACTACTTGAAGCTCTTCCCAGGTATAGCTCTTGGTAATTCTGACAGCTCGCCGTGGAGTGACTCAAACAAGGGGTCCCAAACAGTGATTGCACGCTTCGTTGCATCGCCGTTCATCAACGGCGGCTGTTGGAAGAAGAAGTGCTTGTCTGTTGAGCCTTCTATGGCCTGACCATACAGGCTCTCATCGTCGAGGAGCTTGATGTAAGCATCGGTGATCGTTTTGACTGGCGTCATACTGTGATAGTCAGCCTTGTCAGTTGACGTGGGATGAACAGATGCAGCTTACAACTCAGGCTTGACAGCGGCAACCATCTCAGGCGGAATGATGTTTGTGCTGAAAGCGAAGGATAAAAGGGTCAGCAGTGTCTTGAACGTGAGTTTCCGTAGATATATGTCAACAGCCACCCTTTTACTCGTCATCTCTTACCTAACAATGCCAGGCAACACTGCATTGAGTCGGATGTTCTCTTTGATCTTAAGGACTTCTCCGCTACCTCGAACGAAGTTCAATACCTGATCGTCGAAGGAGAAAATCAGCAAGTCTTTGGGAGATTGGGTTTGGTGGAAGTGACTTACAGCTGCCTTGGCACCATTGTACTCGGGATATGATGGATGCGGGTGGACTGCGGCAATCGAAGCAGTAGCAACGATGGCACCTCCGGGCGTCTTGTTCTTCCTCATGAAGTGAGTGGCCAGCAGCGTGCCATAGTAGACTCCTCTTAAGGTATAAGCGGCAGCTCGACATGGTCTGCAAATTGTACTGGATGGTTATGAAACAGCACGAAGCCTGGAAAAAGCATCGCCTGGCGGACTCCACATGTCGAAGACTTACCCTTCCAATCAACATCAGTACACGACATATCCGGCGCTGGCGGGATCTCGTCTGACCCTCGAGCTTTTACGAGGTAAGCACTATTCCTGTCGACTATTCCAGCATTGGCACAAAGAGCGTCTAGTCGGCCAAAGTCCTTGAAGACCTGATCGAAGACCTTGGCCTGGGAGCTGTAGTCGGCTACGTTGCAGTCTATCAAAGTTATTAGAAGTTGTTGATTGAACAAGCATTAGTGAACTTCGACCTACTGTAAAATCGTGCTTTGGATCCCAGTTCTTCGGACAGAGCTTTGTTCTCGCGTATGTCTGCCATCGCTACCGTCCAGCCCCTGCTCGTCAGTTCTCGAGAGAGTGCCTCGCCCATGCCGGACTGTCGGCCGGTTAGCTTTGAACCGGAGTCGACTCAGCCCTCGACGCCATACCGATGCGCCGGTTACGATCGCTACTTTGGAGCCCATTTTGTGTTGTAAGTGAGACTTTGATTAATCAGATGGAAATAACTCGAAGACTGAACGTAGTAGATGGAGTATAGACAACCACAGGAACTGTCTTGCCTTGTTGTACAACTAGGGTAGAACTATCGTGGGTAGACCATACCTCCGCACCATGAAGTCTGGAGCTCCACCGTATTCACGGATACTGTTCTCCGACTGAGCTGAGCAGAAGTGTGTGAGGTGTGCTCGTCTGCGAGAATTTCGTATTCTATGTCTTGTTGCACCATGAATGAAAGAATCGCAACAAGAAGTGAAGTGTAGAGTGTGACAACCGCCTGATAGTTCGGCAAAGCGTGCATTGCAGGACGAAGTGATGTCCACATTTGCTTAATAATGGCGTGCATGCAGTGCCGTTCTCTTTACCGGCCCGTCGTATTATCGTATTAGTGGAACGAAGTCAAGACCATGTTTCAGATGCGACAGGATATATAGACGACCAGCCACTGCCTCTTTCGTCGACTGTAGATTTCTGAGAAGCCTTCGCGCACTGAAGACGATGCAGAACTCCGAGATTATCCTCTTCGACATACCTAGCAAGGGTCGTTGCTCCTGCTGGTCTCCGAACACCTGGAAGAGTCAGTCTAGTACAACGACAATGATCCCTCTTGCTGATTCCTTATAGCGCGACTGGTATTGAACTACAAGCAACTCCCGTACAGAACAGAGTGGCTAGAGTATCCGGATATCGCTCCTGAACTGGCTGCACTGTACGTCGTCGTGGCCTCTCTCGCGAGATAAATCCTGAAGTAGCGGTAGTGGCATCCAAACCAATCCACCAGGGTCCTGGGCAGACTACTCGTGCCCAGCAATCCGTCTGCCAGATGGCGAGCATATAATGGACTCGCAGAAGATTGTCGAGAAGCTTGAGCAGCTTCATCCGGAACCTTCGCTGTATCTGGACACGAAAGTCCATGAATCGGTGTATGGCGCTGTGGCGTCCACGATCGATGCATCGATATCAACAATCATCCCGGCAGCGCAACGGAACATTCTCCGCGAACCATCAGCTTCCTGGCACGCGGCAGATCGCGAGCGGAGGTTCGGCAAATCGCTCGAGCAACTGGAGGAGGACGAAGGCGGCGAGAAAGCCTGGGACGCTGTGAAGCATGGTCTGGAGGCGCTGAAAGCTGAGTTGTCGAAGCACAAGAGAGACGATGGACCGTTCGTGCTTGGAGGAACCGTGAGTTATGGTGACTTTTTGATCGCTGGGTTCTTCGAGTGGCTGAAGAGGGCGGATGATACCCTGTATGAGCGGTTCATTGGCTACGATGCGAGCTTTAAAGAGCATCACGAAGCCTGCCAGCCATGTTTGGCTAAGGATGACTGATGTGGTAGTGAGCATCGGCGTAGGCATTTCGTAACATTTGGTGCGTCATGCGCCGTTGCTGGGACATGTGATCTGCTTGCTCTTGTTCTCGTCGTCGGTCGTGCATTCGTAATGATCTTCCGGATTTCAATGGCGGAAATTGTGTTCACTCACGAGTTCACAATGTCCTTGATGTGCCGTCGACGATGATCGCAGTCGCCATGAAGCGCAAACACCGACCCGTAAGCATACTGTATGCTAGATTCCCTACCATGGCTACTAGAACTTTCAGTACTGTCGGTAGCTGTCATCAGGCTCTTCCTCCACGTCGACCGAGTGAGGTTGTCTATGTGATATGTTGGCATACCGGACCGCCTTACTCGAGCTTTCCAAGCATCGGAGGTCCGTCTCCGCTGCATACTGCGAAGGACTTTGATGCTATCGCAGAACACAGAAGGTGTATTGCGGAAGAGACCCAGGTCTCTGAGCCAGCTCAACGCACGAGTGTCGCGAAACTCGTAATCGTGCTTCAAGGTATCGATCCGTTGTAGTGCATTCTCCATGTTGCAACACGAATCAATGCCGCCAGATGGCCAGTGCCTGGAGAGGATCTGGCGAACAAATATCTGGTCGTAGTTCTGCATCAATGCATCCGTATATGCGGCACCGTAGGACCGCAGGAGTCCTTGACCACGATGACGGGAGCAGAATCGGTCCACCAGATCGAAGAAGAGATCAATCGCTACGTTAAAGCGTTGGCGGGACGATGCCAGTAGACTGATAGCTTGTAGGGCGTGCTTATGTCCGCTGCCGGGTCGGTCGCCATGTCCGCCGTACGTCGAGACAAGTACTTCCACGATCGCTACCGCAGCATCCAGAGCAGATATCTGGGACGTACTCTGGTTGACTGAATATGATATCGATCAGTGGAGAGCTTGTACTGTGGCGCGCGCAACCCCCCTAGATCAGCAACCTCTCCTGCCAAGTCGTTTTGCAATATCTCCTGCTCGTGAAGCCATAGTATATCAAGGTTGAGGTCAGCGTTGTAGTATCGTACCCGATGCAAAGTAGCCTCAACGAGGTAAAGAGTGGACATCTTTCGGGAAGTGTTCCGTGGCGGATTGTACAACGACATGAGAAAAGGTCATTGATCAGAAAGAGGCTTCGTACTTGACCTTCCAGCAGGATTCTCCAGATTACAATAGTAGGGATCTCTCATGCGAGAATCAAACACGGTTGCACCAAGATAAGGAACTAGAGATCGGGCTTCTGGAAGGGTTTCCAACCCGTTGACCGGGATCTGGGGTGGCGATCAGCAACGAAGGATGCATGCAGGAGCCTTGCAATTGCGAGAGGCTGGGGTCACGACACACGTGCGGCGGTTTGACGCAATTCTGACAAGTTTCGCTCACGTGAAGCACGTGGGAGGAGGCGTTAGCAAAGGTTAGGGCCATGCACGACAAAATGAAGGTTTAGCTCAATGTTTCACGACTTCTGCATGCCTGGCGAACCTTCGTTTCCATGCTCACATACTCCGTATCGCTCGTCCCTGCAGCTACATCTTCTCGATCTTAGGGATGCGCAAATTTGTCTTCCGTCGTGAACGCAATGTCGAGATCCGCAGCCAGCGGTCTGGAGACGTGGTAGGTTCCACGCTAGCGAAGTCTAAAGTGACAGCTGTCTCCGCTAGCGTTTGATACGAGTCAGTTGATCATATCGAGACATCGAGTAGCCATACTGGTCAACGACTTACCAGTGCACGACTAGAAGCTCATTGTTGAAGAGAGCCACAGCACTCAGAAGAACGAGCGACCACCTCCACAAACTGCAGCCACGCGCTTGATGAGAGCTCTTTGACCGACGGTCGAATATGCCACCCAGCTGTTGAAGCTGAGACGAACGGCTCATGGGTATGTTGTGAGCTGAACACCTTAGCGGATTGCGAGGCCATCTGCTACCATCTGCTTCAGAGCTGCAGCATCACAGAGACGGTCGGCCACCCAGTTGACCAGTTCCGGAGGGAGATGAGCGCCCGTGACGCGGAGAGCCAACATATGGGCAGTCTTTTGCCGGTGGATGTATCGAAGTAGTGTGTAGCTGTCGCCAAAAAAGGGCTTGTCGGGCACCTCGGTCCCATCAGGTAAGGCCGGTATTTCCGCGTTGCCACGCTTGGAAGCTGAACGGAAGCTGACGATACTGTCGATTGCCCCAGACGGGTTTCAGACTATGTTGCCCTTGCGAACGTGTGTGGACCAGTGAGTTGCGATCTCTTTGAGCAAAACCTCATCGTCGGAATGTGCCGCGTAGTGCTCCATCATCAAGAGGTGGTAAGATCGAGATCGAATCTTCTGCAGGTTGACGGTCGCTAACTGGCAGAAGTAATGCAGAGCCTGGTCAAATGCACGGGGACTCGTAGCCAGAGACCAAAATCCCGTTAGAGCAAACTCATATCCAACGATTCCCCCAGATATCGTGACCAGTTCCATAAAAACTTGAGCGATATCAATGACGCGCTCGATGGCTTTTTTCTCCCCGGCATCGTGACAATCCTTTGCTGTCATACCACAGTCGAGACGTTTGCGGCGATGAAGGCGCTCTGTAGGGGGCGGGACTTCAAACCTCGCAACTTCGGCCATCGCGCTACAGAGGCTGTACGCCGCGTGCCATGCTTTGTCATACAGGCTGCTGGACTCGAGATCCTCATAGCTGCGAGTCAGGAGGCTCAGTGGGAGATCTGGAAAACGAAGCTGCACTCTCTCGAAAGCCGGTAATCCCTCCATCGTGGTATCGTGCTGTCACATCGCCCTCGAACGGAGAAGATGCCAGAGAATGAGCGCGACGACTGTGGTCCACCTTCGGTGATGCCTGGATGATGTGGTGAGAAGGTTTGGACTGCGAGTTTGATGGGAAGGTGCGTCTCAATTCTAACAGCATCATTCTACTTCGACCAATGGGGAACGATTTCTATTAGAATTGCGGCGCTCGGGGGTGTTGCTTGGCAAAGCGATACCGCCAGTTGTCTTCAGATTTCAATAGAGTGATGTAAATAAAGAACAACTTTCGTCTTGGGATTGAACCGTGCTTATAACACATATCTGGCCGGAACTGGGACTGTCATACACCTAACCTCCCTGGACCTTGGTAAAGCATCCAGATGCTGCTCTGAAAAGGCACGCTTCTTCAACTTTCCAACACCTCCATCTCCTTCAATATGCTCCCTCCAGGACGACGGCGTGCAGGCGCACTGTCGCCCACAGCACAGTGCCTGGCTTGTCTATTTCTCCTTTTTTCCACCGCCAGCGCAGCGTCAAGTGTACTTGGGCTCGATTTTGGAACCTTGAATTTGAAGGCGGTATTGGTCAAGCCTGGGATTCCTCTCGAGATTGTGTTGAGCAAGGACTCGAAGCGGAAAGAGGTAGCGGCCGTAGCGTTTAAGCCCAGTCGAGACTCGGACAACAACATCATCGCCGAGGAGGGGAAGTTTCCGGAACGAGCATATGGATCGGATGCGTTGGCACTACAGGGACGGATACCCGGCGAGGTCTACCCTAATTTGAAGCAACTGTTGGGGCTGTGGAGTGATGATACATCCGAGGGCGCTATTGGAACGTACAAGGAGCGGTATCCGGCTGTTCATGCGGAGTGGAAGCATGAGATTGGCACAACGTTGCTTCGGAGCGAGGCATTCTCGTTCAAGGAGATGCCATGGAACGCTGAAGAACTGTTGGCCATGCAGTTTGCGAACATCAAACGGAACGCGGAGAGCATGGCTGGGAAG
>JAABUW010007391.1_pt1 | contig 13245 bp, 19 predicted proteins | sample 5560081 | NCBI WGS metagenome assembly JAABUW01 (sample SAMN10711882, study PRJNA513363) | rock metagenome | isolation source: Antarctica rocks | place: Antarctica: Victoria Land, Knobhead sud
CACTGACATGACACTTGGTTATTGGCATTGCATCAGTTATTCAGCATTGACCAGGAGTTGGGCAACTAGCAGCAGGTCTTGGGTCCAAGTCTATTGCATGTACATGCAGACACATGATTGCTTTCATGCCCTGTTCAAAGTGTGCCTAAATCATCCATGACGCCTCCTGTACTGATGTTGATGTGACATGTCACAAGGGTGGGAGTGAGCACTGCATGCATGTTCAAACAGCTGCTAGGAACAGGCAGCCTACATGGCTGTTATTGCTCCATCCAGACAGAGAGGGATGCAGACAGATGGTTGTCTGTCACTTCCTATCTCCAATGCATAGATGCAGTTTGAGGCTGCTGATGTCAAGCAGGCATGCAAACTCGCATGCCCGCAATCTTCCCTGATGCATATTGGCCAATACACTAGCTGCTCATACATTCACGGCACATGCTCATGCAGTGATAGTCCAGGTAGTACCTGTGTATGCTGCTTGCAGGGAACCTGCTGGCTACTACTTCAGGAGACCTAGTCTACCTAGACTTTGGCATGATGAGTGAGGCCCCACAGGGAGCCCGTTATGCAATCATCGCCCATGTGGTCCACCTGGTCAACCGTGACTATCAAGCCATGTGCAGAGATTACTACAAGCTGGAGTTCATGGACCCTAGCGTCGATACATCTCCCATCGCCCCTGCCTTAGCAGACTTTTTTGATGATGCTTTGGGGGCGAGTGTATCCCAGCTCAATTTCAGGGCTATTGTGGACGGCCTGGGCAATGTTCTGTTCCAGTATCCATTCAGGTGAGAGCTGTAAGGTTGTGATCATGCTGAGTCTGATTGTGTCGCGGTGGCATCTGCCATTGAACCCTGGCGGAACCCTGGCGGCCTTCAGTAATCCTTTGGACCAATCACAGCAGTTTGTGATTTCACTTTCACGGCGACGTAGCTGAGCATCCAATTTCAGGGGCTCGAGGCTAGTCTAGATCTTTGCACTGCAGTTTAAATCATTACCTGTTGCACAACTCAGCTAGCAGACAGCACAGGGTGTCAGTGTCAGCCCTCTGCATCGCTGCTTATCCATGCATGACGCGGCTATTTGAACGCTGCTTATCCATGCATGACGCGGCTGTTTGAAACTGTTCACTCACACCAACCACAAGCTGCTTGGCCACAACATGTGTCATGGGGTGTGTCATGGGATGTGTCATGAGATATGTCAGTGCGATGCCATCAATTTTGGTTTCCTCTGCCTTGCATAATGCTGTCCTGCTACAGTCCTGCTGCAGATCCCTCAAGCTTGCCAGATTGCAATGCCTGGTATGAGTACACTCAGCCATGCACAGCTCAGTACTCTGAGAGTGAGTAATTGAGCTAAAAACAATATATATAATAGTAACAATACAATAAGAAGAATAATAAGAACAATAACAATAATAATAATAACAATAATAATAATAATAATAACAACAACAACAACAACAACAACAACAACAATAATAATAATAATAATAATAATAATACAGTAACACAACAATTAAGTTGAACATGCGCTGCAGGGTCCCAGCCTACTACGCTCTCATATTGCGTAGCTTGACAGTGCTGGAAGGCTTGGCATTGTCCGCTGACAGGGAGTACAAGCTGCTGGGGCGGGCGTACCCCTACATGGCGCGGCGCCTACTCACGGACCCTGCCCCCCAACTCAGGTGAACATGCAGAGCGTCTATACACTGAGCGAGTCATGCTTAGGAGCTGAGATTTGCACTTTGCCGCTACACTCACACAAACCCGCATGTCAGGCTTTCTGCATGGCATTCCAGCATGAAGTAAGATTTGCTTGCATTCTTGGTTTGGGGTTATGGAAACACCTGACCCTGTTCTGACTGGCCCTGTTCTGCAGGGCCAGTTTTGAGGAGCTTGTGCTGGATGAGGGTGGAGGGCTGAGGTGGAATCGGTTGGAGAATCTAATGGAAGAAAGCAGCAAAAGCGTGGACTATGATCCCTCCCAGCTTTGGCTCTTGGCAGGTATTGGCTCAGAATGAATGCTAGCTGTAGGCGTGACACATGCAAGTCAAACGCATACTTTTGAGTGGTAGTAGCAGATGGAGTATGATTCATCATTTTGAGCGACGGGGGCTGCATTAGCTGCGTTTTAAACTGACAACGCACAGTGACATGTGCAAGGTCTGCTGCGTGCGGCATACGCTTCTTCTTCAATGAGATTTTTGAGTAACGCTACACTACAAGCCTTTGAAGGGATATGCTATACGCAAGAGCTTTGCAGCTGGGTGTTCCTCATGACCAGATCACTGCTGGAGAAAGGGCTGCAAATTTTGTTGTACACACACACTTGACTGCCCACACGAATATTTATGGTGTTTGCAAGATGCTGATGGCCTCTCTGTCACAGACTGTCCACATCAAGCACTGCTTGAATGCAATGATGTTGGTTCTTGTCACAGACTGTCCACATCAAACACTGCTTGAATGCAATGATGTTGGTTCTTGTCACAGACCATTCACATCAAACACTGCTTGAATGCAATGATGTTGGGTCTTGTCACAGACCGTTCACATCAAACACTGCTTGACTGCGATGATGTTGGTTCTTGCCACAGGCCATTTGCATCAAACACTGCTTGAATGCAATGCTGTTAGTTCTTGTCACAGACTGTCCACAGCAAACACTGCTGTGTGGCAATGCAGATTGGCTTGTGGGAGAGTCAGGCAGGACAGTCCGCAAGCCTCTGTGTCATGAGCTGGTGCGGCTTCTAGACACCTTGGTGGCAGGTAACTTTCGGAACCATTTCTAGAGTTGCCCAATATCTGGCTGCATGTTTCTATCTGGCTTTCTGTTCACCTGGCTAATTCTGTCTCCTGTATAAGGCCTGTTTTTCTGTCTATCTGGCTGCATACCTCATGGCCGGTTGGCTTCTGCCTGCTTGCCTTCTGCCTGTTGTCCATCTATCTATCTACCTGTATGTCTGTCTTGTCATCTACCCACCAGTCTGCCTATCACCACCATTAGCGCAACTCTGCATGAACTGGGCGTCATTGCCTGGGCTGTATCTCATGGCAGTTGTGACACCTTCTGGCCATGTTTAGGGTTTAGGGGCATAGGCATGTAAGCGTGTAAACCTAAACCTTGAAACCATGTACGCCTGCGGCTTCTTCTCATGAAACTGCTTTTCAATGCAGATGATGTGCGACGGAACATTGTTCAGAGGACTGGCAACCAGTGGTGGGCAGAGAGACTGGTTCCCATCCTGCCAGGGGACAAAGAAACGCTGCCGAGAGCACGCATGCTGCAGAATACATTGCGGCAGCAGTTCGACACCTCTGCACCTCAGTCTCAGGTGAGACTGGTCATCTGAACTCATGTCTTGTCTTGCCTTCTGTGCTGTTGGAGCGTTTGGCGTGTGCAGGAAACTGAACTGGAGGATTCGCGTCTGCTGATTATGACTACAGATGCCATGCTGCATTGCTGATGCATTTGCCACCATCGTGTTTGTTGGCAGACAAATCGCTGTGATTGATTGAAATTGATTGCCTCACATCATGCCTCTAATTGTACATTACGGTATGGGGGTAGCCGTCATTCACTGACTGGTGGTGTCAAGCCTGTCACAAGATGAGGGAAAGCGTCATTTACTGATAGAAACCCAGTTGCTCTGTTGCTTCAGAAAATCCAAGGTGGAGGTATTACACAGCCAGAAGGCGCAAGGCACCTGGTTACAGGCTTACAGTCCAGGTTACAAGCGGTTATGCCACGGTTTCAGGAGTTAATGAACCAGCCTGGTGCAGCTGAAATCAGGGCAGAGTTGACAAGAGGTCTTGTGGAGCGCTCCATTGCTCGGGCCATCCGACTTGTGTTCAACCAGAACCAGGCCAACCCCCAAGTGCAGGGGGGGGCTGTGAAAGCACAAGGGGGTTTGCCTGCAGGCACTGTGCCTTCTGGTCAAAGGCAGCCTGCATCACGGCAAGTAAAGAGGGCTGGTCAAAGACTACAGGAGGATTTGCCTCTTGGTGTTGCAACTTCTGCCCAGTAACAGAAGCAACCGCGTGCTGCTCTAGAGATCTGTAGACTGCCTTGACAGGTTGCTTTGGGCAGTTTTTTTTAATGGGACTGTATGTGCTGTATATGTAGATGCTCGTCTTGAACACCTTTGTCGGTGGACTTCTCAGCTGTGTCAAGTCGAAAGTCAGATCAACTGGATTTTGTGCTGATGTGCCGATATTAGTGTATGGTGCCTGGTTTTCGTGCTACTCTGTCTTGTTTGGTGTAACTTATGTTTGAATGGTCTGCCTGTTTTCGGCTTGCCTTAGATCTTAAGCGCATGCTACACCTCGAGAATGTGCTTGAAATAAGGCGAGTGACTTCAAGCCTGCAATTGATCCTGTAAAGTGTTCACACTGTCCACACATGCACTTTAGACAAGTTACGAATTGCTGGTCCATCATCAATGATATCATGATGATTTGGTTAGGGACTAGGTCTCAAACGCGTACGTCCCTTCCAGCACGCTGTGCATTTCTCGAGACTGCAAGCTGTGAACAACCAACAGTTGCTGGCTGGCGTCATTGCAGGTCAAAGCATGATGTGACTCAAGGTTTGAAGCAGAAGATGGGAAGTGATCAGTTCAAATCCTCAAACTTGCTGTGGAGGGACTCATTGTTGAGTACACGCACAGTTGCAGGCACTCTGCTTGTCTCTACAGCCGTTCGCAGTCTCACAGTCACCTGCGTGAATCGCGGGAGACGCTCCGGATAATCTGACTGGGGCTCAAGACGGTTAGCTCGATACAGCTTACAAGGCTGATCCTTGTGCTGTAAGCTGTGATCGACCGCTCGCGAGGCATACAGGTGACACACAAGCCTGCGTCATGCCTCCCCGACGTTCCGGAAGGCTGAAGCTTGTCGAGGCAACCTGCCTGGCCAGCACACCTGAAGTCAGCGACTCCAACAAGAAGAGAGTCAGTATAGACTGCCTACCTGATGCCTTATTGCTGCAAATCCTGGCTTCAATCGAACCATCTCAAGCAGCCGAGCGCAGGTATGAGCCTTGAGAGACAATCACATCTCACGCGTGATCAAATGACAACAAGGTACTTTCTAGCAGGGAGGTTCTGCCCCTGGTTTGCAAGAGATGGAATTTGCTTCTGCAAGCACCCTCAGCGCTCTGGGAGGTACATGTCCACTGCTGTATCGCCTTATGCTGCTTAGGTGTCTTGCAATGTCATCAACAGTTTGCTAATACAGAGCCTGGTGCTGGACTTCTGCCATAAAGATGCCCCACACCAGAGGCTGTTACGAAGCGCCATACAGGGATGGATGAAAGCAAGAGGTTCCTCTATCAAAAGCTTGACGCTGAAGTGAGTCACAACAGTGTCAGCAGCTTTGCAACATAAGTATGGCCAGTGCTCTCATGACCAATGAGGAATCTGTGATTGGGTCTCCCCTGAACACCATACCATTGCTGAAATGCAGGAACTCCTCAGCAGACACAACTCACAGCTTCTCTCGCGATGGAAGGTCTCTTGAAAAGATGTTCACAGCTGTTGCTGGCGGATTGCAGTCCCTGGAGGTTGACAACTGCAACGACATATTCACTCAAAAGACGTTTGAAGATCTGCCACTGCTGACACAACTTAAAAAATTGCACATCAGCAGCTGTCGGCAGCGTCTCCTGTCATGTTCATTTGACTACCTTGGGTCTCTGAGTGACTTGCAGGTAGGTTTGCGTGACAATAGCTTATGTCTTCACACAGTGCCTTGTTATTGTTACACCTAGCAATTCGTGTTGCGTGACCAGCTGAAGAACTTCTGGGTGTTATGCAGGATTTGAGGATAGCTGGTGACACAGATTACGAGAATGTGCTGACAACGAACTGCTTGAGTTCCTTTCCCACAGCCTTGTTCCGTCTCACTAAGCTGACATCGTTGTCTTTATCATCCAGAGGTTTGTGCTGCTTCTGCTCCGCTCCTTTTATTATTCCTCTGTGCAGGTCATTGAGGTCATTCAGCATGTCTGTGCAGGTCTGACAGACATTCCAAGTGGCATATCGACTTTGTCACAGCTGCAGAAGCTGACTCTTGACGGCTGCAGCAATCTCAAGCCACTGCCAGCTTCGCTGTGCTCCATCAAGAGTCTGCAGGAGCTGTCTCTGAATGACATAGCAGGAAGTTTACTACTGGACAGCATTCGCAACTTCGCCTTGGAGAAGCTCAGTCTAAGGTGTGCTTTCACCACTTGGCAGATGTGCCCAGCCTTCATTACACTCTTTGCTTTTCTTGCATTCATGCACACATCCAGTCATGCACTCGCTTGCTCATTCTCACACGCATACAATCGCTCACTGCTTGATTAAGCTCCATTGTGTGTGAAAGCAGCATAGACCCTGCATGTACCTGGCTCAACAAGTGGGAACAAGCTGTTTTGATGGTATCTTGGGTCAAGTTGTCGTGATCAAGAGCACGATCTACGTCCGTCGCGCCCTGCACTGCTCCAGTGCGTGTGTGTGTGTGTGTGTGTGTGTGTGTGTGTGTGATGCATCATTTTCTGCATTGCTGCAGGTGACCTACATCAGAACTTTGTTGACACCTAAGCAGCAGTTCCTGCTGGATTGCCTAAGCGCAAGGTTTCCACAGCGCCTGATGCTGCCTGCAATTGCACCCAACATGTGTGCAGAGCATGCAACAGCACTGTACGTGTGATGCAGGAAGTCAGGTGTGCATGTGCTTGGAGTTGGACTGACCAACTGCACCATCAAGCAGCTTGACGTGTCCCACAATGCCTTTGCCGGCAATGCTCCCACCCTGCTAGATAAATACCAGCATCTGGGACTCGAGGTACAGCCTCAGCTAAAGCCTGCCTTGGGTATATGCACCGTCTGCAATGATGCCCCATGTCAACACCGTTGCTCAGAGCATCAATCAGTCTTGTTACACTCAATTGTTGACTAGTTGCACTGTACAACACTGTTTGTGGATGAAATCTTCAACATGCAATTCCTGCAGCATTGCTATATGTATTGATCATTGCTTCACTGTTGTCCTTCACCAACTTACTAGCCTCATATGACTGAAACAACTTACTGTCTCACATCAGACGCAACATACAGCTTGCATCTGTATCATCACACAAAGCTGCTCATACACATGCACACAATCACACAACCTCAAGCGTTCATGTAGTCCCAGTGACACTGCATTGAGTGCAGGTACTCAATCTCAATTCGTGTGAGCTGGACACACTGCCAGCAGGAGTAAATGCATTTACAGCCTTGAAGGTCCTGGACCTGGGCAACAATGGCATGGTGGACCTGCCTGACAGTCTGTCCAGCCTCCTTCACCTGGAGTGCCTCAATGTTCAGGGAAACTGCTTTCCAATACTGCCTCAGGTGAAAGTTCTGACTCAATTCAAACATTTACAGGCTGCGCTGCTTTGTTGAACACTCCACTGCTGTCATGTCACAGCTATCGCTCATTAAGCAGTGCATTTACTGAACCCTGTACACTACAAACTACACTACAAACTATTGCGGATTGTGTGCTTGGGTCTGGTCTGACAATCAGGGGCTTGAAGGCAGTCACTAAGGCACCATAGATGCATACCATGCATCAGGAATGACATACAGAGTATCACAAGCTCCTTGAGATTTCTTGATCAGCAAAACATGCTGAAATTTGCTGAGTCAGATCAATGATATGGCAGGTAGTGCAGAAGCTGAAGTCCCTTTGCTGCCTCAGCTTGGTAGCATGCAACTACCTTGAGATCCCTTGCTGGGATGCCATTGCCTTCTTTGCAAAGTGGCCACGGCTGCGTACCATATGGATGTGGTAAGCTGCCGTATATCCCTGCTGCACATGTAAAGCTGCTGCTCTCCATCCACATTCTGTGAAGTGTTGAACATATCGAAAACTCTGTGCTCGTCAGCCCAAGGGGCATAGCATGCAGACACCGTTCAGTACAGCAATGGCAACATCCTTTGTGCCACACCAACTGTATGTGCCAATGTGCCTGAGAATGCACCAATTCTGACTGGTATGGTTGCAGGAAGACTGATGGTGTGGAGTATCAAAACTACTCCAAGGCTGCTTTACAGCAACTGAAGACAAAGCTGAAGCGCAAGCGCACGCGAGACAGCACTTTGTGCTATGAGACGCAGGATGCGCCTGATCTGAACTCTGAACTCATTATGCACGGTCTGACATCAGCAGTGACTCTGAGCAAATGACGATCACTGGGCAGACGTCATATTGTTCCCAAACATTTCTTTTGTCTGCAGCTATTACAGCTACAGCGTCTTACATGCCTTCCCGTGACTTTTCGTCTTTCTGAACTCAACCACAGCATTGATACTCTAGTACATATTCTCGCGGATCTAGCACTGTGAAACCAGTGTGCAGAAATGGAAGCGCGTCGTGCCGACACAGCAGATCGTCAGTTTGCACCCAAAATATCCTCCAAAACGGGTGAACGTCGCGCATCAATTTGCGTATATTCGGTGTCTTGTGCGTTGCAGAATGTTGACTCTTATCACTTGTTCACCGATGTACCCGTAGAACTGTTGAAGGCCGTGATCACGAGTGTGAACTTTCCAAAGCGTATGTCCCGCTTACCGTACGGCGTTTGTCTCGAAATGAACAGACAGGTGTTTTCGTAACCTGGCGATGCTCTTGTGCTACTTTTTGTGTCCCCGCTGACCAATCGTTGAACATGGTTGCAGTCTAAGGTTATCTTTGTCCGCTCCAGAGGTGACATAGCTGCGACTGCCGCAGGCACATGAAGTTGGCAAACCTTGCAGGTGACGTGCCAAACTTCAGTGCAATCATCAACCCTGTTTTTGTCAATACCTGATGAAGTAGAGGCTCAGCCTACCACATGCTGGGCAAACCGACGGTCATGTTTTCTTGAGCCGTGAGGGCGTCACCACTTGCGGCCACTGACCTTGCGTGACCAACCTTAGTCAGGCTGAACAAACCTGCTGTGCCCTTATCTGGGGTTGAATAGAGTGGACAGCAGTTGACCTTATTGGTCTTGGAGTTCTTGAAAGCAAGCACGCGTTGACCGGGAGGCAGGATGGGTTGTGGCATATCAGACCTGAAATCTGTTGGTCAACCAGCGCCCATCAACAGCAGAGAGGTACCTCAGCCACGCTGTCTGCCCGAATTGCTCAACAGGCAGTTGATCTTGACCACTTATCTGATTGCTGAAGGGGTTCCCTAAGAGTAGCTCAAAGAATTTTGATGCCAACAAGCCAGTGCCTTTGGAGGCTGTTGCCTCCAACTTGGAAGCGAGGCTTGCCATGGCACCGAACTACTCAGACCCTTCTTTTGTTCAAAAGAACTACTGCATGCCTGCGCCGCCAGTCAATGAGGCTGCAAGGCAGGATTTTGTTGAAAAGCTGCACGTCCCCAGAAGCCATCCCAAAGCTGACGAGGCCACGCGGCTTCTTGCAGAGCTTCTTGAGGTGGGCAAACAAATACATCCACTTGGTGTTTGCAAGTCTCGGGCTTAGGGTACCCGCATGCCTCTTCAAGGTTTTTTCTGGTATGCTAACATGTCTTCCAACAAAAGCGGCAGTTCAACACAGGCCTGAGTAGCTACACCTTGTGAGGTCCTATTTAGGCAGCTAGTGTACCTACAACAGCTGATGTCATGTCGACCAACCTGACTCTCCATCTTACCACAAGCAGTCCTTGATTGAGTCATCCCTGATAGTGCTGCCAGCCCATGGACATCTCTGCATACCAGACAACCTAAGCATGCAGTAGACATCATGCACTTCAGGCAGGCCCCATAGGCATTGATTGCAGTCATACTTGGTCCCCATCTGCAACCAGGTTCAGCTCATACAATATTGACTAAGTGCAACACAACCTGCTTCTCCTGCATCTGCAGATCCCGCTGTCATGCATAGCCATTCTAGGTGCAGAAAGGCAACAGATTCTGTCAGCGTCCGGGGTGGCCAGCTCGCAGCCATACACAGACAGAAAGGTGTCCTTCTGTGCGTGGCTGCTGGTTCCGGAGCAGCCGGAGCTGCTCATTGTGGAGGACATGATGGCAGATTCTATGTGAACTACACAAGTTTGTGCAGTAGCACACTTGATTGCTTGCATCCCTATGATGACAGAGCAGCGTTCATCTTGGCATTGCAGAGCACACCTTTCCTCACGCTGCATTTGCGTAAGGGCTATTCTGGGGAGGAGTGATGCATGCCATGCTGAAGGACTGCTGCATGTCATGATCCTTTGCATGTGGCACATGCACAAGCCGCCAACAAGGCTGACATTTGTCTCTATCTAGGATGGCAGTACACACTTGTTTTGCTGTTGTTTGGGATGACAGCATGTGTTGGTTTGACACAGGTTTGCACCGCATCCACTGGTGACAGGCCCACCACACGTGAGGTTCCACGCAGCTGCACCCCTCATTTCGTCCATGGGTTACCGCTTGGGGTCACTGTAAGCCCTACTGCTTTTGGGCTTCGTTGCTTGTCTTCTTGTGACTGCTGCCTAGTTGACTGTGCATCAAGTTGTCAATAGCCTCATGCAAATTCTGTTGCTGGGCCAGGCATGCTTCCCAATGCATTTGTACCCGCAATGCAGAAGAACATTCATTGAGGAGCTGGATGCTGGCTTAGTGCTTGAGCGTTTAGCAACATGTCACCAGAACAACAGCCATCACAATCGCTGAAGATTCTGCAATGCTGACTGGCAGTGTGGCTGTGCCAGGCATGCCCACAGCAGCACAACAGGTTGCATGTCATCCAAAATTTGGGTTGACAGGTTGGATTGCATAGGGTTGTACGGTGTATAAATTTCTTCAGGTCACATGCTCTAAGTTGCATGTCTTGCAAGCTTGGGGTTGACAGGTTGCAGCCTACTGTTCGCTTCAGCAGCCATTGACCACCAGGAAAGTCACAGATCTGGGGCCAATACAAGCTTCATGTACAGGAATGTAAGCTGCCGTGCAGTCTGGCAGAAGTACTGACAATCTGGCAGAAGTGTCGACTAACATGGGGCATGCTGACAAACCACATGAGCATCCGTTACTAATGGCAGACTCTCAGATGCTGTCACACATTGCTTCAGGAGTGTGACAGATCTGCGGCCGAGGAAGCTTGACGTGGAGCAGTGCACGCTGCTGTGCAATCTGGCAGAGCTGGTGGCGAGGGGGTTGGAGATGGCCAGCTCATACATCACAAACAGCCTGGCAAACCCACAACACAGTGCAGAGCAGTCCACGCCCTCTGGAACGGCTGCTGCAGCTGCTGTGTAAGCTGCTGCTGTTGCCGCAACCCATTTGTGAATTCAAGTCAGTGACCCACCCAGCTGTGGGCGCAACATCATCCATTCAAGCATGCTGTCACATGTTAGGTCTAAGGGGAAATGGGGGTCAGGTTCGAATTGGTCCGTAAGCCATTGTAACGGCATGCTACCGCCTGTAACAGCTGTATGTTGGCCTGTTGCTGACCTGGTATGGTCTTTTGCTTTCAACCTGCCATGCTTTGACGCTCTTGATGACCATGGGTGTTGATGCGTCCTTAGCGTAACGCACACTTACTGTCATGATTGCCTAACAAGGCATTGCAGATAGTGTGATAAGGTCATGGTGTGACAAAACTTGTTGACCGTCAGCCCAGTGAATAGTCCATGTCCTTGCCAGCATGCACATCCGTAATTGTTTGCCTTACCGTCATCACTACACACCTCAAGTCTGTTGATGATGCATAGCCTGGCTGATGCATGTGTGCTGGCAACTACACAGCTTGGCTTTGCTTTGGATCCCGCACAGACCAGCAGACAAGGCATGAAGCACAATTCAGCAAAGAAAGTTTCACAAAAAAAAAAAAAAAAAAAAAAAAACTCTGTCGTGTTGAAATGTTGCCCTCTGTCTGTAGGTCAAATAACGTGCAGGAGGCTCTGAACACAGCTGTCATGCTGGTGGATGTCTCCTACCCGAAGTGGCGCATCCTGTTCTGCAGCGGCCAGTTTGACAAGGCCACAGGCCTGTCTGGCTCAGACGTTGCAGGCCAGCACGTCTGGGATCATTTCGTGGTGGTTGGCAAGAGCGAGGTCTGCCCTTCATCCCACACTCTCTTGGTTTGGCAAATCCCCTGTCTCATGCAGAGCCATGTCACATGCATGCGAATTGGCTCATCAGGGGGTCTCAAGATGCAGCCTGTGACTTGAGAGATCGCGGTGGGGCAAGAGCTGCCATCTCCTGTTGTGATTTGCTGTGTCAAGGGATGACCTTGCCTGCTCGACGGGCGCCTTTCCTGTGCACAAGAGCTGTTGTGCAAGCTCAGCTGGACTCTCAATCCGCCTGGTGCATGCACATGCGGTTGCGAGCTTGGCACTGTTGTGTCGATGTGGTGACTTGTGCTGTATACTGCCTGGCAAAGCTTCAAAAGTCACGTCAAACTGTTCTGGCAGCGCTGTGCGACATGATGATGATGTAGGATGCTGCTGCAGCAGAGATATGTAGGATAGCATCACATCAAAAAAGCAGTGATTTATGTTATCATTGATTGGCTTTCATCATTGACAGCACAGATGTTGTCGATTTGATTGTACTCCATACAGGCTGTGCTTTCACACCAGCATAGCATCTGAGAGGCAGCAATGTCAAGAAACCTGCAAACGTGGACTGCACTTTAGGTGCTGAGGCAGGACTCAAAGACAGATATGCAGAGCAGCAAACTGCTAAACCGCTGGCTGATGTATTATTTACGCTTTCAACCCATGTTGGCATGAAAGCGAAACTGCTGCACCTAAGGCCCTTGGGATGCAACACTGGCTCCACTCAATACTGGCAACAGTGGTTTAGGGTTTCAGGTTTTACGATTGAACTTGATGCCCTACACTCTAAATAGCCAGCACCCTAAGCCACTCAGTGCTGACAACAGTGTACGTGGTTACGCAGGACTCTGCGACAGACATGCAGAGCAGCAGCACCAAGCAGCTAGCCAGCAGCAGCTCGCATTTCCAGACCATGATAGCTTCCAAAGCTGCCGTGCCGAAGACAATCTGGATGCAACTAAGGCCGGCATGTGCTGGACCTCTGGATGAGCACATGCCAGTCATTGCCATCCCCAGCTTCGTCAAGTCGGTCAGCAATGCGGCGTGTCCGTCCACGCTGTTTTTCGCCAGTCTGAAGCCAATGGACATGCAGCAAGGCCAGGTGGGGTTGCACATGCTGTCTGTGCTGTGACAGTTGTTCCTGAGTTGCAGCAGCACGTGATGTCACAGC
>JAABUW010007395.1_pt1 | contig 13240 bp, 20 predicted proteins | sample 5560081 | NCBI WGS metagenome assembly JAABUW01 (sample SAMN10711882, study PRJNA513363) | rock metagenome | isolation source: Antarctica rocks | place: Antarctica: Victoria Land, Knobhead sud
ATCGCGCAGCAGAGCTAATTGAGCGACTTGCTTGATATCACTGTCAAAGCGTGCAGGTGTGCTTGCTCCGACCTAAACTTCTGACTCAAGCTGTACTTTGCCATCTCCAGCAATGCAAATGTCCTGATCAGGACTTATGGGCCCCACTGTATATAGGCTGCATTTCTGTCACACCTGCGAGTATGGGTCTTGGAGTAGCTCACATGCCGCGACTAAACGCGTGCGCGAACTGCATCAACTCGCGGGTTACAATTGTTCAAACTGAGTCAAGTTAAGGAGGCCACCATGGACCCACTACCCGAAAGTTTGTCAGGTCTGGCCTGATCACAAGTCTGGTTCAAGAGCTCAGCCCCTGCAAACATCCTGTGAGTTCTGCGGTACTCTATATACATTGCTTACTCGATTGTGTTGCGGTGTGTGGCCAGCAGCACTTTGCTGATCCGTGACAGTGCTGCAACAGGGGGCAGCCAGGGTCCACGATCAGGTGCCCACTTGAACTTGTGAGTCCCCCTTCTTTCACTTCAGCGTGCTTATTCATGCACAATCTGCTGACAATGCACTTGCACAGGCTGCAGGAAAGCCTTATTCACTCTAGTGGTTCAGTTTGCATCAGCATATGGCGAGATCCACACGCTGACGAACGCACTTTTATATTGACTTCGCAGACAAAGTTCACGTTCAGCGCTAGAACAGTAATCTCTCAGCCAGGCTGCGGCAGCATTTTCTTCAGCACGGATCATTGAATGAGTGACATGCACAATCCCTTAACAAGGGTACAGATGATCATGTCTCATGAGCATGCACGCATACATATGCACTTCACACTGCCAGTACCGGTGTGCTGAGCATACAGCCGTGGCAATGTGCGACCTACATGCATACATTTTGCTGCCGACAGCCAATGTAATTGTGATCTACACTTGTATGCTGTATCTCTGTATATGACATCACACATGTATGCCAAAAAATGTGACTCTGCCCTGCTGGGCTTCATGAATCAGGCCTGCACCCTGAAAACCAGCAACAGTGCAACAGTACTGCTGCAAACGCACTTACACCATTTGTTTATGTCACAATGAAAGCATAGATTCACAAATCATGTCAACAGGACTGCAGAGCAGTCGCGCAATCTCAGCTGTCAAGCAGAAAGAATGCAGCAGAATGCACAATAGCACTCAATTGAGCTAACCAAACAGAAGTACAGACAGCAAAACAGTGACTGATGTTACCATCAGGAAGTACCCAGCATTCTTGTCAACAGACAGTCTATCTGTTAAAATGCTGCAGTGCTGAGACTTGCCGCCAGCTGTCACCATGCACAGTAGTCAACAAAGTTCCTCAACGCCATCAGAAGTTGCACCAGTATTGTACAAGGAGACAATGCCATCATTATATTCTACACCCAGCATCACTCCTTCACCCACTTTGCCCCAATGACCTTTGCAGCAAACCCAAATGAGTCTGCCGCCTCCTCGATCACTTTCTTGGTGGGCTTGCCGGCACCGTGCCCCGCCCTTACATCTATCCTAGTGATCAAGGGGTTCCTCTGTGGGCTGTCTTCATGACCAGCCAGCACATGCTGCAGTGTTGCTGTCAGCTTGTGGCTGTGCAAGGGCACCACACGATCATCATGGTCACCGGTGGTGATGATCATAGCTGGGTACTGCCCGGTGCCCCCTGTTGGGGCCCTGACGTTGTGCACAGGGCTGTAGGGGTGGATGTAGGCGAAGTCCTCGGCATGGTCTGGGTTGCCGTAGTCGCTGGTCCATGCATGACCTGCAAAACAGCAAAGTGACAGCACATTTACACCAAGACGTACAAACTAACAGCATGACCTGCAAATGATCAGCTGGGACTGTGACTCTTGACCGATGTCAGACTAGCAAAGGCGGCAACTGATCCTTGTCACTTGTGGAGAACTTCTCATGTAAGCAGAAGTGCAATGCACAAAGACAACATTGATGATTCTTGTAGGATCCTGGTCAGCATGGGGCGGCCATGGGTATCCCAAAATTGCCTTGTCCCTCGTTTCAGGGGGGTCCTCTTTTCTTAGCTCTCTCCTCACAGGGATTGGCATCAACAGCATGCCAAAGTGAAGTCTGACAGATGCCACACACAGCCAGAATGCAGCAAGGAGACACCGGCTATCATCACTTTCCACATGGCTCAAGCATGCAACAGAGGTGACATGCATGGTGAAGGTGAGAGGGCTGACCAATGGTGAACTTGTGGAAGCGCAGCATGTCCATGACGCCCACTTGAGCAATGACGGCCCCAAACAGGTCGGGCCTCTGGTTGCTGCAGGCCGCTACCAGCAGCCCTCCGTTTGAGCCCCCCTGCACCATACGAGAGTCAATGCTCAGGATGTAAGATTTGCAATGTTGGCCAGGGCTGTCATGATATGCAAAGCAGAACGCAGGGAAAGCTGTGGTATTCGTTTACTTCACAAGTAGAAGATGCTGCAGACTAATCCCCCCTTGCAACTTGCCTGGATTCTAATTCGAAACAGCTGTCGTCTTGTCCGTTTGTTTTTGTGGTCATGGTTTCCGTCATGCCTTGTATTGGCCATTGTTCTATTTGCAATTACATAATGCTACAATAGACACAACAAAGCATACATTGAAATACCCGCCAAGAAATGCATGTTGGAATCTTGGTGCATTGTTTTGAGGGGTAAATAGAATCAAAGAGCAGCTGCTGTCAACACAGGGGTCAAGCGGAAGCATCATGGGAATCAAGCCCGGCAGCAAAGCAGTTCCTGATCTGACCTGAATGATGAGTTTGTCAGCGCTGGTGTACTTGTTGTCTGCCAAGTACTCAGCACAAGCTTGGAAGTCATCAAACACATTCTGCTTGTTGCCATGAGTGCCACCATCGTGCCACTTCAAGCCATACTCCCCTCCACCTCTGCATTCAGAACCCCATCTCAATTCATGAGTCACGACAGTCTGAGCTCAGTGTGGTTCGACACTTGCCATGTAATGGTGTGTCTGCACAGCAGGTGTCTGCTTGTACAGCAGGAGGAGCAGGCAGGAGAACAGCAGGCCGGCAGGTCACACAGTATTGAGTGCTGAAGTGCATCTTGGCTAGATGTGATTTGCAGGCGCACTGCATGGCTGATCAAGGCAAACTTGGATGTTTACTCTTCCAAAAGGGAAATAGCAAGAAGAGCAGTTGGCAGAGCAGCTGCTGGGTAAGTCACTGAATCTGGGGCAAGATGTGTTCTGCAAACGATGCAGTTTGAGAGGCAAGCAAGAGCAATCAAGCCACACAGGAAGATTGCGCTTGTTCCATTGTGCTCTTGCACTGTCCAGATAGGCAGACAGCAGCCTCTCTGCAGCTGCATCTAAAGTTGCAAGTCGCAACCAGTTACATTTAGCAAAGTGGAAAAAGGTCACCTGAGCTTAGCAACAGGTCACTTAAGTTTAGCAGCAGGTTACCTGAGGTTAGCGACAGCCAGCACTCCGCCATAGCCCAGCATGAAGGCCAGCCGCGTGGGGGAGAAGCCGGGCGTCAAGTTTATGTTGAACCCTGCATTACAATCAATCAACCAGTTACTCGATTAATCAGTAAAACAATCAAATCAATCAACCATTCATCAGTTTTGATCAATCAGTCGACCAACTGCACAATCTACATCTCGCACTTTTGCGCTCAGGTCGCAGCTGACTACTGCAGATCCTATCTGCCAGTGCCTCCACTCGTGAGGCAACAGATGAAAGCTGATGTGCAGCAACACCAAGCATACCTCCATAACCGTACAGCAGGGTGGGGGCCGTGCCATCCAGGGGGGTACCCTTCTTGTGGGTGATGAACATGGGCACCCTGGTGCCATCCTTGCTGGTGGCAAACTCCTGCTTAGTTACAAACTCTGGGGCGGGGACGTAACCCCCCTTCAGCTTGGTCTGTCTGAAGAGCTGTGGCTCTGTGTTGCTTGACGCTGTGTCTAGCCTGCACGAACAGCACAGCTTTGGTGTTACCTCAAAATGAGGACACCAAGATGTTGCAGTGGAGAGGCTGATAGTGGCTCCACATGCATGCAGCATTGTTGAACAGCTGCGCAGCTTGAACAGCTGGTGATCCGCACTTTCAGAGCGTGACTTTGTGTCAGGCTACATGCCAGGCTACAGGTGGACAGACAGACAGACAAAGGAGGACAGACAGACAGACAGACAGACAGACACAAAGACAGACAGCCAGACATGCAGGCAGGCAGCCAGGTACACCCAGCCGGCGGGCTAGCGTTTGGCATTTCTACTTCAGGAGACATGTTGATGATGCCACACACACACACACACACACACACCTATAGGTAGCACCAGGCTCAGTGAAGCTGGAGAAGCCAAAGAAGAACTCGCTGTCCTCCCTCTTGCCTGCAAACTGGGTGACTGAGCCAATGCCCGGCAGCTTCACCTCACGCTGTTTGCTGCCACTGGCCAGGCTGTGGATCTGCAGCTTGGAGGCAACATCTGCCACATAGCACGCCACCAACACATCTCCCTGCAACCAACACATCCAAATGTGTCCCCCTGAGCAGCCCTGATATACTACTTGGCCTCTCACTAAATTGACACCAAAAGGTGTAGTCTATTCTTGTCCCTGGATCTGTCAAGACCCAAGATTGTGCCAACCAACAAGCCATTGGCAGGAGTTTTGGCAAGGCCGTCACAGCTGCCACACAGCATACAAATTATGCGCTCCAGTTACTACAGGCTATGTTGTATATGATATTTACTGCAGACTGCAAATATCATATACAACATAGCTTGTAGTAACTGGAGCGCATAATTTGTATGCTGTGAGGGGACTGACAGGCTGCAATGTAGTCACTTTGCATTGTGTGGCTGACAATGGGACCAAGCAACTGCAGCCTGCAAAGGCCCCAAGCATTTCCAAGGAAGGAGAATCTCCAATAGCTTACAGTGTGTATGTACACAATGCTGCTGCAGACATCATTGTACATCGTGGCACAAAGCGCTGTGCACATGCAGTGTTGCAGCAGCAGTGCAGAGGGTGCAGTGACCTTGAGAGCTGCTGCCCAGTCAAGCAGGTCCTTGGGGTGCTCTGGAATGACATCCTGCCAGCCAGAGGGAGAGCTGGGGAACTCAATGTCTGTCCGTACAACCCTGCATGCAGTCACACAGAGCTAGCATCATAGTGAAATGATGAATTCAGAAGCCAAGGTTGTGTATGCATTTGCAAATAGGCCTGCGCGTGTGGCCGATCATCCATCTCTGTGTCCCTCACAAATGTGTGATCGAGCTTGATTATGTGATATGGCTGTTACAGCCTCGCAGATTTGCGGCTGGCACTTGATGGCTGCTGTTGATAGTCTCACTGCGCATCTGTCCTGAGTGCCTGCTAGCTTGTGCTGTTGCTTGTTGTCATGTGAGCCATTGCAGGAAGCCTCAACATCAGGAATCCACATACAACTGACAAGTGTAGCTGGAATGTCACCCTATATCTTTACCCCCAATGTTATTTTTGGGTCGGATTCAAGCGCTGCCACACCAGGCTTACATTGCAGCATGGTAGACGCTGACAGGATATTGGCTAATGTGAGCTCAGGGACAGCAACATCTGGCATGAGTGGCAGGTGGCCCAATCATGTTACAGCAGTCAGAACAGACACGGCAATCATGCGTACCTGTACAAGGGGGCCTGGTAGTTCGTCTGGAAGGTAAATGCCATGCCCTCATTTGCAACATAATCATACGCTGCCTCAAAGTCATCAACTAGTTTCACCACAGGCAGTGCCTTTGGGCCTGAGTTGTAGTCAAAGGGGGTGAAATCCAGGGCTGCGTCTTTGCTGAACTCTGGCAGCGCTTGCAGATCCACATACCACAACTGGTTTGTGGGCCGGGTGCCTTCCCTCACTGAGATCAGCAGGAATCTGCAGCAATAGGATGGGGAAGTGAAGATTCTAGCCAGCCAGCAGTGGCAAGTGAGCAAGTTGGTGAGTGAGTGAGTGAGTGAGTGAGTGAGTGAGTGAGTGAGTGAGTGAGTGAGTGAGTGAGTGAGTGAGTGAGTGAGTGAGTGAGTGAGTGAGCAAGCATATTCATGAATGAGCGAGTGTGTGAGTGAGTGAGCAAGCAATTGCGTGAGTGAGCATGTAAGTCCCTGTGCCCAGTCTGAATCAGCAAAGCACCAAGAACAGGGGCAGTGAGCCAGCAAGCAAGATTTCAAGCAAGGAAAAGGCACCACACTCAGCTACTTCTGCAGGAGTGACAGGGCGTCAATGCAAGCAATCAGGTGAGCTTGTGGTGCAAGAGCGCATCAGCCAACCTGCCATCATCAGAGACTTCAGCCCCTAGCATCCAGGCAGGGTGGTCAGGGCAGGCCCAGACGATTGCGTCCTTGCTCTGGGGCTGCCCCAGCACATGGTAGCACAGCTGCTGGTTCAGGTTGATGTCAGTCTCTGTGCCTAGGTCCCCCTTCTTGGGCTCTGGGAACTTGTTGTAGAAAAAGCCCTGCAAAACAGAACAACATCTCTGGTGTCAATCCGGTGTATAGTCAGTAGTTGTGTTTGATTGCAAGTGTCTGGTGTTACCCAGCTGAAGACAGTTGTGCTGGTGTCAACAGGTTGACAGGCTGAGAACGCATCAGGTCGATGCAATCAGACAAGCGGGGATACAGAGGGAAGCAAATCTCTGTATCTACAGAGATATGTCATCTGCCACAAACTGCACTTAAATCTGTCACAGAGATATTGACCCTTACTATATAAGGGCATGCAGCAACTCTCAGACTGCAGGGGTAACGGTATGAGCAGCGTCACAGTGCTGGGCACATGGTACCCACCTTGTGGTCATGTGTCCAAGCCAGACTGCTGAACTTGACATACTCAAGCTTGTCCTCCAGGTCAGTAGTTTCACCTGTCTCTTCATCGACAGTGAGCACTTTGATGTAGACCCAATCTGAGCCGCCACTGCTGAGCTTGTACGCCATCAGCTGCCCATCCTTACTGAATGCAGTCCCACTCAGAGCCACCTGCAGGCCACATGACAACACCAATGTATAGTCATAGATGCCAGCACAAAAGCAATCCTGTAGTAGTAGATGACAATAGCTGCAGAGTCAATGATGGGTTGTCTAGTAAGGCTCACAAAGACAGTGCAGGTGCAAGTACAACAAAATGCTGGTGCAGTAATCAGAGAGCTGATTGTCAGTGCTGGATAATGCTCACAGCTTGGCATGGCACAACACGGCACAGTCAACTTTGCAGCACAGGTCAAGCACTGCCACTGCAAAGATTTCTGGCAAGACTTGTGCGCAGTGTGGTGAGCTTCCACACAGTATGGATGCAACTCACGTGTGTAGTTGCAAGGAGTCATTGCCAGACCATGTTACTACCACTGGCAATATCAGGGTTCACCACAATGACTTATTCAAGTGAAGCAAGATGAGTGTTGCAATATGCTATCACTGAGCTTACTGGAATGAAGCAAGCTAGTTTGCACTGACAGAACAGAGGCAGCAGTGCAGTACCGTTCCATCATCACTGAGCTTGTTGGGGTCCAGCAGGATGCTCTCCTCCCCCTCCAGGCTGCCCTGACTGTATAGCACCCCCTGGGCTTGCAGACCAGTGTTGTAGCTGTAATGATACCTACATCACACACCCATGACTTGGCTGTCACCCTTTTTTGTCATCGCAAACGGCATATGCAGGCAAGCAGGCACAGAGAAAGCTTCCAGCCATAGCTTCTAGCTTTGGCATAGCAACCCCTCTCTTATCATTGCTCAGCAGTGGTTCCAGTCAGACATGCCTCAGATTGTCTTGCTGGTGCATCTACCGCAGGAAGCACAGATGTGCATCAGGGCACAATCACATGGCGACTTCTGATGATGCTTCTTAAGGTTTGCGGCATGGAGAAGTTCTCAGATCAGAGAGGCAGCACTGTGAAAGGTGCTTGCATTACAAGGTGCTGCAGGTGTCGCACATGTCTGCTGATTGCTGCATGTCTTAGAATGGTGATGTACCTGTTGCCATGCCTGCGTGGGCATGAGTATCTGGGGTAGTCAAAGAGCTCTGTCAGCAGGTCATTGAACTGCTGGCGTGTCTCACATTGGCTCAACACACTGCTTGTCAACTCGTTCTGGGCAGACACAACTGCGAATGCAAATTAGCTTGAAGAACAGTTTGCAAGCCAGCAGAGTGCAGAGCATCTTTGCAACAGCATGAAAGGCTCGGCTCACACTCCTGTGTCTCTTTGCTGTCTGGGTCTTCAAGCCAGCGGTATGGGTCTGCAACTTCAACTCCATGCAAAATCTCCAAAATGCTGTCGTCTCTATGGATCTGAGTGATACACAGAGCAGTGTTTAGCCAAGTTGCTTGGGTTGCCCGTCTGTGCTGAACTAGGGAAGTTCAAAGCAACTCCCTGCCAAGACAGGCGTACAAATGTGGTGTGTGGCATTCATCCGATTTTGTGCTGCAGGTATGCGCTAAAAGGTGCTTGCTGCAGAGTTATATACAAAATTGCTGTGGCGATCAGATCCTGGCAACTTGTACGATCTGACGGTCCTCGTCCACTGAGCGTCGAGATTTCATGTTCTCACCTTGGGATACCGACTGGGATCCACCGCCAGTTTGCCTGCAGGAGCACCTGAACGAGCGGAGAGCGCTTTAGTGCTAAAGCTCAAGCGTGTGAGCTGATCACCAACACCTCCGCCAAGTAGATGAGATGCACTGCGATGCACCCGACCTGAGGCTGCTGCCGTGATGTGTCTGCTCTTGCTGGCAATACTGGCTTTGCCAAACATGCGAGAAAGTGGCCTTGGCACTCCATACAACAAATACCACCCTACAGCCATGCTCGTCCCTAGCACCGCAGCGCCCACCAGCAACTGGCGCCTTTCCATCTCTTAGCGCGTATTCATATCAACGATCGGGAAGATCTTGGCTGCGCCCGCTCTTCCGAGGCAGTCCACGGAACACATACATCAGACCTAACACAGCTGGGTGGGCAGGGCGCTTGAGAGATTTAGCCCTGCCATTGGGCATTGCCAAAATTGCTGCTCTCTTTGTGCCTGTTGTGCAAAGCCATCGGTTGTTCTCACGCTGCAGAGCATCAACGCCCAGCGTCTGACATGTTGCATAATGATGCAATTGGGTCAAACCTTGTGGCATTTGCAGCATTGTCACAAACGAATTATAAGTTGGACATAGCAAACATCAAGCTGTGCAGCTGTCCTGCCGCATTGCCTTACTGCCTACTTGACACGCCAGCATTCTTTGTGCAACAGGTTCAAATGACGGTTGTGTCTCTTGCAGCTTTGCTCAGTCATACTGTCCACTGTCAGCGGGAGGGTTGTGTACCACTCTTGTCGAGCTAGCCCTCTGCCATTCGTTATTTTCAGGATCTCGTTTCAAGTGAGGCCCAGATGGCATGTACCCATCATTGCACAACTGCCTAAGCAGGAAGGTGTAATCATCGTCATTTTCACATGCCTTCATCTCATCCATTTCTTCCTTGACCATGGAATCGGTGAAAGAACCATCCCCTGCAACAGAATGAGCTTGCACAATGGCAATTGTGCAGTGATGACACAAGTAAGAAGAAGCTTGCTAAAGCACACCTGAATGCACAAGGCACGAGACGCGATGCTTTGTGGGCGGGCATGCTGCACTTTGTGGCATGGAAACAAAGCTCACAAGAGCAATGTAATTTCTCCTATGACTATTTCATGCAGCACCGCTCTTGATCTAGGTAACATCAGAGCTCTGTTTCAACACAGTAGCCTTGCGAGTGCATCTTCTGACTGGATGCCTTGCACCCTGCTGGGACTTGGTAAGTGCATGGACAAAAACACAGAGTAGAGCAGTTGAGGAGGTCCTCAAAATGCTACATCTTGTCACATCAACAGAAAGGGTGTCACCTGTGAGCTCATTCTCTTCTCTAGAGCGACCAATAAGCGCATCCAAGGCATACTCCACTCTGCAAACCGAAAAACCTGTCGGCAGCAAAGTCAGGAGGAAAGGCAAGTACGAGCATGTGCTGGTGAGTGCTGATGCTGATCTGACCACAGATCAGGATTCTAACAGCAGTGCATACAATGCACCTTGGGCCTTCAGCTGCTGAGATGTGACATGCAAGCTGAAAGATGCACTCTACCCATTGTATGCTGTTGCAGAAGGCCGTGCAGCAGTGACAGGCAACTTTGCCCTTTCCAGCAGGGTGCTTGAAAGGCACTTGCCTGCCTCCTTGTTTCATGTAGGCAATGATATCCTTGGGATTGGAGTCACGCCCGATGGTCCCAAAGGCAATCACGCGCTCTATGTTCTGCTTGGCAGCTGTTGCGGTGGGAACAATGTCTTTGATCAACATGTCATCAAACATGTCCATCAAGCTGGACCAACCCCTGGCAAATGACTTAGACACCTGAAAGAAAAGGTAAAAAAGAAAAGTCAAAGCTTTTCAGAGATCACAACGGGAGCCTCCTAAGGCGGCAGCCCGAAGCTATGACCATAGGGCATAGCCCAAGTTGGACACCTGCATTAGCCGATCCTTGTTTCCATGGACATCCAACTTGGTGAACAAGTCTGCGGTGCTGATGAGGAAGCCTTGCATACGCATCTGTGCCTTCATGCGTGCAATATTTTACAGAGTTGGCATTCATTGTGTGGTGAACACAAGGAACATGAGTTGCAAGCCTAGCAGCCTTATCAATGCCACACACAGTCAATGTCACTGTATGCCATCTGCTTGGGCTTGGGTGTCTGCACTCAGACTGCTCACCTCAACCGCGTTCAAGACACTATGCTGAGGTGCAATGGAAAGCATTGATTGCTTGCACTGCTAAATGAGCCTCAGTCCTTTGGTGTCTATCAGGTGAACACTCAAGCTGTAGCTCAGACAAGTACATGAAAGCAAACGTGAACATGCCACACATCATCCTCTGAGTGTGAGCATGCACATTGCACAGCATCCTCACCAAGTGTGAGTGCTTACATTGTGCAGCATCCTCACTCAGTGTGAGTGCTTACACTGTGCAGCAGTGTGTCGGGAAGGTAGTCCTGTAGCCACAAGCCATCCACACTGCGCCCTTCTGGCTTCAAATTTGCCGGCCACTTCCTGATGCTCTCCATAAACTCCATGCCATTGTCATATGACACCTCAGCTAGACACTGCAGCCTGTCATTACACTTGTGTCAGGCGAGGTCAGGAGCGGCACTACTTTGCATTATTATCAATCTTGCACACATGTGATCACGGTGTCAATGACTAAGGCTGCAGACTCAGCACCAGCTTGGTATCATCTCCTGTGGTTTCAAGCAAGCAGGCAAGCACAAGGTCAACAGCCCACAAGGTGCGTATTGACAATGCAACAGCATTGTATCGTGCTATGACAGCACATATGAAAAGCAGCAACAACAACGCTGTTGCAGTGACATCGACACAAACTCCAACTTGACTCCAAACCATAGTTAACAACTTTCAAATGCCATATCAAGACATGTTCAGGTGAGCTATATCTTGAAGTAACCTGCATGCATCGGTATCAAAAGCTTGCATCTACATGCTACTGGTGTGACCACATGTCAGCAGCTTACTTCTGGAAGGATGTCATTCAGCCGGCTACCTGTATCGCATGTGAGGACTCAGGTAGCCATTCAAGCATTCACCGCAAGTACAGCCCCACTTGTTCTTGGGCACAGGCAGGCTGGTCACTCGCTGCAGCTTGATACCAGTCTTCAACAGGTGGTTGATGACTTCCATGTACTTGACATCATGCCCTTTGAAGCCGCCCTGCACTTGGGCATCCTGATACTCCCGCCAGTACTGCATCTCCAGTATGCAAACATCCAGTGGTGTGAATCCCCTGCACAGTACAACATGTCACTGCTGTTGTACATCTTATCCAATGAGTCCCTCTCTGCAGTGGCATTGCTGTTGTGTGCCTTGCTGAATCAGACCCTTCTTTTGGCACAGGAGACTATCAAACTGAACAGCACTGCAGTTGCTTGGCTCAGCCATGCTGGACACACACCAGGTTTTACCCCTATCATGGCAGTTGTACATCTTGTGCTTTGGCACTTTCATACCATGGTGTCAGATGAAGAAAAATAGTGCTGAACGCATATGTGGTAGAGCATGCATGAGTATGGCTTGGCTCAAAGAAGCAAGATATGTCAATTCATCTTACAGTTCAGCACAGCAAGAAGCCTGAGCTGCCCTGCTGGTCGCACAAGGGCCTCAAGCGCAGCAAAACAGGTGTGATTTGTGTTGCCTGCCAACTGTTGTTTTTGAGGGGTTTGGGGTTTTAAGGATTTAGCCTAAATCAGTTGTTTTTGACAGGTGAAAAAGGTGGCAGATATCAAGGCCTGCCGTGCATTTGCTAGTGCACATCAAAGCCCATTTTCCTTGAAGTCAAAGGCAAGGCAGCAAACTGCTGCCCTGCAAACATGACCCACATGCGCTGACTGTAACAGCATGGCAGCAAAGTCCAGCCCAGCAGACAAAACCGGTATGCATCAGAATCTTACGCTTTGGTTTTGATGGTCCGGGTGGCGGACATGCTGAGCAGCTGCTTCACCAGAGCAGGCTGGCCAGTGTGAGCAGCAAAGTGCAGCGCTGTGTTGCCTGCACTGTCCTGCTGATCTACATCTGCCCCTTGACCTAAGAGCCAGGTGACAGCCTGCATGCGCCCCGCCATGACTGCTGACTGAACAGCCCTGCATCACGCGCAACAAAAGTTAACAGAGGGCAGCGCTGGGTGTATTGTGTTGAATGTGTGCTGTGTTCTGGGTCGGCTAGGGAGTGCAGGCTTGCTCATTCCCCAGGATGACTCCCCACACCATCTGACAGAACATCTCCTGCTCAGGTGGCTGTAGCAACACAGCTGAAAGGGAACTGACAGAATTGTAGAGCTGATGAGGCAACATGACACCCGATGGGATCAACCCAGAAGCAGGAGATTTGCTTGTGTACATGACTTAGCACCTGATCATGAGTTTTTGAGGTTTGTCAGCACCCATGTATGAGTGTATGTCTGGCAGTTGCAATGGTAGACAATGTGCCGCAGCTACTTCTTACTGTTTCATGCGTGCTTACAGCAAAACACACAGCACGTGCACAGTCAATGCAGAAAAAGCTTGCAGAGAGCAACGGCATACATGGAGCTTTGCATGTCTGCGCCCGCCCTGAGAAGCTTCACAGCCTTCTCAATCTTAGTCGCGCTGTTGTTAAAGTCACTGGCTAGCACCAGTTCCAGCAAGGCTTTATCCAGAGCGCTTGTTGGG
>JAABUW010007397.1_pt1 | contig 13236 bp, 18 predicted proteins | sample 5560081 | NCBI WGS metagenome assembly JAABUW01 (sample SAMN10711882, study PRJNA513363) | rock metagenome | isolation source: Antarctica rocks | place: Antarctica: Victoria Land, Knobhead sud
AAGCTTGTCCAAGGCGTTGGCATAGCTTCGAGCTGCACTACGGGAAGAGCATCCAGCTTTTATATGCTCTAGTCAGAGCCCACTATTTGTTGAGCTGACTCACTGAGATATTGGCTAAAGGTATCATGCTACCTACTAGATTGGTAATATTAATGTCAAGGCGTCGATCAATAGGTGGCGGCCCAAATCTTTAAGGGAGGTCAGCAAGATCGGTCCACATATCTTTGCCGGCCTACTTACTCTCCATTAAGTGCCGTATCCAATGCCAAGCCCGGCGGGGAGACTGTCATGGATTCGGAGAACGCGCAAGGCATGTTAGCCATTATCAGCTGGCGGATTATAGTGGCGACCCGAGCGGTCTGCTCCACCACCAGTTTCGCCTGAGCATCGCTTGACATTTTGTGTGCTAATACGAGGTCCTTTGTTAACAGTGTGATGGCCAAAAACTGTGAGTCATAATTGTCAAACAGCAGACCATAGTGTCACTCTAGTGGTTCTTCTAGGGTGGATAATGGGCAGAACACAGAGCTTGTTATATCTCTTCGCCGCTTCTATATACAATCGTAGGCAATAGGAAGCATTAGGAAGAAACCAGCCTCCCACCCTGCAAGCAAGCCAAACTACACGGATAGGCTTCAGCCAGCCATGTTCGGCTCCCAGACATCGCGGAAATTTTGACAGCTCCTGATCGTCTGGTGCCAGATAGCGGTTTGATATGCGCCAGTCGTTTGATGAAGGCCGCTTTCGGCCAGATTCTGGATTTGCGACCCAAATGGCAATTTGAGTTGAACTGGGGAATATTGTTGATTGGCCAATGAGACAATGAGCCGCCTGTGGTGTCATGTCAGGGCGAGCTGGACCTCATCACACTCGTCCCCTGTAGAGCTTAAGACATCTCTTTTTGATATACCTAGCTGTGTCTCCTGAGCAGTCTTGAACCTGGATCTAGCGTTTGTGTATCGAAAATCCACTTCTTCAGTAAACAGCAATCGTTCCCAAGTTGAGTCAAGCTATAGCCAATTTCTCCACTTCCCAGATTACATCACAAGCTCTCATCGACGGCTGAAACCATCTTTCTCTATCCCAGAACAATGGGGAAGATCGGACACTCTCGAGTCCGATCAACTAGGGCTTTTCTTCTTTGCTGTTGTGGATTAGCTAGAATCCGCCAGGTGAAGCTACTTGGGTCCTTTCTAAAATCGAAACGGACTACCTGATCACCGCTTCCATCTAAATCTCAGCTCATTTTGGCAGACTGACCAGCACTTTTCCAAGGTTCAGGCATGCCTCAAGTGCCGTTCTTGCCTTCAGATCAGCTTCTGCTATCCTCATCCGGCTGTAGCGTTCACCATGCCTTTTAATGCTTCAGGCCCAATCTAGGGCTCAACAGAAGCAACTATCTGTTGGTAACAAGGGGAGGGCCATAGTCTAAGGACAAATTCCCAAACCCTTCGCCTACAATACTCCATTGTTTCTGAGACTTGCAGCTGCATGCTGCAAGCGGCCCTGGCGTGTAGACTGTTCTCCTTGGCTTTGGATGGGTAGTACTACCGAGAGGCTGGAGAAGATCCGCGCGAAAAACCTAGCTCTCTACCCGATGGCTTCAGAAAAAGCCCCACGTTGCTGCATCTCTTGTTGTATTTTTCTAGACATTGCCGTCCTAGGTCACTGCTTGTTGGAACTATTCAGACCAAGAAGGCAAGTCCTATTTGTCCAATCAAGCCGAACTTTCATCTCAACTTTCCAGTGCGTGCCAGAAACATCATTTGCAAGGCTGCTGACCGAAGTACCGGCCGCATCTAGGATCTACCTTCTCAACCTCAATATCCTGTAAAGACCTTCCCACCAATACGCATGTAATACACACTACCTCCTCGCCACACCAAGCCACTAACCCTCCTCCTCCACCACCTGAATTACCCCTTCACCTCAATCTTCCACCCTCCAACATTACAGCGTGAATCAAAACCTTTTACAGATTCCTCGAAACACATCCCAAAACCGCAAACAAACCCAACTTTTCCAAACCCTATAACCTTCATCACTACTTTTCCGCTTGCCAGAAAACCCAAATCCGATTCATCATCCTCGTAGGTGTTTCTGAGATAGCTTGCTAAAACCCGTCGTCAACTCAGCTTAGTCACGAAACCCCACTAGCAACCCCCCCCCCATCACCAGTCACCATCCACCATCCCATCACCCTCCCCCCATCACCCCCCATCCACCACCCCAACCCCCCCTCACCATCTCACCACCCCCCCACCCCTCCCCCAACCAACCCAACCATGCCCCCCACCCACCCCTCCCCCACCACCACCACCACCACCACCATCTTCACCCGCGCCACCCTCACCCTCGCCACCTCCCAACGCCTTATAAATTCCTGGCTTCCCCCCACCCCCACCACCACCACCACCACCACAACAAAAGAAGAAGACCAGGAGGAGCAAGAAAAAGAGGGAATATTCACCGCCGAGCCCGAAGTGTCCGTCCCCCGTAACCCCCCATTACCCATTACAATAGCTATAGCTATATGGTAATTGAAGTAAAAAAAAAAAAAAACTTAAAAGCTGACGTTTGTCCGTTGGAAACGGAACAGGTTAGGCGTGGGCGCAACAGTGCCCGAAGACGGGGACGTCAAACGCGAGGAGTTGTCGTCGAATGAGACGTTGCGGAGGCAGTTGTTGGGGCGGGATTACAAGAAGGTGCGGGCGGGGAGGGGGCCATTGGGGGGAGTTGCGGTGGTGGGCAGTAAACCCAGACCGCTGGGTTCTACGCGGGAGATTGGTCAGGAGAGTGGGGATGAGGAGGGGAGGTCGTCGCTGGGGAAATCGAAGCGGAAACGGCGGGTGGGGGAGACGGAAGAAGGTGCTGGGATTTCGGATGAGGAGGTCACACGAGTTTCAAAAGCTAGCATGGGGACTTCTCGGCCTCAAAAAAGAGCTGTTAACTATCTCGATCAGGTTCTGGCTGAAAAGTCTAGAAGACAGCGCAAGAAAAGCAAGAAGAGGAAGAAGCACGATAGCGAGAGCTAGGTTTGTACCGCCAGAAGCTTCCTAACCCGTCATGCCTGTGCTTCGCCACCTCGTAAGCCGTGAACCAGTTTCCTCTTCTTCGATGGCTTTGGTTGATCCAAGACCTGATCTTCTAACTCTCTGATACTTCTTTTTGCTTCAATTAGCTTGTTCTCCAGCCCTGTTTTCTCTTTCATGTAGTCACATCGATGCAGATGTCTGTTCCCTTCGAACTGAGCTCGACAACAGCAAGTTCCTGTGATGTGGTCTCGTCTGTGATATGCTGCGCGATCCTTCTCATAAGGCGGTGGCCGATCATAGATTGCCTCTTGGGTTCTGAGCAACTTCATCTGCGCTGCTGCGAGGTCTTTAATGAACCGTGGGCTTAGATCATTTGATTTCAGCTCTACTTGGAATCGGTCTTCTGGCATATCCCATAAGTAAAAGTCTACCCAGAGCTGTCTCAGCGGATCTTTAGGCCTCGTATTCTTGTAGATTTTTCTGGACATTCCTGAAGGGACCAGGGAGTGTGAACATTCGTCGATCAGATGATCTATCACCACGTTTCTAAGCACGACGATGCTAAACTCAACTGCAAGGAAGTAGAGATCAAGTAATTCTGGAAATGTGAGCATTCCTTTGGCCCGACTAATGAACTCGTTGGTGTAAACCCAGTGAATGAAGTAGTGCCATGTCTGAGGCTCGATACCGAGGCAGTAATCATTAGAAGTCAATAGTACGCCTTCAGCGGTTGTGGTACCGTATAACCCGAGGACCGCTGTGAGAGCATCAACCAGATGCTGGTGAACAATAAGAGTTGTTGTCTGGTCGCTCTTGTCAACAACGATCCTGATGACTTTTTCGTACTCACTGCTAGACATCTCGTCAACAATGAACAGACGATACAAGCGGGTTCCGTACTCAAGCTTTTCTGAAACTACCGAACTCTCCTCAGCATGTTGCCCTGACACCGTCCTTGATGTATCCTCGGCTTCGCTCGTCTCGGAACTAATTAATGAGTCCGCAGGGACGAGAACGAGACTTCGACCCGACGAACTCGGACTTTGACAGAGGCTCTCTTTCGTCTGGGCCGTGAACACAGAATCGCGAGGATTCAATGGCTTCACAATGACTGATTCCTGCGAGTCGTCTCTGCTTTCCTCTACTTGGTTGACCGGAGTCTTGACAGGAGAAATCCGCTTCAACTTCGCTATTTGTTCAGCTATGTCTCCTCGTGACTCAAAGAGGCTCAATTCTTTGTTTCTTGCCTGTGATCTTTCCGATTCGTCTTCAGCTGCGTCACGGATATGGTCGAGAAAGCACACAGATCTTTTCGTCACGCCAGAATCCAGATGTGCCTTGACGGTTTCTACGCTTCTGGGCCTCAGCCTACTAATAGGGTAATTAGGCATCGCGGGAGGTACTGGCAGAATGGTGTTGATCTCGTTGGTCAGTGCACTTTCCATGCTGTATAAGAGATCTGACCCACTAAAGTATCCTCGGAGTGCTCCTGCAAGTCCTCGTAATAGAGTGTAGGACTCAGCGGCGTACTAAACAGGTCTGCAAGCCCTTGATGTTGCTCCGCGACTTGCGTCAGGTAGGTAAATTCTTCGTTTTGGCAAACCTTGGGCATTTCCTTAGTACTGGATCCTGTAGTACAATGCAAGTCAGAGGCACGCAGGGGAAATGTTGCGTGCTTGGTTGTCTTCTACTACCTTGACAAGGTATACAGGGCTGTTGATGGATGTGCCTGTTGATCCTTGGAGTTCTTACTGGGATTCCCTTTTCCTCTTCTTTTGGCCTCTTCGAGAAACAGAAGATTTTGGGGAAGATTTGCTTTGCCTACATGTCTTCAAATATTTAGGGATTATTGTGGCAGCGAGACGAGTAAGCCAGGAGACGATGTGAATTATTGTTGAGGTAAAAGCATTCACTTCGATCGGCGCTAAATGTGGACATCAGAAGCCTTGAGTGGCAAATTCTCCAATTGGAAGGAACGATCAAGGCGTGAGACTTGTACAGACAAGTCAACTATCGGGCAATCAAAGTGACGAGTAAATCATTCATACCCAGGGTATCATTCACATATAAAAATTACGCATCGAAGCAAAGAGCCAAGGCCCCATCCAGTTCCCTATGATTAGCCCCTTTGCCTATGAAGTAGGCTTCACTCTAGATCATCCAAGAACAACGGGCCCAATAATAAGAGATTAGAAACAATCAAATCAGACCTTGAATACGTTGCCAAACGATGGCAGCTGATCGGACCCTCAGAACTCAGTGTGGGCCAAAAGCAGTTACGAAACATCATAAGCACGTATAGTCACTGTAAGCGCTTTCTCTTCCGATCATCACTCATGCCATCATCTTCATCTCTCTCAATCGTCTCTGCAGGGTTGAGCAGCGAATGCACGTTACTTGCCATGCTCGAGCGCCTCGTTTGCGGCGCCGAGTCAAGAAGTCTTGGTGGGAATCTCGATGCACCTAGCGACCAGTTACTTTCGACGCTCAAAGTCGACGGCGTGGTATCGCTCGTCAATGGAGGGGTAGTCTGTTGGGAACTAAACGATTGACGAGGGGCGCCGAACTCATATTGTGATAAGGCATTTTGGACATGTGGATCAACGCCGTTGTCGTTAGGTTTCGGAGACGATGGCCAGTGAGATGAAGATTGGCCAGATGCAAACGGAGAACCACTTTGACCAGGCCAAGCGGGCACTCGAATGTCGGCAGAAGTATGTCGTCGACCCAAATTAGCTCCTGGCGGAGATGACACATGTGCAAGAGGGTGCTGAGACGGCGGATGATGCAACTGCGGTGGTGGCGGCGGTTGGGGTTGTACAAGGCGATGGAAATTGGGTGAGGGATTTGCGGTACCGATAGAACCATATCGACGGGGGGAGGAGTTGAATTGTGAAGGTAGTGGTGGTTTGAAGAAGTTCTGGCGAGGCAATGCGTGGAGTGAGGGGCGGCGCTCGTCGTGAGAAACCTGACGAGGCGATAACGGTGCTGGATCTAGAGCCATGTTCGAAAAATATGGATGTCTCCCGGAAAGAAGTGTTTCATGAGGGTCTTCATAGTTTCGTATCACATCCAACTGCTTGGCTATGTCCTTTTGCATGTTGCATACTGCGACTGGTGAGCTCTAGGTGTTCTACGTTAATCTGCTAAGGATCTTACCGTCCCGACGAATATGGTTATCTGGGTCTGGAATCATTGACATGATGTAATGAGACATATCGTAGCTCCACTGATAATGTTCAGCAATGTTTTGCCAGCCGCATGGAGACTTTACCTGATGGCATCTTGCAAGGCTGTCGTTCATGGCTTGACACCTGGAACTGAGGGCTGAATTACTCTCCTCCGTCCGCATTAATCGCGCATGCAAATCATAAAGGCTATGTTCAAGAGCTGCCAGCCGAGCATCGCCCACATCTGGCATGGGTTCTGCAGGCGTACCAGGCTGCGACAAACTAGGCTTGTGAGGTGGGAAAGAATCTCGGTGAATCAAAGCATGCCTCGAAGCTCGTCTTTTAATTTCTCGGAGACCGGCAAGATCGCCCCTCTTAAAGTTTCCATTACCGTGCTTAAATTCCCAAAGGGTAGACTCGGGTGAGCCGGTATGGAAGACGTCGCTCACTAAACGGCATCAGTCGATCGATGGAGGGTCACTATTCGTCTGTCCAGGATTACCTTTATGGAATCCATACATGTTGAGTTGTCGGACAAATGAGGAAATATTTGTATGTTTGAAGTATTGCCTACTTGATCAGCAGAGCGCTTAGTGATCCATAGGATTGAGTCTCTTACGCAAGGACTTTGGAGAAGTCAGTAGAGGGTGACATTACGAAGCTCTCATTGTTGCTTGACCAAGAAATAAGATGTTGTATACTAGGATCCTCCAGCATGCTGTTGCAAACGTTAGTCAGTAAAATACGTGATTGAACCTGATATACTTACTTGTACAGCTTGTGTATGAAAGCGGTCTGTACGACTTTCGGCTGCTGTGACGAAGTCGCAGCAGCAGCACTTACACCATTTCCCGTCGGTACGTGGTGGATTTGTGACTCGCCAAAAGCGCCATTGGTTATCCCTACTCCATGCTCCATTTCCGGGCTGCTATTGACAGGTGGGCCCATCGAGACGGATGCCGGAGGAGTGACATCCATGGGCTCTCCGTGATCCGGGCCAACAGATCGTGTAGAAGAGGGTAATATGGGTATATTTCTTCCTCCGTTGTGAAGGGGATCTCCGGAGAAGGGACTTCGTGGCATGGTTTCTTTCTAAGAACGAAAGATGCGAAGAACTGGCAGAGAGGTGACAGGAACCCAGCACTTTAGTCTCGGAGACGTTCTCATCTGGATCTTATCCAGGCCACATAGGCACATGAACTGAAAGGGGTGTTTCGGATGAAAGGTTCCAATTTCTCTTCCTCTCGTCTCAAGGCCCGCGTTACCCTTATCCTCTCACGCTTTCGTACCGACCGAAGCAATATGTTGCAAACAGTTATGGATGGCTATTCGCGATGAAGCCGAGCGCTGACTAAAAGATCGATAACGCAGGTGATACGGTCTCAGCAACTACCACCAAGATGCAGCGCTACCCAGACATGCCGATGAATATGCAAGACCTCTAAGTTTGACCAAGATCGTTCTACTGTGGCTTGCTTTGTTCAGACGTATGCTGTTTACCGCATGTCAAGACTCAGTCTCGGAATAGCACTCAACAGCAAGTCTTTGTTTCTCGGGCCACGGAGGAGCTAGGGCAAGAGGGCAATTGATGTCGCATGCAGATTTCTCGTTGAAGGGACGGATACTTGTAGCTGTCGAAACGGAGTGTTGCCTCGTGGTGGAAGCGGGCAGCTGTCCTAGGAGACTTCTCCTCACTTGGCCATTGTCCAGCGGAACCAGCAAGCAAGCTCTTGGCAGCCAGTAGCGGAGAGGCTGAAGCTGAAGGCGGGCAACTGTGAGTAGTTTGAGTGGCGATAAGGGAGATACGGGCCCAAAGAGAAAGAATCAATTGGATCAAGGTGTAGTTGGCGAGTGGGTGGGTGTTTGTGTTTGTCGAGGATGTACTGTGGACGTGCTTACCTACTACTCCGTACTGGCATGGGCCTTCCTCCCATTTCCCGTTTTCCGAAGCTAGAGCGGATCACTAAAGCGAACCACGCAAAAGCGGCAAAAGCCTGTGCGCCGCTGAGGGGAACAGGGATACTTAACTAGGTAGGTACTGTAGGTACAGACTACAGTACTACAGTCTACAGTCTACGGAGTGTATTGCATACTTTCGTACAGGACTGGACCTACCAAAGTACTCTACGTTACAAGATATGTACCTTGGTCTACTAACCTATACTTGAACCCTCTAGTTGGATGTGATGTACCTTACTTACCTTACCCTCCTCTGGATTATATTCAGCTATACTCTTGTCCAAATACTGCCCCCAATCCAGGCCTCATGGTTACTCCAAGGATAGGTCTAAGAGAAGGCTGAACGTTGGTAATCCATGCAAACGGCCCCCATCGCTATGCAGAAGGCAGCCGTAAGACTCACGTGTTTGACTCATCCTTAGGAGAAGCAAACCTGGTCTTTGGGACCCTACGACCACACCAACTGAATGGGTCGAAAACCGAGCAACTTTTGCCTTGCACTTGGCGATCAATCAATGGCAGGAAGATCGTCGGATCCGCTTGCAGCTTTTTTCCTCCGCCAAATGAGCAGAGCTTGGTCTGATTGGCGTACCAAGAGGCTGCAGATCACCCGGAAAGATGATGCATGCTCTCGTCTCGATGATCGGGAAGATCAACAACAACGAATCAGGTACAGGGAAATTGGCACTTTCATACAGAAGTGCGAGGATGGTATCGAAGAACCAAATCTTGAAATAATGCAGGAATAGGGGCTACCACATCTACTCCGTAGAAGGAAGAGATTGATCCCAGCAGCTTTAGGTCTGGATATCTCAAAGGCTAGAGATGAGCGATCTCGATTGAAAAAGGGGGTGACAGAGCAGGCTGATAACTAAAAAAGATACAAGAGCCACTCCTTCTGGGACCACCAATCTCGTTGCATCAGTTCAAACTACATAATCAAAGTCGACGTATTGACGGGGCATATGGCTGCTTCTGGGCACTGTGCCTCAACCATTCCAAGTTCCCATTCGGAGCGATAGTACGACGAGGAAGGTTCGCAGGAGAATATTGAATATTAAATATTAATGGCGCGTGGCAGCAAGGATAGGCGGGCACGCTAAGGTAAGATGATTGCGGGGGAGGCTGTTCAAAGGAAGATCTGCGTCACTGGACACACCAAGCCATTTCTGCAAGAAAACCGTCACACAGGAGCAGCTGTACCACTTTCTCTTCGAGTCCCTCGCCACATCGACCATGGTGGACAAGGTCTACGTGACCTATAACCAGGTGCGCCGTGATCCCCAAACAGATGCCAAACACTTCTTCCTTCCCACGGGCCCCACTTAGTAGGGCACGGAGCCTGACTGACAGGTAGACATATATATTTAGGTACATAAACTCTGCCAAGCATCAGCTGACCACATCCTCAATGAATTCAAACCAAACCTCATGATCGCCATTGGCGGCGGGGGCTACGTCCCCGCTCGCATCCTAAGGTAAAGGTCCCCACCAAAAAAAAAACCCCGCGCTCCACCCAAACCTCAAGCCCTAACTTCCCCCACTCAGATCCTTCCTCAAACGCACCAACTCCCCCAACATCCCCATCCAAGCCATCGGCCTCTCCCTCTACGAAAATCTCGGCAAGGACGGCCCCGTCGAAGAACCCGGCACCAAAGTTACCCGCACCCAATGGCTCGATCTATCCTCGCTGGAAATGAAAAATCTGGTGGGCAAGAACATCTTGATTGTGGACGAGGTGGATGATACGCGGACGACGCTGGAGTATGCGGTCCGGGAGCTGCAGAAGGATGTGGAGACGGCGAGGAAGAAGATGGGGGTCGAAGGGGAGTCGAGGTTTGGGGTTTTTGTGCTGCATGTTAGTGCTCTTATGGAATCTAGGGGGATGAGGAAATGGGCAGTGGCTGATGAGGTGTTGCAGAACAAGGACAAACCAAAAAAAGGCCAACTCCCCACCGACATGATCGACGACAACCGCTACATCGCCGCCAAAACCGTCGGCGATGTCTGGATATGTTATCCCTGGGAGGCAACGTACGTCCTTCCACCCCTCTCCGTCAACAACCTAGATTCCTCTCATCTACCCTCCGCACATAGAAAACCCCAGGCTAACAACCCCCAGCGACATCGACGAGCACGACCGGCTGGCTGGGGCTCAGAAAGATTATTAGACATTGGGCCGGTTGGGGGGAGGTGGGCCGGGAGACACTGCTAAAAGTGGGTTTCGTGGCGCTTGAAATTATAAAAGGATAGATCGTTTGTCACGGGATTGATTAAATAATGGTCTCGTTTTGGATAATCCAACAATCTCTGGTCAAGACCCCCCCCAAAAAAACCAACACCCCCCTTCCCCGCAAGATTCTCCCATCCCATTCCAAAAATGACCTCTGCCCGCAAACACCTTTCCCCACCATCCGCGCGACCTCTGCCCCCTTCCCGGCCCCTCCCAAAAGTCCCACACAAGCAAATGCAGCGATTTTTCTTAAAACCCCACCATTGGCCCGTTTTGGAATGCTCCATCTCAAAATCCCCCCCCCCCCCTTTTTTTTTTTTTTTTTTTGGGCACACCCCTCCACAGTACCCCGGCTTTCCCGTCGCCATCTCTCCGCTTGGGATGTTGGAAAGCTAGAAAATTATTGACTCGCAGAGCTGGAGGAGAGGGTTTGGGGAGTTGGGGGGTGGGGTTGGGGGTGGTGTGGATTTCGGGGGGATGGTGGGGATGGCGTGGATGGCGTGGATACTATTTGCGTGCCATAGCACACCAGAACAACCCCCGCTTCACACCGAAGATGTCAACGAAATAAGAAAAACGAAATTTGGTATGGTTGGGAGGGAGGAACATGGGGTGTGCCACTCTCAATCCCTTCGGTTTTTATTCTCTTTCTAGAAAACTCTCACTATCCATCACCACAAGCACCCACGCCAATCACCAGTGAGTGCAGAAATTCGTGGTACAACAAGCGGCGAATAGTTGTCTCGGCAAAGCCGGTTATTGTACCACGACTTCTTGCACCCACTGCTGAATAAATCTATTTACTAGGTATGCCACCACACAGATTATGACAAAACACAACGTGAAAAAGGGGCAACGCGCATCAAGCCACTACCCGTGGTTGTTTGTTTTGTGTGGATAGGTCTGATTTGCTAGGGTGTATTATGAGATCGAGTTTTTCTTCTTCTTTGTCTTACAAGAAGGAAGTGCTAGGGAATTGTGGGTAAGGGAGTTTGCAAAGCTAATATATCAAGCTTCTGGGTCTTTTCTTGCTTTCCTGCTTTCCTGAAACATTCGCACGGAGCTTTCTTTGGTTTCAGGTTGTGAGAGTGTGTCGTAAAGGTTCAACGAGCAGACGGGTGGATCGTGATGGCCAGTGGGGGGGTAATCAGCAGCAGTAGCAGCAGCGAGGAAGGGGCCAGAGTCGAGTTGGGGAAGGTAGCCACGTTGGAGATACCCCAGCATCTAGCGGGACAAGATGGGTCGACAGCAAGAGGAGCGCAAACAGCGGATCCCGCATCGTGACGGCCAGCAAGGATATCAGCAGCAGCAGCAGCAGCGAGGAACGGAGTGAAGTGGAATTGGAGGAGATAGCCGTGGTGGAAATATTCATCGTCTAGGGGCTCAAGACAGTCTGCAATAACACGGACGCGGCATCCGCGGTGGGAATATCAGCGACCAAGAACGCACGGCGGGTCGTGGTGGAGGCGTGGTACGAGGGTGCGGTGGTAGTGGCGTTTCCCTTGCTCAGAAACGTCTCAACAACCAAAGCAGCGGCCGCGGCGGCGGGGGTTATGGCCGTAGTAGTGGTGCTGGCCATACCACCCACCCTCACCGACCCCGGAACCAAACCCCCCTACCCAGTTAAGCCCGTCGGCACCATCGACAAGCAAGACCTCCAGGACAAAAGCTCACCCGCGTACAGACCGGACTGGGATCTCGAGCTTGGTTTCGGGTGCTGGGAGAGCCCGGCTGCCAACGCTCCGGTTGGGATACAAGGAAGGCTGGAATGGAGAATTTGGCGGCGAGGTATCCGGTATATATGGCGTGGGGGGATGAGAGGTGGGAGATGGGGGAAGAGAATATTGTGGAGGAGGTTTGGGAGGAGAAGATGAGGGCGGAGGAGGTTTGGTATGGGGAGGTTGGTGTTGGGGTTGGAGACAGGCTGGGGTCATGAGGGAGAAAGTAAAAAGCTCGTCTATCGTACCGTTCTGTCCCTGATTGCTTATTCTTAAATTTTTGGTCCGGTCCTGGTAATCTGGACAAAAAAGTATCTTTTGACAATAACGGTTTCGATTCTTCGCGGGAAGTTTGCTCAATTCCCCCAAGTTCTTTGCTGCCGAAGGTATCTGACTTGAATACAGACGGTACAAGCTGTGCGTAAAGGAATCGCATGCATGCGATTACCAGTAGACTCGCAAGGTCTCAACCCCACAACCCCTTTTCTCGAGAACTCCAACCATCCTCTTGACTGGCCAACTGTCCTCTATCATCGCTTTGATCCAAGCCAGCCAGCTTCGTCAAATCAAAACATTACAAGCCTCGATCAACACGTTTCCGAGAGGTTCTGGCGTGGTAGTACGAACGGCTTTGCGCAACGAGGAGGGGGGCCAAAGGAGAACAGTATAGAGACTTGTGATTTCGAGAGCGGCTCTGGGGTGGAAATCTGTGGGATTTTTTGGGAGGCTGTGGTTACATATCACCGTAATTCGGGTCTCGTTTGGAAGAAACATGTGCTAGATTACAAGGAAACGCTGATTCGTGCACTGCTCCGTCGTCGCTCGTCCATTTGAATTTTGTTCGAGATTTTCAATCATTTGGGCTAACGATCTTTAAAAACAAAACCGCTTGGACATGGACTTGGCACAGCGCGACAAAAGTTCCGTTTCATTTTCTCTTGAGAAATCGCTCTAGGCTCGCCATCTTCGCCCCAGCACGTTCGACTGAGAAGGTGGTGTATATGTGTAGAAAGATCGCGTACGGCTAATGGCCCCCCCTTTTTTTTTATAGGATTCGAACTCATCCCCGCCAAAAGGTTCTTGTGTTAACGTATGTTATCCGAGTCAACTTCAGGTTGATG
>JAABUW010007399.1_pt1 | contig 13236 bp, 8 predicted proteins | sample 5560081 | NCBI WGS metagenome assembly JAABUW01 (sample SAMN10711882, study PRJNA513363) | rock metagenome | isolation source: Antarctica rocks | place: Antarctica: Victoria Land, Knobhead sud
ATATCGAGACGAGTGTCCTCGAAAATGGATCTCAGTAATCTACAGCCTCCACAGCACTGTGGACAAAGGCTCTTGCCCGTACTCATTGACGACATTGCCCGCACCGATCCCCACCGGGTCTTTGCTGCAATACCCAAATCGGCGAATCCTAAGGATGGATACGAAGATATCACCTACCACAATTTCTCCACCGCCATCAATCGATGCTCGTGGTGGATCGAGAAAGAGATAGGCAAAGGTTCTGATTTCGAGACTGTTGCCTACATTGGCCCACTAGATTTGCTTTATCATATATTCACATTTGCGGCGATCAAAACCGGGCATAAGGTGATATCTAGGACACTTGACGTGGGACTTCATACTGACATATAAAAGGCGTTCCTTCCTTCGCATCGTAACAGTCTGGAAGCACACGTCACCCTTCTTGATGCACTAGACTGCCAGGTCATACTTTTCCAGGAAGGGGCTCTCCCGATCGTCCATCGCATAGTTGAGAAGAGAGAAATGCAGACGCTGCACAGCCCTAGCCTTGCCTTTTTCCTTCAGGAAAATCAAGTACCTGCCTACCGTTATGAGAAAACCTTTGTCGAAGCGCGATATTCACCCTTTGTTGTCTTACACACTTCGGGATCGACCGCCCTGCCTAAACCAGTGGTTGTCAATCATGGCACCTTGGCAAGTATGGACGCGTACCAGGCAGTCTCTCACCTGAGGGCCGAACCGGTCATTGGGCCGGGTCTCAAAGGATCCAGAATGTTGATGGCGTTCCCTTTATTCCACATGGCAAGCTTTACCTTACTTCTTGGTTTCGGTGCTTACTATGGGGTAATTGGCGTTCTACCGCCTGCCGTAGAACCCATCACCGCACGCCTCATCGACGCAATACATTTCAATGCAGTCGTTCAGGGAAGTGCGCTCCCGCCCTCGCTAATCGTCGACCTGTATCACGAGGAAGACTTCCTTCCCAGAATACAACGCCTCGAATATATGTTTTACGCTGGCGGAAGTCTGCCCAAAGAAGTTGGAAACAAGATCTCGTCTCTAACATACCTCGCCACCCTTTTCGGCTCAACAGAGACTGGATATCCGGCGATGGAGGCTCCTGACAGCAGTGATTGGACATATGTGAATTACAGCCCGTTCAACGGATACGAATTCCGTCCTGTGAAAGGAGTCGGGCTGTACGAACAATTCATTGTCCGCAAAGGCTACCTTGATCTCTTCCAAGGCGTTTTTTCAACATATCCCAATCAAGACGAGTACTCGACCAAGGACCTGTACAGGCGACACGCAACCAAGCCAAATTTGTGGAAGTTCTGCGGACGGACGGACGATGTTATCGTGTTTTCTAATGCAGAAAAATACAACCCGGTTGACTTTGAAGATATCATGTGCTCGCGTTCTGCTATCAAGTCTGCACTTATGGGAGGTCATGGCGAGTTCCAGTCATGTTTGTTGATAGAGCCAATGAAGGAAGTGGACAACGAGAGTGAAAGAATGAACCTTCTTGAATTGATCTGGCCGACAGTCCAGGAAGCTAATCAGATAAGTCCAGCGCATGCTCGAGTAATGAAAGACTTCATCCTTTTCACGCGCAAAGAGAAACCTCCCCAGCGCGCTGGGAAGGGGACGGTCCAACGTATGACGACACTGCAGCTTTATCAAGGGGAGATCGATCGACTCTACAAGTCGCCAGAGTTACCAAATATATCCCCTCGGGTGCTCATGCAACCACGAGAACAGCAGTCATTATCGCTCCGCGATGCGTTACATCAGATGGCGTCAGCCAGCGTTTGGCTGGATAGTCAGCTAAGCTACGACGCCGACTTATTTGCTCTTGGGCTTGATTCATTGCAAACCCTAGCATTGTCGAAAAATATCAACGCCTATCTCATGCAGTCCACGCCGACTATGAAACCTATCACACCAAGCACTATCTACACTCATTCCAACATTGAGAAGCTCGAATCGGTTCTAACTGATACAGCTGAGCCGTCGATCAAAGAGACTTCTCAACAGAAGATGCAGAAAATATTCGATGATTGGTCGTCACATCTACCGACGGCAGCACCGAGAGCTCTTAGAAGATCTCACGAAGCACCCGTGGTATTGCTGACTGGATCCACCGGATCCCTGGGGTCATATATCCTTCAGGCGCTTCTTTCAGATTCAGGTGTCCGGAAGATATACTGCTTCAATCGAGGTGAAGATGCCCACAGTCGCCAGATCGCATCTTTCGAGACGAAAGGTCTCAAGCCAGACTTTCAATCGATGAGCTTCCTGCAGTGTGAACTATCGAAGGAGCGTTTGGGTCTTGATGAAGCTATATACAAAGAGCTGCTGCAGGGGGTAACCCACATCATTCACAACGCGTGGGACGTCAATTTCAATCGGCCTCTCGGCTCATTCGTCAACACGCATGTAAGCGGTGTCAGCCACATTATCCAGTTCTGCTCCGAGTCGAAATTCAATGCACACTTGTTCTTCGTCTCGTCTGAGAGTACAGTGCTGGGACAGCATGCAATGCACCAAGGAACCATACCAGAGCAAGTAGTATCAGACTGGGCATGCGCTCAACATACTGGCTATGCAGAGTCGAAGCTGATTGCAGAACGACTCATAGCTACAGCAAGTCGAGTTTCCAATCTTCGATCGAGCATCTGCCGAGTTGGCCAGGTCGCAGGGCCTACAAACGAAAAAGGCATTTGGAGCACGCGGGAGTGGTTCCCGACCCTGATTGCGAGCTCTGCTCAGCTTCAAATGCTCCCTGACTCGCTGGTGTTCAAGGACAGTGTCGACTGGACTCCGGTTGATACCGTTGGCCAGAGCATTGTAGAGCTGCTCCTTGAGCCAGAAAGGTCGGCAATTCTTACAGAGCAGATAATCTCATCAAGGTCTGAGGTAGATAATGGATCGAATTTCGAGCTTCATGGGGAGAAAAGATCAATAGACCTACAGCTCGCTGCAGACTCCGCATTGCGAGACCCTCAACAGATAGAACATACAAAAGAAGAAAGTTCCAGTCTTGACCATAAGCGTCACGAATGCGCGCAAAACTCGTTCGATGGGCCAGAGACGGCCGCGACGATTTTCGACGCAGTGCAAAACCTCGACATGTATTCCAGTACAGACAGCTCCAGAGCGCAGACCAAGAACACAAATTTCAGTCCTGCGGGTAGCCCAAAGTATCCCACAGTCTTCCACATAGTGAACCCCCATCCCAGACCATGGCACTCGCTAATCCCCGCTTTCCAAGATGCCTGCACTACCCCCCTTCAGCTCGTGACTTTCCCAGTATGGCTAGCTGCCCTCCAGAAGCAAACCGAGAGTGGAGAATCGCCCGAAAAACTCCGCGCAATGGCGCTTCTGGACTTCTTCGAACACTCTCAGCAGCCGACGGCGGAGACGAAAGCGGTATTGAGTACGACAAATACTATGAGAGCGTGTAAAACTTTGGCTGCGCTGGGGCCTGTGGATGATGCTTGGGTGAGAATTTGGATGCGGCAGTGGGGATTGTCGAAATTTTGACGCCAAATAATCATAATTTACATCAAAGCTTCGTATGCTGCATCCAGACTTCAGGCCCTCATACACTTGGCCGATCCTGAAAAGTCTCTTAGTACAGTGCAAGAGGCGAAAGCCGTTCTCTAGATGATCTGTCGAGCTACCAGCCTGAATCCGAACCTGGGAACTGAGGCCTTTTGATCAATGGCAATCAAGAACATTAACGTCGACACACAGTCCTTGTTCTGACTGCCCTTACATTCATCGAACGTGCGTCTTAAAACAGCGACTTGTCAATCAGACGCTGCAAATTTCCCTGCAGAAAACCATACACATCTCAAACCCCTTTCGTTACATTCTGGATCAGTACTGTTACATGTCCGGTCGTCTTACCTACCTCTCCGTAACTTCGATTCGGTAATTGGCGTGGATTCGGTAAATGGTACCCTGGCGACTTCGTGTCGTACACGACTTCAAAAATCCATGATCCATTCCAGCCGCTGATCAGTTGAGCAAGGCTATATACACTACAGTGAGCTTCTGAAAGTGGCAGATTCGAACACGTATAAGTTCTTGGATTTGAACGTAAGAGTCTTTTGGCCAGCATACTGACTGAGGCGCGAGCAAGAATTCTCAATCATCATCACCAATGGAAATCTCAATCGCAGTGAATTCGCACCTCTTGTCTATTGTACACAAGCTCAAGGCCGGCGTCACGATGCTGGACGTTGGACAAAGCCTCGGCATGATGGGCTTCACTGCTTGAATGCATCCGGTCGGCTGTTGAAGCATGAAGAAATCACGATGCAGAAGTCGTTAAAGAATACCAGATCCATGTCGCATCATGGGGGACAGGCTTAGTTGTTGTGGTCGTTCAGAGCGTGGAGCACTTTGAGGCATGCGTTCGTCTCGATTGCTGGATTGCTCTTTGTCTACATCGGCTCGTTCGAGGATGTCCACTATTCGATAAAGTTACAGCTTTATTCGGAATAGCAGCCAGGTCTTTACATGGTCAGTTGCCGAATGATCGCAAGAAACGTCGCGCCGAAGCGGTATACTGTTAGCCTCGACCGAGTGCATTGTACCACCCGCAGAGCACTCTGCTACCTTGGTGTTCCAAGGGTATGCATTCGTTGTCTTGGCTGCTATTGTTTTACGAAACAAAGATTGTCTTTTGACATTCATCAGCGCAAAGCGTACCTTTGTCTCCTGCAACATCGGACTATGAATCCCTTTCTCTTCAACTCGAGAGTCGAGACAATGGCTCTCGACCCTTTGAGCAAGAAGATCCTCATAAGATCCATTGAAGTCCTGAGTACATTGACTCCGGAGACTCCCCAGAAACTCAATAGTCTTCAAAATAGACAGCTCTCGAGCTCGACTACTCTACTGTCGGGTTAGCCGCCTATAGGATCGAGACCAAGATCATCTAAGCTTGTCTTCGAGGACTGCACTCTTCACTACAACCATGGACATAATTAAGCTTGCGCTTAAACAGGCGAAGGAAGAGCGGAATGCCAAACCAGGGCTCAAACGAGCGAACTCAGAGCGGGCGGTGACGCCAGGGCTGAGACGCACGAACACAGAGCGTTCGGCCAAGCCAGGTGCATCTCAATTCGATACCAAAATCGTGGGGTACACCCTGGTGAAGAAGATCGGCGAAGGTGGCCAAGGAAAGACCGAGCTCGTGGAGAGAATCGGTGACCGCAGAGGCCGCAAACTCCTTGTCCGCAAAGAGCAAAAGGAGTTCAAAAAGATCAGAACCTCGGCGGGGATAGTCCCCAGGGAAATGTACATTTTCGAACATATCATCGGACCAGCGTCTCCTTACAGCATCCTCGAATTCGACCACTGCAACTACACAAGCCAAGGCCTGCAGACCCTGTACTTCGAATACTGCGACGGCGGAGATGTGGACCAACTCCGTGGTAAGGGAATCCTTGAGAGCCGTGTATGGGAATGCTTCACCCAAATGGCAGACGCCCTCGCTTTTCTGCATTACGGTCACAATCCCCATTCAAGCCATCCAACTACACCCCCTCGTGGCTGGCAACGAGTCATCCATCGCGATCTCAAACCAGCAAATGTCTTCATCCGAGGAAGGCCGAAATTGGGCGAAAAATGCCAGTTCGTGTTGGGGGACTTCGGTCTTGCAACACTCGAGGAAGAGACTTCTGGCTGCGGAACTGGGGAGTGGATCGGGCCAGAGGTACCCAAGATGACAGCAAAAGGCGATGTCTGGAGTCTCGGCGCAATCATCCACGCCATTTGCCATGGCAGAAGCCCGTGTGATTCGCCTCCGAAGGGCTGGTCTAAAAGAGGCAGTGACTGGTACTGGATGCCACAAGCAAGGAATCCGAGGCCGCTACCTGACAAGTATTCTGACGCGTTGAATAACGAGATGTTTCATTGCTTGACTGCTGATCCGGACAAAAGGTACAGTAGTAGGAGATTGACGGAGTCGCTGGAGGATGCCCGACATGCTGGTTACTATTGAAAGATTATCATGGACCGTGGAGGTTTGTAGCTTCATTTAGAGGTTCGTCATTGAACGAGTGAATTACCCTGTGTCGTTAGTTCGCGGGCATGGCGATTGGGATCCTTCCCGAAGTAGCCTTTGGATAATTCTGATGTGGTGGCGCAATGAGTGACAAGTTGATTGAGACCAGCTCAGACCAAGACTTATCTAAAGTAAATCGCTCTGACGGCCGGCTATGTACTTGATCTCGATGGTATACTGAAATTTCCTACTTGCTATACTCCAAGTCTTGACAAACTTCGGTCACATCAATTGGCCAGGTGAAAATGATTTGGAGTGACGCTGCTGGTTTTACTTGGCATATTCTATTGATAACCACATCCCGCCTTGTAGGGTGGCCTAGTGTCTTGGCGCCCACAACCTGTCTTTAGCTCTTCAGCATACCCCCAACCAAAATTACTACATGACCCTCTGACAACCACATCTCCCCCACCATCTCGTCGTCACTCAGAGCGTTCCGTATCACGCAGAAAAGGTCACTGACGCGACCTCCATGAATCTGTAGGAAGCGGCTCTGTCTCGATTTCCGCTCGGCGCAGTGTAGATATGTTAGCCGTTGAGGTTGACATTGTAAACTAACACTGTGTTGAATGTTCCTTGAGCGAAGAATCAGAACTGCCCTGATATCAAAGATTGAGGGCACTTCATGTTTTAGTGGGGTCAGCTCATTACATTGAATGAGAGTCTGTGTAACGCGAGAGTGACACTCAAGCTGCCGTGAAGCCAGATCTGGAGAACACGGACAGATCAGAGAGGTCACTTAAATTACACGAGCAGTCATTGGGCACCTAGACAGCCCGTCGCCCATTCAGGTATCCGTGACGTATCAACATTACAAAACTGTCACCATTCCATTTCCGATATAAAGGTATCACTATTCACCACCCGCTCCTTACACGACTCCCCAAATCTACGCTTAAGTCGTCTCGGCCAAAAAATCGTCCCTGATGTCTCTTCACCAGGTTTAGGGGGCTCAATTACATCGCACACAATCAACACCGTACTGAGTCATGGAACCCCGGCCGTAACAGCCTGTTGCTTGGCATTTTACTCGACCATAAATCTGGTTCAATCTATTATCTTTTCACTCGGTCAAGCAACACCTGCAACTCCATTGCAGCCCTCCGCCGTCAAGTGCATGTAGGTGTACCGAAATGGGTTACAACATATCTGCATCCTAACCCATATCTCTAGTCGAACACCCGTGGGTGTTATTTCGACCCTTCAACAGCAGTCCAGCATACGATATCTTGTTTGTAGCTACAACGGTTGCTGCCACCTAGATGACCACCCTCACACCACTGGGACATTTGTCCGTTCTTCCTCGCGAGATTCGAGATCAGGTGTACTACCAGCTCATCGCCAAACATTACCGCGGCTACTACTCCAATGCTATCCTCAGACCTGCAAATTATGGCAAGAACCACCACTTCTACACATTATCAACACGAAGGCGGCGGAAAACTCACACTGGGCTTGTGATCCTCAGACTCTCCAGAATCGTTCATGAAGAAGCTATGCCAATCCTTTACACCACGAGTATTTTTGGTTTTGAAAAAGTCTTCGTCTGTTGTATGGGGGGCCTTTAAGCCCAATCCCCAAGTCTCTGAACACCAAGATCACGGATCGTCTGATGAATATTGAGATCTATTATAGAATGGAGCTTGACAACAGGCCCCTCAATCACCCGAGTATTCGGGCCCAAAAATACGAAGCAAGTCGTTTCTTCTGTAAGGCGCCGTCAGGACCTCTAGAGATCTTCCGAGCAGGTGATGTACAGAGAAACTCCATGACCGTGATGCTAGAATTGGATGATTGGGCGAGCTACGCTTTCAAGCTTAAGACATCTCCCTTGTTTCTCGCCATCAAGGAATTTACAATGTTCAGGTCTGTGATCCTAAGGCTCAGTATTGCACCAGAGTCGTACTGCCCGGCGGTAGGGACAACTCAGAAGGTTATCAAAGAGTGGGAGGCTGCAGAGCAATGTGAAGAGCTCTATGCAGGGCTCAACTCGGTGCTGCGTGTCATGAGCAAAAGCCTCGAGGTCACCCTCGGACCCCGCAGTGCCTTCTGCCCGTATCAATGGCGCCAATTTAGCGGATTATCCAGACAAATCGAATTTCATCCGCAAGGCCATCTCGCCAGAATCTCCGAGCTGGGGAAGGATTTACCGGGCATAGGGAATGAGAGAACGGTCATTGAGCAGTCCATGAATGCCATGCATATCGAGGGATAAGCCTTCACCTTTCCGAATGGACCACCACTCCTGGATGCTGCGATAATCGAAGGAGAATGTCGCAGTAAGAGGGAAGTGTTGGCCGCGCGTGAGGAGGCTGTATTGTGCTCAAACATCTGTCAAGGCCAGAAAGCATATGCACCGGGTCCATCAGGGGCTTCACCGCAAAGAGTTCTGGTCACAGGGGGTTGATATACAGTAGTCTCCCGCTTGAGGCTCGTACGAGTTGACAATGATGCGCTTCATGTGGCCCTCACTACTTTACTCTGGCGCTTTGACTCATCCAAATCGGGTTGTCTCTATGTCAGAAAACATATTATGACGTTTGTACACCTTCTGCCAGCTATCATACCCCCTAATATACATACATGCGTTTGGCATCGATTACATACCATATGCATAACTCCAGAAGCACTGCTACACAGGCCCTCTCACAGTCCCCAAATCAATCGGTCCAAAATCTGTCTCTGCTGAATAATATCCTATATTCCTCGATATGAAGCGATTACGCGGTTGGCTAAATGGGTTACGTACTTTCGACAAGAGTTGTACATGGGCAATGAGCACCCTCGACGAATGAAATAGGGACAACAAGGATATAGTATCGAGTCCCCTTTCTCCAGTCTCAACGCCATTCATTTCCCTGCTTTGTGATCCCGTCATTTCGTAAATTGACCGCATCACCATGTTTCTACCCATATCGCTCCGTCTCCTTCCCCTCGTCCTCCTCACCACCCCAACCCTTTCCCTCCTCCTTCCTATCCTACCGAATGCTACTCTCACTCCGTCCCTCCCTTTCAACCTTACAGCGTAGACCCTCCTTCTTTCCCCAACTCAATCGGCTTTCTCATCGACTAACCAACACCTTCTCGATAGCCTACATACGCATCACACAGACAGATATCTCGTCCATATGATCCCACATACCTACCACACCGTTCGCATCCGCTACCCACTGGGCGATCCTCTCCCAGCCATTTCTGTCTTAGGAGCGCTGGCCGTGGCGGAGAAGGAACTCACTGCTCTGGTTGACAACGAGGGAGAGGTTAAGCTGGCGGATAGCTAATTGATTCGATACAATTTGAAGACCCAGGGTGAATCAATCTAGCACTAACATATAAGTAATCCATTCCTACCAATCCTTATCAATGACAGTTCACATACCTCAAAAAGGTTCTGGACAAACTAGGTCAACAGTCAGGTGAGTTAGCCTGAAAGAGCACATCCTATTCTGATACATACACAATCATGTCATATTGCCCGAAGGTGTTTGATCTAAGCCTTGCTATGTTTTGGCTCTACAAGTCAGCCACGGCATATACCTGCGTCGGGATCGGGATGTTTTTCGAGCAAGTGTTGGGTATTGACACTCTCGAACTCACCCGCTCTCTTGCGAAAAACCAAATCACAAAGATCATAATGCAAAACATCCAGAACAGAACAATAATATGAGTATACCTCCCAGTCCAGAGGCAAAGGCGATATGGACAATGGGTCCGCAGATGGGCTCAACGCAGTCTAAGACTCCTGGTTTTGCTTACCAGATCTCTCACTCACAAAAGATGAGGCCTCTGATAATGAATGACAGATTACTATTTTATCTTGTCTTGCAATTGAGACCCCGAGCTGGCCGATGGATAGTGGAGTCGGCTATGCTTCACTAGCGTGAGCTCCTCTTTCCTCTGAACAAAGCAATCTCCTGGCCAAAAATGAATATGATCAGAGTGGCGATCAGTGCAATATTGATACACAAAGTTGGTGGTGAGCATTGAGGGTTGTAAGATTGGTGGAGGTTGATGCCAGGAGTTCCAAGGATGATGCCGATCACGATCGACGAGCATGGACTTGATGGCCAATGAACTATGGTAACATTCTATTTCTCCCCACCTCGGCGAGTCCGGTAGCTGACAATGCATTGATCTAATTTGCCTATTCCTTCCGTCAACTCTTCGCAACAATTCATATACATGGTGTATCGCCTGTGCTGTTGAGAAGTATGACCTAGCCGCGGCTATACCTATGATGGCTAGACTGCAGATCGTCTATCCGAAGCCTATAGAGGCTAGTGTGCCAAGGCATCAGCCTCCATAAACTAGCCGTTTCCGGGTGCAACTTCTCAAAAAGCTAACAAATCGAACCTCACATAATGATCTGCGACAAGGCCCTGCGTAACGAAAGATGCAAGTGACAGCAGCTTCGGCCCAAACAAGTCAAGCCTATTGTTTCAGATGAAGATCAGTGGCGTAGCAAACATCGTCCGAACGGCCTAAACCGCTTTGAGGTTAGTGACAAAAGTCGTGAGACTTGCTAAGACTTCTTCCACTTTGCTTTGGTACAGAACCAGCAGCGACAACAAGTTCCAGATAAGCCAGGAAAAATGTCACAAGTCATCTCCAGTCTATCAAGCCACCTCGTCCTGAGATCCAGAACTTGTGATAACATGTGGCGAAGCTACAACAATGTTTCGAAGCTCGGGTAATATTCCTCAAGTCCCGCGACTTTTGCTACCGGCGCTTGGCTGCTTATCTATTATCATCAGTACCATACATAAACTACGGAGGCTGACACCAAAAGTCTGGATTTGGCGCTAGATCTACCGGTACCAGAGCGCGCAGGACTCTTGGGCTAGCTCTCGGTGGCTTAGGTACACCTGGGTGCGGTTCCGGGGGCATCCATATCGGGACCCTTCCCGTTAGCGCCAAATCAAGACTTTCAGTGTCAGCCTCCATACGCCGCAGGGATGCAGTCAGGGTTTATCAGTCGAGCGCCCCCGCACCACTTTCAAATTCTGTTTTCTTCTGATGACAAGCTGACCGGCAACTTCTCTTCTTGCGCCGGTCGCTCATTTCGCAAACTCCTTTCTTTGCGATCGTTGAGCGCACATCGACATATGTGTTCTTACAGGTTGTGACATTGGGGATGGCAAGTTTGCTGGTTTCTGGCGCGAATCCAGCTACCGACCCTGAATTGTTCAAGGATCGTTCGGGCCAGATTGTGGGCGCGTCGGTGGCTCTAATTGTGTTGCCGACTGTAACAGTCATTCTGCGGCTGCTGTCAAGATGAATGTCCAGGGTCGGATATTGGGTGAGCATGTGTCTCACATGAGAAAGGTAGGTAGAGTTGACAACGACTAGTGGGATGATTATGTTGTGGTTCTGGCTCTGGTATGCGACCAATTGAGCCTTTGTTTTAGCCGTTCGTGAGAGACATTAAGTTGATACAACATCGCAGATTCTAGCCTGGGGACCCAATGTCGTCAATCTTGTTTGTTAGTACCATTTCTTCTGGAGTACAATATAAGCTAAGGGAGACGAATCAGCGGTTCACCATGGCATTGGAAAACACTTCCAGATTTTACCTGTCGACACCGTATTCGACTGGTTCAAACTCCTCTACAGCTTCGAGTTCCTTTACACTCTGGCTATGGCATCCGTCAAATATTCCATGTGAATACCCTCGTCTGTTTGAGCTACAACGCTGCTAAACATAAAACGACAGAATTCTCTTTCAATACCGCATCTTCCCTATCCAACAATTCAGACGCATCCTCATGGCCGCACTCACCTTTGTCATAGCTCTCACAGTAGCATGCATACTCGTCTCAATATTCCAATGCGTGCCGATCCACGATTTCTGGGACACGCTTGGCGGAACACTCTCCAAGGAATTAGGAGGCCATTGCATCAGAATTGAGTTATATTTCCTAGTTGCTGGCGCCATCAATACAGTCACGGACTTCGCACTACTGGCGATGCCTATCCCAATACTTTGGCGGCTCCGGACGGGAAAGCCGCAGAAGCTTATACTGACGGCCATCTTCGTTATGGGATTGACGTACTCTTTCCTGGACTCAACACCCAGAGCCTGTGTCGCTGACCGATTGGCAGTGTCTGTGTCGTGAGCATCGTTCGGCTCGTGGTTCTCTCCAAAGTCAATGTTGATGACATAACTTGCAAGTCAAACTCAACTCAAAGTAATTCCCAAATCAAGCTGACGACAGGAATACCAAGGGAATTACGTCCCCGTTGCAATTTGGACTGCCGCCGAGCCCTCAATAGCCGTGGTATCCGCCTGCATTCCTTCCTTGCGCCCGCTTTTCGTCCGTGTAGTGTGGGGTGGCACGCATCGCCCCAAACCTGCCTACCACAGCAGCTTCACCTCCTCGTGGCGTAGCAAACAAGACGGCTCATCCAATGACTTCAACAGATTACAGGACTTAGATGACAAACATCATGGCACGCCTCCATGGACGAACAACGTGGCTGTTCATGGGCGTAGGGAGGTAGGGAGCGATGAGTACGATCTGGAAAATTCACAGGGGGAGACGCCGTTGAATCGAATTCGAGCTAAGACGACGATAGTGCTGACGATTAGCGAGAGGGTGGATTGGAAGGATGACCTTTTCTGATTACATATATCCAACGTGGTTTCGTGCTGGATGCGAATCTTCACGTTTTGGGTTGGAGTTGGGCGACTTGTTTCTCACAGGAATTAGAACGAAATCATGATATACACAGGCGGCGAATTCCGATCTGGATACATATGATCTGCCCCAATTTACCATAGCAAATTTCAAGGGAGAGAAAGAGACACAAGAGCATGATAGAGAGGGATAGTAGAGACCTCAAACACCTAGCAAGAAAGTGAATAACATGAGAACTAACATTGACTGATGAAGCTACCAATTCGTCGATACTTACCTCCCTCGTGCATAGGTGCGGCTACATGACCATGGATTCGATCATATATATTGCAACATTGATGAATTTACCCAATTCGCTTGCCTACTACATCCCATCATCAAATTCCTTCATCTCCTCCCTGGACGGAGACTACTAAGCTAATCTAATTAAATAACCTCATATCACACAGCCCCATTCCAAATCAACAAAAGGACTTCAAAACACCCATCCCGCAAAACACCCCCTATCTCCTCGCAAACCTCACCGCACATCCA
>JAABUW010007400.1_pt1 | contig 13236 bp, 2 predicted proteins | sample 5560081 | NCBI WGS metagenome assembly JAABUW01 (sample SAMN10711882, study PRJNA513363) | rock metagenome | isolation source: Antarctica rocks | place: Antarctica: Victoria Land, Knobhead sud
TTACTAAAATAAACAAGCAAATTTGTTAGAATCGACATCTATATTGCAATGTCGTTGTTTTTTGATAACATCTTTTTACTTTGCGCAAAACTTATTACGCAATACAATATTTAAACAACATTTGTTTTCAATATCGATAATTTTACTTTAGTGCTTACTAACTTAATTAAACAAAGTAAATTATACAACACTTAAATAGAGCAAACGTATTTAAACGTAGCGTTCTATTTAGATTTACATCTCTACTTACTACTTTGTTATCGTTTATAATTATTAAGATTTACAATATTTGTGCAAATCTATTATTACGATGCGTCGCAATTTCGTTATAAAGAATTAAGCATCTCTCTTTGACTTCAAGTCTTGTAAGAGCGTTGTATCTTAAGATCGATTTTGTTATTAATTAAGTATTAAGATTTTATTATTGTTAAAGTTACAATCGCAAACGTTATTCGTATTTATTTTCAAAAATTCTAAGTTAATTAAATTTAATAATAACTTTCTTAAGAATATTAATATGTTATCTTTATTTATTAAGAAGTCTAAGCGTAAGACTAAAGTTAAAATTAATCGATCTTTATTTTATTAATCTTTCTTTAATTACAATCGTTGTCGACAAGAGACTTAAAAAAACTTCGCAAAGCTCTTATATAGCGACAACTTCGTTAAAGATATAACTAAAAATCTCGCGTATTAACTTAAATATATTAATAACGTTTATTTTTATATGTAATATCTAATGCAATATAAGAAAGATCGAAACAAAGAAATTATATAATTAGAGACAAATTTGAATAAAGCTTAAATTACTTGCGAAAGTCTACAAGAAAAACGAAATACAAAGCAAGCTAAAGACAAAGCATAAAAAAATACAACTAATATACTAATTAAAAAACAAGATAAGTTAATCAAGAAGCTTAATTATTATAAGCAATTTAAATTTATTTATTGCTTATTGTTTCGTCGAAATTTTAGCAACAATAGCAACAATTACAATGTTTTTTTTTACAAATTAAATTAACAAAATCGCGAACGTCTTAACAAAGTCTATAGAAATAGCTTGCTTAAGATTGAGAAATCAATATATAATAATATTAAATTTTTCGATTCAATTGTTTTTTTAAGAAATCGAAAGAGATTCGATTAATAACGAACAACACTCTTTGCCAAATTTAAAGCTTGTTTTCGCATGTTTAATAATAAATTAATCAAACTAACATATGTTGCAATTAAATATACAAAGAATATCTTCAAAAACATTAGACATTATCTATCAAATTAGAGCAACAATTTCGCTCAACTCTATAGTATATTAGCTAAATTAATAGCGAATCTCTACGCTCAATTTGACAAACTTGATTAATAATATAAAAACTTTATTAAACTTACGTTATCTAATTTCGTTATAAAGTTTTTCGAAATCTTTAACAAATACGTAATTCGATTTACGTTAATTGCAACAAATATTAAGCTATTTAAAGATCAAAAAATGCATTGATTCGATTTAAGACTAAGCGACAAGTTGTATAATCGATTCGTCAATATAATTAACGTTATTAATATTAATAATTTGATCTCTCGATTACGCAATATAAATCTTAGAATAAAACAAAAAAAAATTATTAATCGCCTTAAATTAGCGTACATAATAAATTTATTATTATGCGAACAAACAAAAATTAAAATATTACGCGTAAGCTTACAAATAAATTTAAAGTTTACAATAACAAATTAATTAATTATGTAACTAAACAAAAGACTTCTTTTGAAACAAAGTTAGTCTTTTAGTCTTAAACACTTAAAAATAAAATTAAAAAGAAAAATCTTTGTTAAAAGTGCTTGCGCTCAAGACATTGTCTTAATTATTCAAATATCTTTTGCAAAAACAAATTAGCTAAAATTAAAAAAAAAGCAATTATCGAGTTTAAAATTTATAATATTGGCGATCTTAAGTTAGCAACACTTAAAGAAAAGAATTGCTCTAATATCTTAAATAACGACTCAAATAACTTTAGCAAATCGAAAAATTAAATATTCTTAACAAAAGTTGTAATTCAAAATAGAAATTGACGCTTATACAAAAGACAATAAAAGAGCTTAAAGTTATATTTAACTTACAAAATAAAGCTTTGTTCGTTAAAGTCGAACTCAATTCTAACGTTATTAACAACAAATTGTTCAACGATTAACAACTAGATTTTTATGTTAAGATTTGTTTAAATTAAGTTTATTTGCTTTTTAATAAATATTATGTTAAAGCAATGCTACTTATTAATATCGAAGTCTTTAATAAAGTCTTTGTAAATAAAAAGTTTATTAAGCTTTATAAACTTTTTATTATGCTATTTTAAAATTCTATTAAATTGCGTTTAATTAATAACAAATTTGCTTTTAATATTATTTATATTGCTTAAATTATTATTAATCTTAATAAATATATTAATATCTTATAATATTTAATAACTAAATTAAAACAATTTGCAATTATTTTTAACATACTTTAAATTAAGAAGCATAACGTACAAATTAAAAATAATATACAATTTTTCGAATTTAACTTCGATTATTATATAAAGCATTACTTGTTAAATTAATAATTGTTAAAGATCTTTAACAATTAACGCAAGCAATTAGAACATTTGTCTTTAAAATCTCTTAATAAAGTTGACGTTTATTAAATAAATATCTTTGCATTTTTAAAGTTTGTTAACAAAGAAAACTACGAAATAGTTATTATATTATTTAAGCATTTTGTTATGTTAAATTAATTAAAGAAAAACAATAGATATTTAGCGTATATTATAGGCAACAATGTTACGATAAACGTTGCAATTATAATTTTTAATAATTACAATAAATTTTATGCGAAACTTAAGCGAGATTCTTTTAATTTAAAGCAATTAAAGAAACAAATTTATTTAAAGTTTAAATATTAAATTAAGCTCTTTAATTTACAAGAAACCAACAAGTTGTTATTAAATAAAAGCATTAATTATGTTATTAATTTTGTTCTAGAAGCAACTTCTTCGATCAAAAAAATTTATAATGTTTTTTGTCAAAAAAAAGAAATTATTAAAGTTTATTTAAATAATATAAAAAGCAAAAATTAAATTTGTAACAATATCTTATAGTATATTGTTCTTACTTTTATAATTAAGAAGTCTAATAAGAATTTACGTATTTGCGTAAACTATAGAGATTTTAACGCTTTAACAATTAAGAATTGCAATACTTTATTGTTAATTTAAGAGATTTTGCAACAATTATGCAAAATTAAGTACTATAACAAGTTTAATATTATTGTTGTCTTTAACAAAATTCAAATACGTTTTAATAACGAATACAAAATAATTTTTATTATTTATTACAATTTGTTTAAGTACGTTGTAATGTCTTTTAAACTATATAATATCTTAATTACGTTTTAATCTTTTATCAATAAAATTCTTAGTTTTTATCTAAACAATTTTTGCATTGTTTATATAAATAATATCTTAATCTATAGTAACATTAAGACAAAATATAAAAATTATATAAATAAAGTTCTTGCTAAACTTTATAACGCAAATCTTTATTTAAATATTAACAAATATATCTTTTTTGTTAAACAAATTAAATATTTAAATTTAATTATTATTATTAAAGAAATTTAAATAAATTTTAAGAAAGTTAAGTGCATTCTTAAGTAAAAAGCTTTTATTTGCGTACGCAATATATAAATTTTTCTAAATTTTGTCAACTTTTATTGACGATTTATCTATAATTATTTAAGTTTAGCTAAATCTTTGTTAACGCTTAATAAGCTTAAAAATAAAGATCTTAATTTTTTATAATAATTTAACAATTTTAAAGATTTTGCGTTTTAAATTTTTAAAAAAGTTTTTATTAATTAATTTATTTTGTATTATTTCGATTTCGATTTAAAGATTTAAATTGAAAGCGATATTTTTAACTTTGTAATTATTGTTATATTGTTATAAATAAACTTAAATAAATTGCTTTATTTAATAATTTATATATTTAAAATTATATTGTTCGCAAAGTGCAATTACGAAATTTATAACAAAAAGCTCTTAATTATTGTTTGCGCTTTTGAAAAATAATATCTAAAGTATATCGATATATTTGTTAAACAATTTATTAAAATTATTATTAATTATTGTAATTTAAAGTATTTTATAATTATTAAGCAACTTAATTGTTGTTAAATTTGTTAAATTAAGTTTTTGTTCAAATTTAATTTTAAAATTATTTATTAATTAAATATATTAGACGCAAAGTCAAACAATCTAATTAAAAGATTGCAAGATTTATTCTTTAATAACAATAATTCTCGCAATTAGTTTTAACAATAAACAATTCTTAAGCAATACAACTTAAAATTAGATATAGTTAAAATTGTTGTATTGATTTTGCTACTATTAAGTGTTATTTACAATTTAGTAACGAAGTTAACTTGTTTGCTTCGAAACTTTATCGAACTTAAACTAATTATTAACAAAAAAATTGCAAAAGCTTATAAGAAATTTATTTAAATTTTGTTAACAATTAACAAAAACGTAAAATTATTTATATTTTTATTATTTACAATATTTGCATTATTTTGACAAAATAGATTTTGCTTTATTAGATCTTTTTTCTTAGTTTTATTGTTTATTATTGTTGTATTTACAATTTTTTAATGTATAGTTTTGTTATCTTTAGTTATCGATTCTATCTTTTTTTTTAATATATTTGCTTTGTTTACAATTTATTTATTTATATTTGCAATCTTTTTTATAATTTAATTTTTGTTTGTTGTTGCAATCAATTTAATAGAAGAGAAGAAATTTAAAATAAAATTCGATTTCGAAGTTTTTGTTTAACAAATATTAAAAATATATTTATATAACAAAAAGATAAAACAAATTATTTATGTTAAAGAAATTAATAAACAAAAGATTTTAATTATTTTTCGCAAAATAATTAAGCTAGAACTTAAAAATTGTATAATAATTAAATACTTAATAATTAATATTAAATACTTATTTGTTTAAAACAAAATATATGTGTTTCGAAGTACAAATAATATTTTTTGAGTTAAAGCAATCAAGTTCTAATATAAATTGTTAAGCGTTAAGCATTTAAATCGAACAATTATTTTTAAAAAAATATAATGTTACTATTATTAATTTACATTGTATTTAAATGTTAAAAAATATATTAAAAGCTATTTAATTTACAAGTATATCAAATTATATCGCAAATATAAGTATAATCTACTAAAGTTTCTATTTATTTTAGATTGTTATTAGCAAAATATATTTTGCAACTTTATTATCTCTTTGTCGTTATATTATTATAAAAAAAAGATTTTTTAATATATTTTAATAATAATTGATAAATTATTTAAGAATAAGAAGTTTATATTTATAAATTTTTTAAAAAGTTAAGATTGTTGTTTAGATTTTTATTAATTTTATTTAACGCATTAAAAGCTTTTTAGTTATTATTGTTTTTAACAAAGACACTTAATTTATCGCTTATTTTTGACAACGTTTTTGCAAAAAATTAGAAATTAAATTTAAATTATTAATTGCATTTTATTTAGAAATTAACAATTAAATCGAAAATGTTAATATTGCTTTTAAGCAATATCTTTAAACGTACGTGCAATACAATTAGAAGAATTAGATTAATTATTTCGTTATTGTTAAATTTGTCGCAAACAACTACATTAACAAGTTTATTAATTTATTACTTTTTTTTGTTATTAAAGACTATTTGTTACGATTAGATTTAAAGTTATTTATAGTCTTTTTTAACAACGTTACGTTCGAAGCTCGTCGCAATATAAAGAACGTTAATAAGATTGTCAAAAAAATCAAAATTTTGCAAAACTTTCTTTGTTAAAAGCTTATTTAAATTTAAGTTAAATAAATAAAATTCGCTAATTATAAATGCGCTACAATCTCGAAATTTAAAGTTAATAATTAAATTATATTTAACACTTAAAATATTAAAACAACTTAATTATACAAGTTTTTAAAATATAAAAATGTAAATCTTTATAAAATTATTTAAGCAATTAACAATTACGTCTACGAACTAGAATTGCTTAAATTAATAAAAATTTATTTAATATTTTACTTATAACTTTTGCATCTTAACAAAAGTAAATTTTTATTAAATTAACAAATTAAACTCTTGTTGTTCGTCAATATTGTTAACAATATCGACGACAATTTCGATTACTATGTCAAAGATATCAAGATATTATAATACGACATGCGCAAAAATAACAATAACGTGAATTTAAATCTAATTGTTACTAATTATAGACGCAAAATACTATAGTATCAAATCCTCTTTATAAGCTACACAAACTACAACAATAAATTTAAATAATTAAACTACTTTATAATTAACAATTGTTTTAACTTTGTTGTTGACTTTTATTACTAATATTTTGACGCAACAAGATCTTATTAAACATTTAAGACGTCTCTTAATTAAGAATCTAATAAGTAGAATAATTTGCATCTATATATTCTTGCATTCTATTATTATTGTTAATAAGATACTTAATATACATCTATAATTTTTGTCGCTGTATCTAGAATCGATTTTAAAAACGCATTTTTAATATATTACTATTGTCGAAAGTTATTTGTTATACATTCGCAATCAATATTAAATTTAATATGTTATTTTACTCTTTATTGCACTTAACAAGAATCTTAAAAACGCATTATTAATATATTATTATTGTTAAAAGTTAATCGACATACATTCGCAATTTTTGTCGTTGTCTCTATAGTACTTTTGCTAGACACTTTATCGACGTTTCTTCTAAAGATTCTTCAAATAAGAGTTGACTTAGCATTTCTAAATATACGCACAATTGCGTATAAATTGCTATTAAGATACTTTTATATTATTTTCTTTCTTTATGTTGTAGATTTAAACAAACGTGTTCAAACATAGTTAAAATTCGACAAATTTTAACTTTTTAACGTTGCTATCTCTTTTGTTGTCGCCAATTTCCTCTTTTAAATTACGTGATTAATCGACTCTCTAAATTCTTTTAAATATAATCGATTTTTCAACTTTTACGTTACGTGACTTGGACCCCCCTCTTAGGATTAGAATTAGTAATCTTTTGTATTCTCTTCAATTTTTCTACATTTAATGTTTTCTTAAAATTTATTTATCTCTCTTTCCTCTCAATCTTGTCGTCGTTTAACAAATCGCCCAAAACTCAATTTTCGTCGCTCAACAATTGCTCAACGTTTGATTTCGAGCATTAGATTGTACTTAATAGGCGTGTTCGACACTAATCGAAGACAGTTGAAAATTAACTAAAACATTATTCGCAACATATATAATCTTTGCTTTGCATGTTACCTTTTTTTTGCACATTTTGTTTCAAAATTTTCGATTATTCTTCCCTACTTAACAAATTTATTCTCTTGCTTAACGCACATTAGAAACTTTAGTTTTAATCGCCAAGTAATACTTAATATATACTTGACATTAATCGAAGCTTGTATCTAACAAACACTTAACATTAATCGAAGCTTGTACTTGACAAACACTCGAAATCAACTAAAGTTAACTAGAAACGCTAACTAAGAGATTCGACATTATTTTGTCGAAGTTCGCGAGTAAAAGAAAGAGATAATATTATAATTCTAAGCTAAGTAGACTTCGCTTTTTAATTATTCTTTAAATCTTTGCTCTCTAGCTTCGAATATACTACGAGTAACGTCTAGTGTCTTAACATCTATAGTACTTATATTTATTTTCTATATATAGTTAGTTTTGCATAGCTAATATTCTTGTCAATCAACTTGTAAGATACGAGTGCGTCTACTTCTTGTTGGCGCATTAAGATATAAAAGACGTAAGATATAATAGACTTGTATTACTATGTTCCAACTATATAGGATAGATAGTAGTAAGACTAATCGTTAAAGAACAACAAGAAACTAGCTTTCTCTCTATCTAATATTTGCTATAACGTGCGAGTCTATTTCTCGCTATCTAACTAGAAAGAGATGCCGTGTTATTTAAAGCTTTTATAGGCATTCGAGATTACGTGTCTTGCCATATCTTAAGACGCTAGCGCGTCGAAGGCGCTATAATATTATAATTATTTTCTCTCTTAAAGTATTGATTTTCAATAATGTAAAAAACTATATTAGTTTTATTAAGACAAAGACGTTTGTTAAGCGTCAACGTTGCAAAAGCTTGTTAAAAATCTTCTTAAATCTCTTTAAAAATTAGAAGAAAAAAAGTCTTCTACTTAATAAAAGTAAATTTATGTGTTAATCTAATATAACTTGTAAAACAATGTAATAACAACAATAACAATTTATAATACGTTATTATTTTGTCGTTTGTTGTTATTAAGATTCTAAATAAAGTTTAAAGTAAAATTAACGTTGCGCAAACGTTAGATAAATTATAAACATAAATATTGTTGTTTCTCTTTTTTTTTCTTTCTTTCTTTCTATATTTTTCTTAATTGCAATTGCTTTATTGTTGTAAATAAATTATTATAAAAGCAATAATGCGTAAAGCTTATATATATAATGCAAATTTTAATTAACATATTTTTTGCTTTTTTATTTTTTAATTTTTTAATTTTTTTAACTACATCTTTTAAGAGATCGAAAAAATAAAAGAGTAAACAATTCTAATATTTTGTTGTATATAATACTAATATGTTATAGTTTATAATAATTTCTTGTGCATAATTTGCGTAAACAAGCATGCATGCGTCTATAAAAAAAGAAATATTTATATTCGATACAAAGTTTTTTATTGCAAATTAAATTGTTGTATTGTAATAAATTTTGTTTGCGCTTACAATACAACAATTGCTAATATTTATTAATTTGTTAAATACTTTTAAGATAATATAAAGAATCTTATTATTAATTATCGCAAAAGATTCGAAATAAAAAATACAATTATTAAACATATAAAGCATGTGCAAAAGAGTGTAGTTTGCGCAATAAAGAGTTGACAACGCAATAAAGAATTTATTTTATTAACGACAAATTAAGCTTGATCTTGTATTTGTTGACTCGAACAAAATTTAATTCTCGCTTAAGAGCATTAAGTTAAGCTTAAACAAAAGCTCGCAAAAACAAAAATAATTCGAAATAAAATTTTTGCTAAAACGCAACAACTAATCGATTTACTTTTTAAAAAAGTATTGAAGATAAGTATTTTTATTTGCTTTTTAATATTTTATTAACATGCTTTCAAAATTTAAAACAAAATAAAAACAAAAACAAGAACGAGTTGTTAATAAAAATAAAAAAAATAAAATTGAAACAAATCGTTTTTAAGTTTATTGTCAATCTAGATAAAACGAGTTTAAAGAATTTTTTTGCAAAGTTTTTCGATTTTGCGACAAAATCTCTTATTAACTTTAAGTTGTCGACAAGATTGTTAAATAAAAATATAATAAGTTTTATTTTAATTTCTTTCGCACTTTGTTTGTTTACATTTTTTAAAAAATAAAGAATGCGAAAATGCGTATAAATAACAAGAGCGAATTTGTAATAAAAACAAAGAAGATTGTACAAAGCAAATTCTTTACAATTTGTTTTTCTCGAAATAATGTAAATATTTCGAACAACTTCGAAGACTTATTTATAATTAATTTTAAAAAATTTAACAATTTATTTTTAAATAAGTTCAAGAGTTTTCTTTAGTTGTTCTAAGATAAATCTAATAAAATGTTAAGAACTTGTTAAGTCGTTATAGTACGTTGTCGATTAATCGACGATAATAAAATAGCTTTGTTTTCGAACTATGTTTTAAGCATTTATGTTAAGAGAGACGACTTTATTATTTCTAGCACTTTGTGTAACAAAATAAAGAAGCTTTTTACGTAATTTGATTATACAACAACAATGCGATAACAATTGCGCAATATTTTATTAAGCAAATTATTGTTAACATAATTGTTGTTGTTGCAATACGCGTTGTGTTATCTTTTTTGTTTTTGTTTGTTGTGCGTTTGTTTCTCAAAGTTTTTTCGCAATTTATCGACATTATTTAGAGATTTTTTTTTTAGTTATTAATTGTACTCTTTGTTTTAATTTATTTATTTAATTTTATATTATATTTGTTTCTTTAACTTAGTTTTGTCTAAAAAAATTTTAATCTTTTATTGAATTTCGTTGTTAACAAGTTTCAAAGTTTGCAATATTTATTTCGTCTACTTATTGTTAATGCGATACAAATATAACTTCAAAAATAAAATATAAAAAGTATTATAAATTTGATAAATATTAGATAGAGTAAAACGATAAGCTTGCGTTTTAATCTTGTTTTTAATTCTAAACAATTCGATATACTTGTGCGATATTTTTTTGCTAAATCTCTTTTGCTTTAAAATTTTAATTAAGAGTATAATTAATTCTTCTACAACAAAGCTCTTTGACTTATGTTTTTTATTGTAGTATTTTGCCTATTGCGTAATAGCGTTTTTAAGACGTTTTGTTAGAATTTTTCTTAAATTATAAAGTTATTTTACGCGTTTCTATGTCAATAATATCTTCTTTTTAATAAAGTTGTTCTTAATTTTATAGTAAATCTTCGAGTAATAATTGTACATTAAATAGAACGACAAAGCTTTAGTTAAGACGTAATAACTATTATTGTAAACAAATTTTATTATTAACAATAAATTTGCTTATCTCGTCTATTTAGCGTTAACGTAAGTGCGAAGATAGTATTTGAAAGTTTAATTTTGTTGTTTAATTAAATTATCTATTTAAGAATAAAAGACAATACTTAATTGTTTTTTGATTTGTGCATAAAAATATATAACGAATTAAAAGATACTAATAAAAACAAATTCTTTATTACTTACTATATTAACTAGCGTTTCAAAGCGTAAAACAATTTTATCGAAAAATATTTTTGCTAGTTTTGCGATATTGATTTTAGTAATTATAGATATATATTTAGTTATTTTTGTATAGCGATCGATTATTACGAAAATCGAATTATATATAACTTTATAACACTTGTTCGACAATAAGCTTGTTACAAAGTTTATAATAATTTTCTTCTATAATTTTTTTGTTACAAGTAAGAATCGAAGTTTATTATATAATTTATAACGAGAAACTTTGATGCATTAACAAACATTATATGTTTTAATATATGTTTTTATTTGCTTAGCGCAAGCAAACTAAAAATATTTTTGTTAAAGTAAATTTAGAGTTTTCTTAATCTTAAAATGTTTTATTAAAGAATTGTTATAATTCTTGCGAATTAACTTTTATTAATAATTGTATCTTTTAAAATATAAAGCAATTTGTTATGTCTAACAAGATTCTTTTAATTTAAAGCTTATATTATTTGTTTGCAACAAAACAACTTTTTAATCTTGATTCGAATTTTTTCGATTTAAGTATCTTTAGTCTAAAGATTCTTTATTAAGAATTTTATTAATTTTTGAGATTTTTTATACAATTTCTTTGATATGTCTTTAACTACTTTTCTTAAGATAACAATTTATACTTTAATTAATTAAAATAAAGATACTAGTTCTTTTTAAACTTTCTTTTTACTTTATAATTGCAAAATCTTCGCGTTATTAGTAAGTACTTTTGCTAATTGTAATACAAGAGTTAAATTATCTAATTTTTTTCGTTTGCTTTGCGTTAACAACTTTTCGTCAAATAATAACGTTAACTTATTTTAAGATACAAAAGTTAAATTATTTAATGTTTTTTGTTTGCTTTGCGCTAACAAATTTTTGTTAAACAATAACGTTAGTTTGTTTTGCAACGTTGATAGCAATCTTATGTTTAACGACGAAATCTTTTTATAATTGAGATGTTTCGACAATTTATTTGTCAAGTTTTTCTTATTTAAACGATAAAAAATTTCAAAGTTATAGATAATTAACTTAAGCGTTTAGCGAACTTGTCTTAAGTTTAGCTTCTTTTAATTTATAAATTCTTTAAAATTATTATAATTTAATTATATCTTAATAGAGTAAGCATTGCTTTTTAAATAGTATCTTTATTACTTAAAAGCAATTACAATAGCTAGCAATTCTTGATTATATATCTTATAATTTTGCTTTGTTGAAATTATTTTTTGCAATTAAAACGTTATTAAACGTTAATTTTTATCGTTATTTTGTTAACTTAGAATGCTCGCAATTGCAAAGTTAAACGCGTCAATCTTTATTCTAATTTTTTTGTTTAAGTTGTAGTAATAAAGTAGTAAAGTTAATATAAAGATATCGCAAAGTTAACAAAATGCTTGCTCTATTTTATTCGATTAAACAAAAGAGTTAAATTTCTTGTTATTCTTACTTTCTTTTAACAAGTTAATAAAAAAAATAACTCTTTTTAAATAGCGATATATAAAGCGTCTATAAAAGTTTATAAAGCTCAAAAATATTTAGAGTTTGCAATAAGTTTTCGATTTAAATTATTTCTTAATTGTTTTGATTTTTTTTAAGTTTATTTGTATATCTTTTAGAAATACAATAAAGTTTAAAAATTGAATTTTAATAGTGTTAAATTTACACTTTTTTAGATTGATGTATAGCGAATATTTGCGAAGACGTTCTAATATCTATCTAACATAACGTTAATGTTTCGTCAAATTATTGCTATATACGAGTATATTATCTATATAGATTACGCAAGTTATATCGATCAATTTTCGCAACATTTTATTAATATAGATTTAGAAGATTACGAATGCGTTTATTAATTTAAATAGCATAATCTAATATTCGAAATGTCTATAACGCGTGCAAAACGTTATCTTTTACTTATTATTGCGTTTAATGCGAATGCGATAATAGACGTTCTTTAGATTTAAAACAATAAAGCGCTTTGCTTCGCATAGACAATCTAGCGTTTTCGTAATTAGAGACAATAAATAACGATTTTTAATAGTAATCGCATTTAGATCTCTATAGTCGACGTATAAATATAATTTATTGTTCAATTTTAATACAAATAAAATAGAGACGCCTATAGACGAAACTAAATGCTTAATTCAATCTTTAACTAACGCATTATTAAGATATTGTCAAAGTATTGTTAGCTCGTTTTGTAAAAGATTATAAAGAGATATAAACAATAACTCTTTATTGTTTTAAAACTTAATAGCGTAATTTTCTCTTTCTAATTTTAATAGAATTCTAGCTAATTTATTATTATAGATATCTTTTAGATTTCTTAATTTCTTAAGAATCTT
>JAABUW010007402.1_pt1 | contig 13232 bp, 12 predicted proteins | sample 5560081 | NCBI WGS metagenome assembly JAABUW01 (sample SAMN10711882, study PRJNA513363) | rock metagenome | isolation source: Antarctica rocks | place: Antarctica: Victoria Land, Knobhead sud
TGCGCAATGACCCTCAGGGGTTCCATTCTTCTGTTTGCAATAGAAGAACCTTGGCTTGCCGTCGCGGACCGTTAAGTCAAATGGCTTGAGCTCGGGGGTGTCAAGCTTGTTGACATTCTGGAAGTTGGTGTCGATGTCGGTTCCCGAGAGCTTCTTGCAAGGGTTCTCGAGTGATGACTCGGTCAGAGTGTGGTTGGCGGCCCGGAAATCAAAATGGATCTTCTCGCCAACGGAGGCTGTGGGAAGATAAGCACGACTGAACTTCAGGGTCTTGCCTTTATCGAGGCCGACTGTAACGGTTGTCACTGCCCCAGCGGAAGTGCTGGAAGAAGAAGAGGAAGTCGAAGTGGCCATAGAGGCTCCGTTGGTAGAAGATGCAACGCCCGTCTTATTCCCGTTCTGGTGGATAGCATTTTGTCTGAAAGCGTCCATCTTGTTACTGTTACCTGGATTGAGCCCGAAGACCATACCAAGGCCGCAGTGATTGGGAGGACCCTGTTGTTTACAATAGAACCATTGAGGGTTTTTGCTCTTGACCTCAAAAGGAATAACGAAAAGACCGGAGATGTTCTTTGGGTTCGATTGGTTTAAATTGGTATCGAAGCCACCATTGTAGGTGCATGGAGTAAGGAATTCAGACTGAGTGAGAGAGTGCGACTTTGCAAGGAAGTTGTACTCAACCACGTCACCAATTTCGGCAACGACATTGTCAGGGACAAACTTGACTGTGCCATTGAAGGTGCCAACTTCGACATGATGGGTTTGCTTGGAGCCAGAAGCCGTGGTAGTTGCGGAGGTAGTCCATTCGGTTGTAGCTCCTGGAGGGGGCGGTAGAGAATGGTAATCGGTAACCGTTGTCATAACAGGAGACCCTTGGTTTCCGATAGTGGTTGTCTTGGTTATGGTGACAGGAGCAGGGGCAGCGTTTGCGGTAGATGTCACTGTAATCGTCGTTGGTGGAACGACCTTCGTTTCTGTCACAGTGACTGTAACGGTGGAAGCGCCATACTGGGCGGGAGGAGCACTGTATTGGCCCGAGGAGCCTGTTACACTTGTCTGTCCTGGAAGACAGGCTTGGGTAACGGTGACTGTAGATGAAGCAGCAGCCATCATGGCCAACCCTCCAACGAGGACGATAGAGTTGGACTTCATTATGATGTTAAGGAAGAGGTAAGGAGTCGAACGTAAAGAATAAAAGGGAAAGCGTTGGGAAAGCTTGAATTATGCCTGTAAAGTCAAGTGATGGTGCGATAACAGCAAAGAAATGCTTATTGCGTGGACTGATAGACGTAGGAAATAAATTGAATGTTAGGGAAGCGTAATGAGAGAAGGGAGAGACTGAGGCGTGCAACAACTTATATACTCGGTGGAGACATTGTCGACGGAGGATGTCCACGACAAGTCTGACGGAGCTACCCAAGACAAGACCAGCTATTTGGCCAGAATAGACCATCACCTCAGACGATGCTTCCAATCATGAACGCTTTCCCTTTTAGGACAGTGCTAAAGCATCGATGTCTAGACTATGTGGCTGCTGATGTGAGATAGTGTAAGGAAAAGGCGTAAGCAAGCCTCCAACGTCTTTTGAATATACAGCGCATTTGACTGGGCGACGGCTTAGATCTCCTGCTTATGCTGTTTCTTTCTAGGAAACATTCCGAAGTCCGTGTAGAATCATTGGTTGCTTAAGTTACTATATTCAAGTGCTTTTCAGTCCCAGGAATGCTGATGGGCTGTCGTAGTAGAGCTTCTTCAGGTCGCTACCTACCAGAATAGTGGGTAAACCACGAGAGTAAGCGTCACCTTACGTGAGAAGACGAACCAAGCCCTTAAGCTCAGAGATTTGCCAGCAAAATACTAATACGCTTTAGGCAGATTACTCTATCCTGTCTGTTCAAAAGTTGAGCTTCAAAAGGTCTGCACTAAACAATGCTTACTGGATAAATCAGTGGTTCAGCTTGGCCGAGCGGTTCGGACGTTTACCCTGGACTGGACTTCGTTCTTTACGCACCAGGCACGCAACTGAGCCCAACGCGTAGGAAACATCGTCTTGGATGTAGAACTATGACCCGGAACAAATGAGTTGCGCGACCTCACGTTCAACTTACCACTTTTAACCCAGACATATCGATTGGAGAAGGTAGCGAACGAGTTATCTACTTCATCTACTCTCTAGTTGAGAACTCGAGAAGATGCGGGAGAGATGACGTTATCGCTCTCTCTTCCCTCGGAGGCCTCCAAACGCAGAACTATCAATCTACCTACTCCACCTGTCCACGGAAAGCGATGAGTATTATCAGTTTGCTGAATACCCGAAGTAATATTGTGGGAAAGGATCCCAAAAAAGCACTATCGCCAATTGGCAGACGGGGGTTCAGTCACGATAGCGCTGTCTTCTGCACACAGGAGCAACGTATTTTCTGTCTGTATTGATTCCCATTGGGTTGTGCTGATGACCAAGGAAAGCGTAGGCGTATGGGGCTGCCATTATGTCACTCTCTAAAGCCTCCCTCTCTACCATTCCAACGTGTTACGCCACTGTCTCGATCGGTACACCTGACCATGACCTGCATGAAAAGCTCGAGGTAATAGCTGCCGCTGGCTTTCAGGGCATTGAATTGGGATTCCCCGACTTGCTGTCGTTCACTTCGAAGCACCACAAAGAAGATGTACAGCCGCAGGACTTTGATGCACTATGCGCTGCCGGCACGCAAGTCAGGTCACTGTGTTATGAAGTCGGGCTCAAGATCGTCATGCTACAACCTTTCGCGAACTTTGAAGGCTGGAAACCACAGTCGGAGGAGCGGGAAGATGCCTTTCGGCGAGCGAAAGGGTGGATTAGAATTATGGAAGCTGTTGGGACTGATATGCTTCAGGTCAGTGTTCAGATTTCCATACCAAAAGCATGAAAACTTTAGCTGATGTTACTTGAGGTTGGTTCCACCGATTCTCCAAACATTTCCAGCTCGTTTGAAGTATTATCCAACGACTTGAGAGAGCTTGCGGATCTGCTTGCACCACACAACTTCCGTCTGGCTTACGAGAACTGGTGCTGGGCGACCCACACTCCGGATTGGAAGGATGTATGGAAGATTGTGGAGAAGGTCGACAGACCTAACATCGGCTTGTGCCTCGATACCTTCCAGACTGCCGGTGGAGAATGGGCCGACCCCACTACAGTCACTGGTTTGATCGAGCTTGAGGGGGGACGTGACGCCCTGGCGAAGCAGTTCTATAAGAGCTTGGAAGAGCTCGGCGCAAGCATACCGCAGGACAAGATTTTCATACTTCAGATATCAGATGCTTACAAGCCCCAAAAACCGCTGGACCCAAATCCTGATGACAGTGGATTGCGGCCAAGAGGTAGATGGAGTACTTGCTTGCGACCAGTGCCATTCGGCGGAGGATATCTTCCCGTAACTGACGTCGCTAGAGCGGTACTTAGCACTGGGTTCCGTGCTTGGTTCTCGATGGAGGTCTTCGATGGGGGACCTCGGGGGGATGATCAGGACTGGAAGGATATGTCTGGCTATGCGAAGAAAGCAATGCAGTCTCATAAGCGACTTTTGGAAGACCTTATAGAGTCCTAGATCGCAACAATAGAACAACGACATCAGCCATCTTCAGCTATTGTACCCAGCCTCTCCGCTCAGCCGCCCAATACCTCTCATTTCAGGCTTCGACTATATATGCGAGATGATGGAGCGATCAACTTTGAGCTCACTGTTATAGCTTCTATGGGATGTCTAATCTAATGTTTCTAGCTACTTATCAGCAGGCCAAGCTCTTCTTCCACCTTGGCACTCTAATTCGCGGCCTTGATAGTTTCCCGGTTCCTTTTCCTCAACCTCACAACGAAGCCAGACTGCATAACGAACCAGCGGTTCTGCACTTTCCAATTTCCACCCTCTTCTGGGCCGACTAGTTCAATCTGCTCCGGCCTTGTTAGCTCTCTGACTCCATACCACTTCCCAATATTTCTTCCACAAACTTACATCAAATAGTCTGAGCACTGTTGGCACCACTTTATAAATCTCCAGGTACGATATATGCTTTCCCATGCATGATCGATGGCCGGCACCGAACTACGCAGGAGTCAAAGCGCCATTATCAGCATTGATTTTTGCAAGCAGCAGCAGCAGGAACAGTGACCAACAAATATCGACCTGTTGTGTCGGAAAATTTGGACTTACAGTCAGCAACGCGTTTTCCATCTTCCTTCTTTTATCGCTCTCACAAAGCCAGCGGTTTGGATTCCACTCATCACAATCTTGGCCGTACAGATCCCGGTTTCTATGGACTACCCAGGAGTTCATCCCTACAAGCGTTCCCCCCTTGATGAATTCGCCGCATATCGTTGCGCCCTCTGGCGGTACGACTCTTTCCATAGGCAGTCCGAAAGGCGGATGAATCCGGCCAGCCTCTTTCACGCAGGCGTCAAGATAGGGAAGCTCTCGCGTTTGTCTCCACGATGCTAACGGGTTCAGATTGCCGGCGGCTGCAGCGCCGTCAAGCTCGGCACGTAGTTTATTTAGTGTATATGGATGGGTGAGAAGCTGGTAGAAAAGGGTTCGTAAGAAAATACCGGTCGTGTCGCTTCCAGCGGTGATGTTGGACGACGTCCAGACAGCCAAAGCCCTGTCAGCAGTTAAATGATGGACTCACAACCAAGGTAATCCAAGCCTTACCAAGGGGGAATACTTTTGTCATTCGACTCGATTTCCATGAACCGGGAAAGGAAATCTCGGTCGTTGATGTGCCAGTCATTCTTTTGCGTTGTCCTCTGAAGCTCTCGTCTTTCCTGAACACGTGCCATTGCAAATGCCGCTCCCGGGCTTACTCCTCCCCCTCTTAGGTACCTTTGAATTGGGTTATTTGTCCAGAACTTCTCAAGCCAAGGCATTTGGGTGACCTGATTGCACTCAGCGGCTGTACTCTTTCGTCGTATGGAACTTTTTATTCCCTTACTAGCGATGTTTGCTTGAACATATTCCAAATCGACGCCATAACCTTGTTCACATCTTCCCCAGTCTCTAAGAACCCTAATCGTCTCGAGAAGGTCATCTCCCCAATCACGTCGAATGCAAACATCTGCAGCCATTGGCCAAAATCACAGGGTGGCGACTTGTCTCCGCTGTCGTTGATGAAGCGAGCCTCGAGCTGATCGCAAAAGACGCGCATGGTGGTGTCGACGTACGGTTCAAAATTGACGAGGGTACTCATCGAATATGACCCAGAAACGGGCTTTTTGAGGGCTCGATGGACGGCTTCATCTTGCGCAGCAAAGATCCCAGGAATCGGCTTCCCACGGGGCTTCATCAGAAGCGCGTGGTAAAAGTCGGACTTGAATGCATCAGCAATCGTTCATGTCCGCAGCCTCTAGCTGTTGAACCAGGTCTCGGATGGAACTCCTCAAATTATTTCACCAATCACCTTTGCCACCGCCGCACAGATGACTCAATTTTCGGATAAAGAGAAACAGCATCCGCGGCTCACCTTCAGCCAAGGCTTCACAAACCCGTAGATGTTGCCCACCTCAGCCGGGTCTGCAACCGACACCATGTTCGGCCCGAAACGCACCAGATGGCCATACTGTCTATGCAGTGCCGTGTGGATATCATGTGCATGGTAACTCAGTACCCACGAGAAACGTGGTATGTTCGTGAACCTGGCTAGGAAAGGACCGGGTATGTGTGCGAGACGGTAGTATGAGCGCGCGGTGGTGAAGATGATTACGAGAATAGGCACGAGGGCGAGGATAATTGGGTGGGTGTACACTATACTGAGAGTGGTGGATGCTTGCTGAGTAAAGGCCATTCTGCGTCCTAATTTACCTGTTCAGGTCGTTGGCGACGGTAAAACAAACGTCGAGAAAGGCAGGCAGGGGTGGGGCGAACCTCCTATTTGTGCTTGGAATCTCGCATACTCTGGTTAAAGGGGGTATATACGGCTCTACCTAGGATCGCTTATAGCAGATGAGGAAAAGGTGGGGACCTATGAGATGCGACCCCAGGTAAGATGAAATTTAACAGATTTAGTCCCACGTCGGACGTGTCTCGGATCACGATGACTAATAGCTCAGATTGGATGCAATGAGCGTCTGCACTACCGCATCTTATCGTGTTCTAAGCAGCTGTATCGCCATTTGGACCTAAAGGGCATGGTTCTACAGTGTCCGCACGAAACAATCTGTAGCCACGCGGTTCTCAATCAAGCCATTCCTCCATTGACCCTCAACGTCTGCCCCATCACCCAGCGACTGTCAATTCCACATAGCAGCGAAATCGCATCCGCCACCTCCTCTGGCTGCCCAATCCTCCCGTTTGGATTCAGGCCTCCCAACATTTTCAGACTCTGTTCTGTCTGGTGGCTCATGAATAGCTTCGTACTGGTGGGGCCCGGAGCAACGCAGTTGACGCAGATGCCTTTACGCCCGAGATCTTTCGACATAACGCGTGTCATCTGCTCGATCGCGCCCTTGGTCGCTAGATAGGGAAGATAGGGCGGCAGCACCGTGGAAGCGGCAGCGAGTGTCGTGGATACAAGCACGACGTGGGAGCCCGAAGATAAATGGGGCGCCGCTTTCTAAGAAAGGGGTAATGTGAGCCTTTGGCAAGGTACAAAACTTTGGCAGTGTGAAGGAAAGACGGCATAAAGAACACACCTGGCAAAGAAAGTACGGGCCTTTGACGTTCAGCGCGAACATCTTATCGAAGAGTTCCTCGCTCGTGGACTCAAGGGGACTTGGCGCCATCATCCCAGCAAAAGGGAGCAGGATGTCGATTTTGCCGAATCGGGCAATGGTCTGCTTCACTAGGTCTGTAATGGCAGAGACATTGCTAGCATCCGCTTGGATTGCTATAGCCCTGTCTGAACCTATCTGTTTGACGACTTCATGGGCGCCATTTGTGTCGGACATGTAGTTGACGACGACGCTTGCGCCGTTTTTGGCAAGGCGGAGAGCGGTAGCTCTACCAATGCCTTTGGAGGCGCCGGTGATGAGAGCGACTTTGCCTGTTAGTGACATGGTGCTGTGTGTCTGGAGATTGAGATGTGTGATTGTACAGTGAGTTTGTGCTGATATCCCAGAACAGATCTCGCGAAGTCAACAAACACGTTCTGCACATGCTTTGGGTAGTCCAAGCCTGCATTTGCAATCAGCAATACGGCTTGTATGACAATTCCGGTTTTATTACATTCGTCAGTAATACATTTGGTAAATTACCGAATATTTCCAATCTCCAAAGCTTCGGATCGGAAATAAGTTTTATGGCCGTGACTCGGTTCCTGTGTTGTTCTGGGTCTGCATCGTTGGTGTAACTGCGTAATGCAGTATCTTCTCCCAACACGTGAACCTTATTTGCAAACTACCTAGCGAAGCAGTGCCTGCGATTTCTTCGCAGCTGAGGCTCCAGACACGCAGAAGAGTTACATCCGCACGTCTGTAAGTCGACATTAATGGCGTCGCCGGCCAGTACCTTGTCTCGTGAGGCCTTTCCGGTTCTCGATCGAGAGAAAGCACCCACCCCAAAAGCCTCCTCCTCCGTGTCTGATCCCCCGGACGGCGGCTTCAAAGCATGGTCCGTTGTGCTCGGCGCGTGGTGCTGCCTCTTCGCTAGCTTCGGCTGGGTCAATTGTATCGGCATCTTTCAAAATCACTACCAGAACAATGAGTTAAGAGAATACACCCCAAGCACGGTGGCTTGGATTACATCTGTAGAAGTCCGTACTGGCGCCGCCTAGAATTTTTAGCAATCAAAAGCTGACCGCACGGAGAGCAGGCGAGCATGATGTATGCTAGTACACCGGTGTACGGCAAAATCTTCGACAATTATGGGCCCAAGCCGCTACTGTATTTTGGAACGTTTGTGCATGTTTTTGGCCTGATGATGGCGTCCTTGGCGTCAAAGTATTATCAATTCTTTCTTGCACAGTCTATCTGCAGCGCTCTTGGAGCAGCCGCATTGTTTTCTGCTGGCACTGGCCCGGTTGGGTCGTGGTTCTTGAAGAGAAGGGCGCTGGCATTTGGTGTTGTGGCTTCGGGGTCTTCTCTCAGCGGATGCTTACTACCGTGAGTAACCTACGCGCTTTCTCGTTGCTGTGAGGATAGCCATAGTCAGGTTTCTTGTACTAACTATGTCCAAAGTATATTGGTTACTCGCATGATTGCGGAAGTCGGATTCCCATGGGCAATGCGTACATGCGCCTTCATCTTTCTATTCCTTTTGTTCATCGCCATTCTCACCGTCGAGATTCGTACGCCCACCAGCCCAAAACCTTGGGAATTAAAGGCCTTCTTCCGGCCCCTAAGCGAAGTTCCCTTTCTCCTCAATGCTCTCGGATTATTCTGCTTTTCCTGGGGCATGTTCGTTCCTTTCAACTTTCTCGTCCTCGAAGCCCGGAATCAAGGCATGAGTAATGACCTCGCCAACTACCAGATCGCTATTCTAAATGGCGTAAGGTGAGAGATTTCCTTTTATGACCCACTCCCGCACACTTTCCCCACATTGCCGCCCCCTTCACCCAGACGGCCCTTATATCGATCTTCAACCGCTCACTAAATTTACAGTATCTTCGGCCGCGTGATCCCAGGCTGGCTAGGCGACCGTTTCGGCCGCTTCAATACCATGATCGTCACCACCGCCCTTTCCTCAATCTTCGTGCTAGCCCTCTGGATCCCAGCGAACACCCCCGCTCTCACCATAGTTTTCTCCGCCCTCTTCGGCTTCACTTCCGGCACGTTCGTCTCCTTGACTCCCGCCCTTATCCAGCAGCTCTCCAGTGTACAGGAAATCGGCTTGCGCATAGGAACCACTTTCAGCATTATTAGCATCGCCGCTCTTACGGGGAATCCGATCGCTGGCGCTCTGATCATTAGGGATGGCGGCAGATATCTATATCTGAAGATTTTCGCTGGGGTAGCGATGGGAGCTGGTTGCGTTTTGCTGATTGCGGCTAGGAATGTGCAGGCCGGATGGAAGTGGAAGAAAATATAAGACTCTCGGGTGGTTTGGTGCTCAGTAGCAATGAAAATTTTATAGCGAGCATTAGAATTATGAGAGAGAGGAGAATTAACCCATCCTTCTGCAGAGATGCAGCAGTTTACCTAAGGCCAACTAACCCGACACAGGGATCGGCGAAGCTTAGATGCGCCTTGCTATTTCTAGAAGACATTGAGACGAAGCAGAATTCCATCGCTCTGAGACCAAGAAAGTTACTAGAGGACCAACGAGCATCGAAGGTCATATGCTGAATCTCATCTCCAACGGCGAGGATTACATAGACCAGACCAATCTATTTGTACGAAGGATGATGTCATGCAGCCTGCAGGCCATGTCACTATACTCGGCTCAATCGTATTGTATCTGAACCAGCCTCCAGTGGTAACCCTTCATGCATTTCTTGCTTTTAGCCAAAGAGCATCTGGAAATGGTGGATTCATGAATTCCAGTTAAAGTATGGGTAAGTTAAGGTATTTAACTTCACCTAGCTTCACCAGGTTTACAGTAGTCGCGAGGGTGTTGGATCCATGACTAAGGGACACTAGACTCGGCATTCTCCTTCTGTCAACGCCATCTCATTATCGTGGTCTGTCGAAGATCAAGAATAGAAGTGTATGAAGTTCTGTGAAGCTATGCTACTGGAGCCATTGTAGCCCAAAGGTGGTCTGCCTAGGAAAGCTAGCATACAGCAGCATAGTTCCATCTAAGAACCAAGCATGTTCAAGCTTTTCCCTGCAACTTCATGGAAAGCCTACTGACAAGCCCCGTTTTCCCCTTTTTGGGCTTCCCATTATCGTTGTCGCTGTTGCTTTCTGACCTGTGCAGATAACCAACATGTCAGCTTCCTATTTTACTCAAAGAAAGTACTAACTTTGAATTTCTCTCTCGGAAAGCAGCGTAACTTACTTACTTGCCCTCCTGCGTTGCAGCCCAAGCCTTGACGTATACCGGCATGTTCAGCAAGAACTCCGTACGTTTCGCCTGCCATCCCATCACAATCCGAGCGCGTGAGGCATCGTCCTTGCTGACCAAACTAAGAGCCTCAAGGAACGGGTTTCCGTGGGTACCAGCGTACTTAAGCGGGGCCTTGACCTTCAAGATTTCCTTGACTGCGCCCATAATCTCTTCAATCGATATAGTCTCTCCAACCAGGTCGAAGACAGGCCACGCGCCCAAAAGGCCATCGATACGGTCCACCGCAGCGTGAAAGGCGGAGACTACGTCATCAACGTGGATGCAGCCGGTCACTGCTTCGCAATCTGCAGGAACCTGGATGGCGTCCATGCTACCGCTCTTTGAGGCCGCGAGTACACCACCCCACCAAGTTCCCCATACCCAGGAGGTGCGGCCGTACATGGCGCCGGGGCGGAGGATGGCAATATTGAGGGTGTCGCGCGCCGCAAGGATGGCTTGTTCGTGCCCTGGACGCCAGCTGACAGCTGTGGCGGGCTTGCTAGACGCCAGGCTATTGCCAACAGGGGTGAGGTCGCTGACTCTCTCTTTCGGTGAGCCATGGACCCATGAGCCCGAGGTGTAGACGAAGCCGAGCTTTGGCCCTACGGCGCCTTCTCTGGCTAGTGCGTCACGGCGGGCCTTGGAGGCCTGGATGACGGCTTTGAGGATAGTGGAGGCTTGCTCGTAGGCTGAAGTCGCGTCGATAACAACGTCGATCGAGGCCTTGGCGATGGCCGAGGTTATGGTCGCGGGATCAGATACATCGCCCACTACCGGGTTGATCTCGTTGGTGGTGAGGAGCTTGGCTTTCTCTGCAGTGCGTGCCAGGCCCCATACGGAATAATTGCCGGAGCGTAAGAGGGACTGCCCTAGGCTAAGACCCAAGTAACCAGTCCCGCCGAGGATGAGAACGTTAGGCATGGTTGCAGTCAGAGTAGAAGGTTTGTCTGGGCGGTGTCGTTCCTTTGGTGCCTAGAAGATGGAATAGAAGTTGATGTCGATGAGAGTGGGCCGTGAGGATAAGAGCAGCTGGTTGAGAAGAGGCTGGATAAGTAGGTGCAGGTGTTGTTCGAGCTCTTTTGTTACACAAGTAATGGGCAATTACTAATTTACATTTCACTAGCTTTCTGCCCCACCTTCCTGAAAGTGTTTACGATCCTGCAAGGCAACAATTCACCTGGGTCCTTACATTTGTGATAGAGTACGGAATACCTCGAGGAGCTGATCTGATGTTTGTGATTATGATACCCGCTTTCGGTTAGATCGTACCTAATTTCTGACACGGATTTGGTACGTTACAACTAAAGTCTGACATCCTTCTGTCGGTTCGGTAAAGTACATTCATTACAACTGATGTCTGACATAGGTATGTATGTTACAGCTTAATTCTGACATTCGTCTTCTCGCTAAAGTACTTTCGAAGTAAGATATCTCATGATGTATGGCATAGATGCATACGGCTTCTATCTAATGTTCTTCCGCTGCTTCTGATTGGTGATTCTATTTTGTATGCGTAATTCCTAGTTCTGCTACATGTACTCCGTAAGCTTCTACCAGCTACCTATGCATATCTCTTTCTTTTCTTTGTGTATGCCTCGTACTTCTTTCCAGCCTGTTTCCCAACTGATACCAACTGATTGAGTTCGCAATAAACACCATGGGTGGAACGTCAGAAGTCAGTTTATTGGATTGTCTTTGGACACGGTCTGTTTGTGCATATCCATGGTCGCTGAAGCCGCAGGAGAGTTCGTGATGCGATAGATGGAGCTAGTATGTCAGTGCTCTTCTTGTTTTCTCTACCTCTTTGCTAGACTTATGAGATAATCCATCTACCCAAGTATCTCATGCTGGCAACCTATCTTTGCACTTGAAAACCATGCCAATTCGAACGTCCCAGTATTGATTTCCGCAATTGTTCTCTGTCATGGCGCGTTCAGGAATGGCTTCCTTTTCTGATGCCTCATTCATCGCGACTGAACTACAATGCACTGCGGTTTTCATCTCTTTAAACGAGGGAAATCTAGCCGGCGAAGAAGCAGATCCGAAGCGCAACTCAACACGACATCCCGTCCCATTCTTCTAATTCGATTTTACCAAACACGTGATCACGTGATGCCAAATGGGACCCCGAGTGAGTCCGGGGACCGAAGTGATTTGCGAACCGGGGTCATCATCTAGACTGACGAATGAGTTTTTCCACTCGTATGACGCCGGCCTAGTAGATTCCACCATCTCACAGGGGAGACACGAGTCAAATTTACAAGTGAGTGATCGAGTTCAGAAAATTTGTTTGATGATAATTTTTTGGTCTCAAGGTGGTAAAAGAAGACCCGCATTCCAATCTTCAATGTCAGATATAGTCTAGTACGGATTCAAGTAAAATCGTTGAAGAAGACTCCTCGTATCAAGCAATATGACGAAATCGTGAAGCCACGGAGTCAGGGTTTGCACTGCCTACCTCGATGGATTTACATCCGTGCCACCACCATCGCCTGACTGGCTTTTTGGTGCCCTCTCCAGTGCCTAGAAAGTGTGTGGTCAGCTCTTGCCTCATCAGCGAATCGGCGGGTTTTGCTGTAAATCTGAGATCGGACCTGCATCCTTAATCTACGCGATTGGAGACACAAGTTGGATCTCTTGAGTATGGCAGCCACTCTCTCCTCTTCAGCCAAGCAAGCCTTAACGACTTGGTGTGCCACAAATCAAACCTCCGAAAGCCTTTTCTGCGGCTCACTATCCATAACTGTTCACCACCGCCCTCGCCGCACTCACATCGTATATGTCTTTGTCAACCGCCCCCATATACGTGCCCGAGGCGTAACATGACGTGAGAGAGCCTTGAGCAGGCAGGCGTTCGTTAGACCAGTTATGACATGAAGGGAGTCAGACAGGATTGAGAAGACCCAGGCGACATCCTCCATGACCATCAGATTGCCTAGGTCGGGCCATGGGCTGATTGTCAGCATTTTATGTCGGAACGCCATGTTTCTCGGCTCGTGGCTTCCATGCTTCTATATCAGGCACGGGATGACCTGTGTAAGAAAAGACAATCATATAAAGCGCTCCGCTTGAGCCAGGTCTCTGGAGATGTGTTCACATCGATTCCCCTCGCTTTTTGTTGTAGCATTCCGACGCTTTTTGAAAGAAAACGATCCGTTGCGATCCCTTCAACTGAATCTAGCTCTTCCAACAAAATGCTTCTCTCCTATCTTCCCTACCTGTCCACTCTCCCGCTCCTAGCCCTCGCAGCTCCATCCTCCTCCTACCTCCCTCCCT
>JAABUW010007407.1_pt1 | contig 13229 bp, 7 predicted proteins | sample 5560081 | NCBI WGS metagenome assembly JAABUW01 (sample SAMN10711882, study PRJNA513363) | rock metagenome | isolation source: Antarctica rocks | place: Antarctica: Victoria Land, Knobhead sud
AGACCCGCCGGATAAGTCGTTCCAGTATCTCCTGGTTGCTGCCGAGCCGTATGAGACTTGTGGATTTAAGCTGCAGGCGAGGGAAGTGGATCGGAACGAGGATAAGCACTGGACGTGGTTTGATGCGGATAGGAAGGAGTTCTGGATTCAGGTGACTTTCAAGACGGAGCGCGAGGAGAGATACTCGGGTGTGCCTGGGTTAGGAGGGCCGAGGAGGTGATGGGGTTATGGGTGCAGAAGTGAAAGTCGAACGAACATGACACGGCGGCTGCCAGATGCCAGAGACGTGCTTGAAGGCGCGAATGTGCCGCGGCATCAATGTACGTTTGAATAACGTCGTTGCCGACGACGGACGAACGACTGATGCCGCTCAACATCCAAGAAGATGACATTTGAGGCTGGAAGCGAGACCTTTGTGACGACGTAACTTGGAACCCAAGATATGTTGCAATACGCCGCAGCTCTGGCGTCCAGCAATGGGCCATTAGCATGGAAGGAACCCGCCGAACTCACGGATGACGCGCGAGAACGAGCACGGGTCGGGGGCGCGAGATCTAGCCGTTCATATGTTGTTTAAAGTGACAAGACAATGTTCGAGCCTATCTTCCCTTAGTGACATGTATCTCTGCTATAAACGTTCTCTCAGTAGTCGGTCGAGAGGTTGTAAGGGAGCAATATGTCATCAAACCCACGTAAGAGTGATCCTTGTTACCATTCCATATCGGCATGAAATCGGATGCCGGAGGAAGAGTGGGAAGAGAGGTGGAAAGAAAGTGGTGGCTTGTGCGGAAGAGCTTGCACCAACGCGTCCACCACCGCGTCCTCACGTGTCCAAACTATTCTACAAGTCTTAAAGGTCACATCAAACCGTTCAAAGTCGTCTTGACCTGTCTAACCTATCATCGGAACCACTGATCTCGGCCTCTCATCAAGCACAACCGCAACGATGCCGCCCCGGAAGAGCAACGTCTCTGTAGTGTCAAACGGTGCTGAGGAAGGGGGAGATGGCACGCCGGCGAAAGCGCCAAAGGATGGCATGAGTGTTGAAGTACGCTTTGAAACCACTACTCTGCGGAGCTATCACTGACATATCTCACAGGATCTGAGCCTGCCCAAATCCATGATCGGCCGCCTCGCCAAAGGAGTCTTACCAGCCAACACACAAATACACAAGGACGCACTACTGGCACTGCACAAGAGCGCTACAGTGTTTGTCAGCTACATCGCCTCGACGTACGTCTATTCTCTGCAGCATCTGCCTCTTCAAATTCTCCAAGTCTCTCGAATGCGCCAGTAATCATTGCCACAGCAGTGTGTGAGCTGACCCCAAAGACAGCTCAAACGAATTCGCAGCATCCGCCGGCAAGAAGACTATCATGCCACAAGACGTTATTGCTGCCTTGAAGGACTGCGAGCTGGAAAACTTCATACCTAGACTAGAAGCCGAGCTGAAGAGTGCGTGACACCCCCCTGCATCTCAAGACAGCCACTTCTCACCAACGGTCTTACTAACTGTTACAGGGTACAATGAGATGCAATGCGACAAGCGTAACACGTACCGCCGCAAAGTAAAGGAGGACAAGGCTGCCTCTGCCCCCAAGGACGGCGAGGAGGGTGACACGACTATCGAGGACGAAACCATCGAAGGAGCAAACGGCGCCGCTACGAATGGTCATGCGAATGGGGATGATGCTGATCGGCCTACGAAGAAGCTGAAGGGTGATGATGGTGCGGCTGTGGCGCCGGATGTTGATATGGAGGATGAGGACGATGCGGGAGATGAGGGGCAGGAGGATGACCAAGATGAACCAGATGACGGTGACGATGTTCATGACGGAGACGACGACGAAGAGAGTGATGGCGACGAGCAGGATCGCTCGCTAGAGGAGATTGACGAACCTCACACCACGGCCGCCGATCTTATGCCGGTGGATGAGGCGCTGGATGATCCGGGTAGCGACAGCGATTGAGCATTGCGAAGGGTTTCACCGCTTAAAGGTATACTGTCTGTCTTCTTTGCTTGGTGTTCTTTCCTTTGCTGGTATCGGAGGACAAAAGAAGGCATCTAAGCCAGCTCGATATAAGCAGTTCTCCATTGAATCTCTTCACGGTTTGACTCTCGTGCTGGACCTTGGATGGTGCGGGCTGGTCTGTTTCATGCCTTACATCTCTTGCCAGATGCTAGACTTATATGTACGGTTTTTGCGATATACGGGAAGATCCGTCTCTCGTTGCGCGACAAAAAATTGGAAAAAAAAAGCCCGGCTGGCGCAATGGTAGCGCGCCAGACTTCTACACGCCGAAATCTGGAGGTTGTGGGTGAGTCTATTCGACTATCCACCATTGCCTGTTCAAATATTGACCTCGCTTAGGTTCGAGTCCCACGTTGGGTGCAAATTGTTTTTGCGCTCATACAATCTTTTTACACTGGTGCTCTTCCTCATTAGCTTGGATGTATGGACCTTTTGGCCTGCGAGTGAACCATAAGCTAATTTGAATCGCATGCATATCTGTCGCATAACTACGCTACTGAATTCATACCACGCCCCTGAGCAGAGATACTGGATGCAAAACCCATCGCGGTAAACAATCTGGGGGTATATCAACGCGGAAAACACCACATGCAACCCATTGTGAAGCCTCCAATATGCCACGCTATGCAAGTATTATGCCTTCCCTCGACGAACGAAGCACGAACTCGCGATGCGGTAATGCAAGAATGAAAGGGCGAGAAATCCAGGGGTGGTCGTTATGCGTATATCCCGAGAGAAAGATTGCGTGACTGAGTTAGTCCTCCTGTGATGCCGTGCGCCAACAAAACTCCAGGTAGTAATCGTGTGGCGGTGTCGTAAGATCGAGTCGGTCAAGTATTTGCAAGAATCGAATCGTATTCAGCTGCTCTAGAAATGGAAGCTTGAGTTCCAACCCTGTTGCGGGTCTTCAGCAGCTCCAGGCATGATCCAGCCCTGGATGTCGGGCTGCTGACCAGCGTTTGACTGGTGGGAGTCCTGCCGATACCGCCAATCCTGCTGCAAGTTCCCGGCAACTCCAGGAGTTGGCCAGCCTTGCATGCCGGGCTGCTGACTAGCGCTCGAAGAGTGACAGCGGAGGTACTACTGATACCGCTGCCAATCCTGCTGCATATTCCCAGCAGCTCCAGGGGTAGACCAGCCTTGCATGCCGGGTTGCTGACCAACGCTAGTCTGCATGTTGAATTGCTGTGGACTGGGACTGGGCTGATACATGCTGCGGTTCATGCCTGCGAAAGCAGCGGGATTGTTCATCTGGCCCATTTGCTGGTAACTCAGCTGCTGCGGCATTTGAGGCGGGCCCATGGGTGACTGGTGATGCTGCTGTTGTTGGCCGTATTGTGAGACGTGGTGAGGTTGCGAGAGTGGTGAGGGTTGAGGCGGTGGCCACATCTGATTCTGCGGATAGCCGCCGTATGATGGAGTCTGCCTATGGCCCGATCCGGCGGCCATGGGTGTGCTCGGGTGGATCTGTCCTGGTGCTATGCGATGCATCTGCTGCACTGGCGATGCCATCGGGTTCTGTTGGTTTGGGTAGCCACCGTACCCCTGTGGCATCATCTGCGAGCCGGGATGCGACATCTGGTCCTGCTGGCCTCTGCTCTGGTTCATGCCGCCAACTGCTTGCGGTGAATGTAAGTGCTGAGGAGCTACGGTACCCATGTCACCATCACTCGGAGCTTGAGTCGTTGGCTGCTCGTGCGGCCGCTTCCAAACGTCATCGAGGAATTTCGAGCGATGTGCTCGCGTATGGCTGAGTTGCTTGTTGAACTCTGCGGCATGTGAGGCCTGATTCAGTATGTCGGTCGGGTTGCTCGACTGCAGTCGGTCTTGATATGCAGGGCCAACAACATCCTGCCTGGGTCGTATGACATTGCCGTAGCTGTTCGGCCGAACCTCGTCGCTCGGTAGATGTATCATCGGCAAGGGTGCGAGTGAGACCTGGCCCAGACCAGGAGGCGCACCATCCAAGCCAGGGCCGTTGCTGTATATTATCTCGCCTTGCGGAAGAACCATCGCCTGATGACTCGCCTCGGCAGCGGCAGCTTCCCTTGCTTTGGCAGCTCCTGGCCGCTTTTCGCCTGCAGCATCCTCTTCTGTAAAGCCTTGTTTCCTAGCCTTGGCTTCCCAGTAATCGTCTCGCACTCGCTTGCCACCCTCGATGAGGCGACTGCCGAATTGTCGAAACATGCTGCGCGCTGTGACAATTGCAATCTGCCGTGACCGGTACGAGTACGGCAAGATCTCCTGGTGGATAAGATTGTCCTTCTCCTGTTGGCTGGCGATGATCTTGTAGAGCGATCTGTTTTTGTTAAAAAGCAAGTACGAGTCTCGATAGCCTAACACTCGCGCGCACTCTGTCGCGAGCATGAATAGCTTTTCGCCGCGATCCGGTACCAAAAACGTGCGACACTTATATTTGCGATGCTCTCGCGGGTGTCCGTCCGGCGAGACTTTCATTTCGCCATCAGGATCGGTTTCCCGTGGTATGTACTCATCGCCACCGGGACCGAGTTGGTCTGTGGTGTGGTCGCGCACGGTTGGCAGTGCTTTCACCACGGTAGGTTTGGTAGCCGAGCCTGGAGTCGAGCGCGCTGGCGACGATTGATTAGGTGTACTGTGAGGCAATGCTTGCGTCATGATCCGGGGTGTATGCACAGGCTGAGCTGTCGCATACGCTGGTGGCTGTATTGAATGCGAAGAGTCGTCCTCTTGCTTCAGAGGCTTGCTTCGCTTGCTCGCCTGTATATCGCCCACTGTACCACCTGTCAGCGATTTATACCAATATGAGCCCACGTGCCTGCATGGATATATGTTGCGTTGCACCTCGAGGCTGTCAAACAAGATGTACGTACCACCACTGTCTTGACCACGGGCTCCGTCTCGTTCTGGTGAGCGCGCGCGTTTTGTCCCTCGTGGACTCGGCTGTGAGAGTAGATTTGGTGCGATGGTGGCTGCTACAGTGGTACATGACATGTTAGCATAGGCATGTCGAAGTAAAGTAGCGCGCAAGGATCGCAGCGGAGCCTTTGATAGCCTTGCGCAACACGCCCCACTGCGTTGCCAGGAGATTACTTACTTGAAGCATTCAACGCCGCTGGATTGATTGTGCCAGACTCATCCATGTCACCGTGGGGTAACGAGGCCAGCGATGAGAAGCTCCGATGCGAAACGGCCAGCATCACATCCCGCTACCTGGCATGCGCGCGCAATGCCTCAGTTGCTCGGTCGCACAAAGACCCGGCAGCCAGTGTAGTGGGCGCGACGAGATGCGCGCCGGTGGCGGTGAAGACGTGGAGAATCTCGGAGCCAGAGGAGTTGTGTCTCAGCATGGGTAGGTGGATGGGTGATGCTTGCGCGCGACGCAGGTGGCCTGAGTGGAGCGGCGATTCGTGGATTCGGCGGACCGCAGCGCTGCACGATCGCAATAGTCACAATAGACGCCAGATAAGCTCACAGAGGCTGTCGGTAGGGTGTGCCAAAGCCGGGGTGGTGGAGGTGTGGAGACGATGGTAGAGACGCAAACGCGATGCAAGGTGTAGCCTGCCTTGTCCAAGAGCGAGCCGGTCGGGTCGGGGCGAAGTCCGGATGACGAAGTGGGGGGGCTAGTGGCGGCTCACGTTAGCAACAATACTGTACTGCGACATTGTAGCCCACGTTGTCAACAGGCCCAATCTTGCAAAACGAGAGTATGTGATGGCGAAGATGCAGTTCGATGCCGTCAATGGGGTGATGTCAGGTACAGCCAAGGTTACACGTCCATCCAGATTAGCCGACAAAAATCGGCAAGGGATAATCTTCCTCTTCTACAGTACAGTAGCTCCAAAGTCGCGCGGGGAGTCGAGGCGATTCCATTATCTCGACATCTGATTCGACCGGTCCCGGAGGAGAAGGTCGCGAACGCTTGCAAGACGACTCACCTTGCCAAAGCCTAGAGAACCGCTCGAGAATCCTTTAATCGGCGCTCAGAAGCTTGAAGTTCAGTATACCGCCGATCAGTGACAAGAGGGTGTTGGTTCGCCGGGTCAGACTGAGGTAAGGCGCTGATGCAAAGTCGGTATGACAGATTGGGGAAACGCTTGCTTTCGAGCTCGTCGCTAATCGGGCCAGACGGAGGAATGCTAACTCATGAAGTTGCTTGTGCAGAGTCGTCTAGCTTTCGAACCGGCAAAGTCGTGGGTGGTGCATGAGCGCAGGTACGGCCAGCGAATTGTGAGCTCACAGCGACCGCAGCTCTTATGGCCTCGCGGTTCGCGACGAGATGATGTACAGCTGCAGGAGGGCTAGGCAGCTTCCGGGTAGCTCGATCGTTGCGTCAATCACGCGTTCGCGAATCTGGCCTATCGCGGCTGCTGAAAAGAGGTCGAGTAGAGATGAGTCTGAGAGTCTGAGTCTTGTCGATACTCAGACCGATATCTCTTGATCTCCCGGGTGGCGATGATTCGTGGTGACGCCGGGCATGAGGTGAAGTCCCAGCTCGACGGCGAAGTGGGGTTTCGGTACGACCACACTTCTTTCTTCTACAGGCACTCTTGCGATCACTCTCAAACACCGACGGCTCGAGCATCTACTATACAAAGCGCCCTGCGTTAATGCAAATTGCACTGCCCTAAAACGACCTCGCATCGGCTGGTGGATATTGAATAAGTATCCCTGGCCATTACTGGGAACTGCTCAGAACGAATCACTATGGACCTATCTATACCGAAGCTACTTCCTACCATGTACTCTTTGCCTTGGACGCGATGATTTTGTGCTGTATTGGCTGAAGCATCACTGTGGCACAAGGGCCTCGAATGCGGCCAGCCGAGCAAGCTCTCGCATGGCGTTCTGAGCTGCAGCATCCCACGCCCGCCGTGCCGGTCTTTCGGCACGCGTAGCCTTCTCGCGCGATCTGTGGCGCACTTTGGCAAGATGGGATTTCAACCCGGCCCCGATCACGATTACATTCGTACATGCCTTCAAGGCTATCTCGAGCTGAGGTGACGCCGAGAGGATTCGCAAGCTGACGACACTCATCCATTATCGTTCGAAAATATCCCAAGGATGACCGGTACGTACCCATTATCAGACGCAGATGACTTCTCGCAAGCGAACGAGGAAGCTCGGAGAGCTCGTCGAAGCTCCTACAGCCCGTCGATCCATGATCGTCAGCAGGCAAGCAGGAAGACGGCTCTGCTAGCGGCCCGCAGCAGCATGGGTCGATCGCACGGGCGACCAATAGACTGACCTTATACCTCGATACCAGCTTGATTTTATTGTATTGATCACAAGACTATACAGCTCGGTCTGCCTGCCGAGAGGCATCGCTTAGTATGCGTGTCATCGATTCGACCTGGATACAGCTTGCCCAGTGGATCAGTCGAGGAAGAGTTGAAGCGCTCGGGCTGATGTCTTTCAGGCAATGGTCGATAGCGATCCGAACAAGGCAACTGTAGCTTGAACTGGGCATGGCGCCATCGCGAACAAAGGCCAGGCTCCCGTGCGGCGAGGCGTGAAGCTACGTTTCAGAGCGTGTGCTTTGGTCAGGTAAGCGTGACAAGGACGATACGGGGTTATTGAGGCCTGGTAGTCAGTGAAGCAAGGATAGAATAGCAATGGGAACAACAGCAAATATTCCACCAACACCTACGCTAATTGAGCAACATTTCGTAACCGTCGTGTCAACATTCCCAGATATAAACCCAGCCTTTTTATAAAGTCATCCTTCGGACCACATCACCCGGCTTTTTCGGGCAGTAGAATCTTGGATGTGAAGATCATATCCCACCCCGCGAGCCCGTCACTAGTCGCTGGTAACTGTCCGTCGCGTTTGTTCATCAGCTCATCAACACTCAATTGCATGGATTCCAACCAAGTAGCTGCGATCTTGGCCTGCTCATCTGGCTCCTTCGCAGGTCTGCCGGGTATCGAAGCTGGACAGTCGGGCATCACCGTAAGTGTGCCGTTAGCAGTCATGCCAGTCTTTGGTGGCAGACCGCGAATACGAAGAAGCATAGTCAAGAGGTCAGCGAAGCGTGGACCTTGTGACCACAGCGTAGATGTAGGTGTTTCCAGCGGCCAGGAATCGGATGTGTCCACGATGGCATTCCGCTCAGCACTCACCATAGCATTCGTTGGGAGCTGAGATAGATGTTCGCCGTTTGGCGCTCCGAGCACGGCTTTGGTCTCGCTAGCATCGAAAGACCTAAAAAGACCAGTCATGCGTTCCACGCAGCTGAGCAGGAGGACGGACGAAATGTAGGTGGCAAAAGGATCGGCCTGCAAACGCTGGAGTAGGCGTCTTTCGAGCTCGTTCATCACGACCTTGCTAAGCCTGCTGCAGCGGGTCTCGACTGCCGCAAGTAACTGACCTGTGATCAATCGGTGGCCTGCTGACTGTTGATCGATAGACTGAACACCTGGGTCCACTCCAGTCCGCTCGTCAGGCCACTCTGCATGCTCCGGTTGTTGTTGTGGCTCCTGGTCTGGGCGATACTGCAGTTCCCATGATTGTTTCTGTGGCGTTGTGAGTATGCTGCTAAGAACCCATAGTTGTATAGCGTTGTGTATCAACCGTTCTTGTAGGTTGTAGCATGTCCGACTAGGGCTATTGCCGGGCACGTGGTCTGTTTTTGCTGCGTGTCTCGCGTCCTCTGCTTTGGCGAGAGAGAGTGCTAGCTGCAGCGTCTTTCGTACGAACATTGAAGGCTCACTGTCGATGAAAATTTCCGCCAGCAGCGTCGCATACGCATCCACTTTGTCGGGCAGACTATCGTCTTCACTCAGAAGGAAACCTTGTCCATTGTCCGACGACTCCGTACCGACAGACGGCGAGGCCGAGCTGTCGACTTCGCGGCGGTACTCGCGCACAGCAAAGCTCATGGAGAAGTTTGATACATTATGCAACCGGGCCTCAAGTCTCCCAGGTAGCTCAATCTCGTGCCGTTCGCGGACAGTAGTTGATGCCTGAGTGTTCGCCAGTGATCTGAATAATCCCGATGACCACAAAGTGAACTCGTCTGCCACCCTAGCTCTGAAGCACGTGCCTTTCCACAGTCGCGCCGTGGCCACGTTTCTACATGTGCGGCATGGGTCCTCGCCAGAACAAGATTTCTTCAGCATGCGGCAGCGGATACAAGCGCCACTCTTCCGAACGCCTGCAACTTCCTTCCGCCTCGAATCGTCAAACCTTCCGCGGATCTTCTTCTGGACGGGCTTCTGCGGAAAGCCAAAGCCATAAGTTGGGGCACGACATGTTTGTGGTGCCAAGTCGTAGCTATGACCATTCGTGGCAGACACCCACGGCGCATCTGGTGGCTGGCCAGCTTCATACATCGATTGTACCTGCACGGGACCGCCCATGTTGTGAAGACCAGGGTCCACGAAGTTGGTGTGGTCCTCGTACGGAAAGTCGTGCGCCTGTACAGCTTCCAATTGCTGATTGGCAGCTGACGCGGTCTGAGCAAGGCCAGAAGCCACGGTAGCAGCACTTGTTCCTACTTGCACATTCGTGGAGTGTGGGAAGTCCTGTCCTGTACTTGTTGGCCGGTCTTCCAAGGGAATGCTGGTCTCAATAGTCGGAGGAGCTTCGGGTGGCGCGTTAAATTCTCGCAGTTGAGCGATAAATTGTTGATCAGTAATGCCAGGGATCAACAGGTCATGGCCAGCATCGCTGAGTCGGCGTTGGGAAGAGTAGTCAAGATGGTGCCGTGAGACCTCCGCTAAAGTGTCAAGGGCGGACTGCTGCTGGTAATTGGACAAAGGTACTCCCAGCTGAGAGAGGTCCTGGTGAGGCTCTACAATATTGATGGACGTCCTTTGGGGTTTCTCTGAGTTCTGCTGAAGTTGTTGAAAGACCCAGTTGCGTTCGTCCGGAGTAACCTTGGGACACTTCCGAAGCAGGTGGGCTGTTAAAGAGTCTATTCGGCCTTTGGGGAACTATGCAACGTCAGAGGGTGATATATGCTCTACCAGATCAAAGCTTACCAACTGCCCACACCGCCGGCATGTGTGTTGGTATCTATTCGAATTGTCTTCCAGCTTCTCTCCACGCTCGAAGAACTCCACCACGAGCGCATTGGGTCGCCGGCCCATGAAGGGCGTCTCCCGAGGGGTCTGACGGCTCAATGAAGAGTTCGTGTCGAAGGAATATTGGAGACGATGGTCGACTTAAAGGCGGTCTCGACTTCTTCACCGCCAGAATCGTGCACCTGCCTTGTCGGTGTGTGGCAGAAAAGCAACCAACGAACAACTCGGCAGTAAGGCGGGCCGACGCAGGTGCGATGCGCTAGTCTACTTTCATTTAAGCTAACCTTCGAAGACTTCACCGAGCAGAAACGCAGACCGCAGTGTTGGGGGTGAGATAAACATCCAAGCATCACAGTGAGAACGCTCTAAGCGAACGTCGTCAACATGACGTCTCTCAAGCGGTCATATGCATCGACTTCTTCCAGCACCACTCTATCCAGCAAGACTTACCTCCGGACTCTGAAGTCTGGTAAAGTACAGAAGATCGTACGCGAGGTCTACCTTCGACAGGATATTCCGTGCTCCTCGCAACTATGCACAGCATGTCTCGACCTCGCGCCGGTAGGCTTCCACAAGAAAGCAGACCCGCCAGTGCTCTCCTCCACACCAGCCGCCACCAAACAACTGCCCCAAGGCCACTACCTTGTCCCGGACACGAATGCCTTGCTCTCGGCCATGGATCTGTTCGAGAGTGAAGGCGTCTTGCAGGATGTCATCGTGCTACAGACAGTCCTCGAGGAAGTAAAGAATCGGTCTTTGCCACTCTATCACCGCCTTATCGCGTTGACGAAGAACGAGGGTAAGAGATTCTATGTCTTTTTCAACGACTTTCGTCTTGAAACCTACATTCGACGAGACGCAGGTGAGACCATCAACGATCGAAACGACCGAGCCGTACGGAAAGGATGTGCGTGGTATGCACAGCATCTGGAGCAGGCTGTCAAGACACGGAAAAGTGCAAGGTGTCCTGCCGTAGTCATGCTCTCTGAAGATCGAGAGAATCTGAGAAAGGCCAAGGAGGAAGGTCTCCCGGCAGTGAACTTGCACGACTACGTCTCTGGTCTCCCAGATGCAAACAAACTTATGGACATGATTGCCACCAGCCGCGAGGGACGTGCGGCTCGTGATGCGAAAGCGCAGATGCTGTATCCGGAGTATATGTCGATGTCAGCGATGCTTACCGGTGTCAAGGCGGGCACACTGCATCAAGGCATTTTCAATGTCTCACCTTACAACTACTTGGAAGGCAATATACATGTTCCGGCCTTTGACAGGGGTCTCGTGATCCAAGGAAGGGAGAACAGTAACAGAGCTGTTTCGGGGGATCTCGTTGTGATAGAGATTCTGCCAAAAGACCAGTGGAAGGCACCTTCGAGCAAAGCCATTGACGAGGAAGACGTCAACAAGAACGAAAACGCCGAGAACGAAGAAGACGAGCGCGAGACCATTGTACCTGAGCATGAGCGGCGAGCTTTGCAAGAAGAGGTTCGCAAGACTCATGGCAAGGGCGCGGATGGCCAGCCCAAGCCGACGGCGAAGATAGTTGGCATCATCAAGCGCAACTGGCGACAATACGTTGGCCACATCGACCGCGACTCGGTGCGCTCGCAGAGTAAGGACAGTCGATCGCAGCAGACGGTTCTCCTGATTCCCATGGACAAGCGTGTGCCCAAGATCCGCGTTCGCACTCGCCAGGCTGCTGAATTGCTTGGCAAACGTGTTCTCGTCACCATCGACAGCTGGGACCGCGAGTCTCGATACCCTGTTGGCCACTTCATCCGTAGTTTGGGTGAGCTGGAGACCAAGGGAGCCGAAACCGAGGCCCTGCTACTAGAATGGGATGTGCAGTACCGTCCATTTCCGAAGACTGTGCTAGACTGCTTACCAGCCGAAGGTCACGAATGGAAAGTGCCTGCCTCGACAGACGATCCTGGCTGGAATGGCAGGAAAGACTTGAGAGATCTGCTTGTCTGTTCTATTGACCCGCCGGGATGTGTTGACATCGACGATGCTCTGCATGCACGACAGCTACCGAACGGCAATTTCGAGGTTGGCGTGCACATTGCAGATGTGTCGCACTTCGTAAAGCCGAACAATGCCATGGACAAGGAAGCTTCGCTACGAGGAACCACTGTCTATCTGGTTGACAAGCGCATCGACATGTTGCCAATGTTACTTGGCACGGATCTCTGCTCCCTCAAGCCTTATGTCGAGCGCTACTCTTTCAGCGTCATCTGGGAGCTTGACAAGAATGCCGATACCGTCAGTGCGTCCTTCACGAAGAGTGTCATTCGCAGTCGAGAAGCGTTCAGCTATGAAGCCGCTCAACTGCGGATTGATGATAAGAGTCAAAAGGATGATCTGACCAACGGTATGCGAAGTCTGATGATGCTCTCGAAGAAGCTTCGCGCGAAGCGTATGGCAGCTGGAGCCCTCAATCTCGCGAGTCCGGAAGTCCGAGTGGAGACGGAGAGCGAGACATCTGATCCTATCGACGTGAAGACCAAACAGGCCCTGGACACCAATCAGCTCGTGGAAGAGTTCATGTTACTTGCGAACATCAGCGTAGCCGGAAAGATCTACGAAGCCTTCCCGCAAACCGCCCTCCTACGCCGACATCCCGCACCACCAAAGATCAACTTCGAAGAACTCGGCAACCAGCTTAAGGTTAAGAAAGGCCTAGAACTCCACACCGACTCCTCCAAAGCCTTAGCAGACAGTCTAGACGCCTGCATCGACCCTAAAGACACCTTCTTCAACACGCTCGTCCGCATCCTCGCCACCCGCTGCATGATGAGCGCCGAGTACTTCACCTCCGGCACCCAAGCCTACCCGGAGTTCCGCCACTACGGCCTCGCGTCCGAGATCTACACCCACTTCACCTCCCCTATCCGCCGCTACGCAGACCTGGAAGCCCACCGCCAACTCGCTGCCGCCATCGACTACGAGCCGCTGGACGCTAGTCTGCAAAGCAAAGCCAAGCTTGAAGGTGTGTGCAAGAACATCAACGTGCGGCACCGGAATGCTCAGATGGCTGGCCGGGCGTCGGTGGAGTATTACGTCGGTCAGGCGCTGAAGGGGCGGGTTCTTGAGGAAGATGGGTTCGGGATGCGGATTTTCTCGAATGGGTTTGTGGTTTTTGTGCCGCGGTTTGGGATTGAGGGGTTGATTCGATTGAGGGATATGGGT
>JAABUW010007409.1_pt1 | contig 13223 bp, 10 predicted proteins | sample 5560081 | NCBI WGS metagenome assembly JAABUW01 (sample SAMN10711882, study PRJNA513363) | rock metagenome | isolation source: Antarctica rocks | place: Antarctica: Victoria Land, Knobhead sud
ACCTGGGGCATGGGCAGGCCCCGCAAAGACAAGTGCGGTACGTGCTGGTCGGCAACCACGACCGGCGCCGGCTTCTTCCCGCCTGTAATAGAGTCCGACGCGGCTGTCTCGCCAGAGCCAGCCACACCGGCAACTTTCGAGGAGCGGCAATGCCCATGCCCACCGAGAACGTCGGCTCACTCCCCCGGCCGGCCAGCCTGCAGGCCACCATCGCCGCGTACGACAAGGGGGAGGTCTCGTTCGACGACCTGGCGGCAGCTCAGGACGCGGCCTGCCGGGATTCGATCGAGCGGATGGAGGCGACGGGCGCGCCGATCGTGTCCGACGGCGAGCAGCGGGCGTCGAGCTTTGCGACGTACCCGATCACCGACACTCTGGCCGGCACCGGGCTGGCCGACAACCTGGCCGCCGACGGACAATATTTCGCCATCTTCGATGACGGTCACCACCGGCAGTTGCCGCGCCTGACCGGCGGGCCGTTCAGATACAAGACCTTTGCTTCGGACTATCTGGAGAAGTCCCTGCCAATGGCGACCAAACCGATGAAGCAGGCGGTCATCGCGCCGTCCATGCTGTCGTTGCTGTATCCACTCGACGGCGAGATCGACGGCTATTCGCGCGAGCAGTTCCTGGCCGACCTGTGCGACGAGGCGGAGAAGGACATCCGGCAGGCCTTCGCCGCCGGAGCGGCGCGGGTGTCCATCGACTTCACCGAGGGCCGCCTGGCTGCCAAGAACGATCCGCGCAATCCGTGGACGGGGCGGGCGATGCTCGAGCAGTTCATCGAGCTGAACAACCGGGTGATCGACCGCTTCTCCGCCGAGGAGCGGGGGAATCTCGGCATCCACACCTGCCCGGGCGGCGACATGGACTCGGTCCACAGTGCCGACGTCGACTACGCCGAGCTGCTGCCGTCGATGTTCAAGATGAACGCCGGCTATTTCCTCATCCAGCTGGCGAGTGAGCAGGACAAGGAACGCGTCTATCAGCTGATCGGGGAGCACAGCCGCGACGACGCCAACGGCGTGCCGCAGGTCGCCTTCGTCGGGGTGATCGACCCGCTGAACCCGACAGTCGAGACGCCGTCGCAGGTCGCTGATGCCCTGGTCACGGCAGCGAAATACATCCCCAAGGAGCGACTCGGCGCCACCGACGACTGCGGCTTCTCACCGTTCAGCATCGATAACAAGCCCAAGCACGGCTCGCCGGACTTCGCCCGCGACGTCGCCTTCCAGAAGATCACCTCGCGAGTACGCGGGGTGGAGCAGGCCAGCGAGCAGCTGCAGCTCTGACCCCGCGGGCACGCGCCCGGCATGCGCCCGTGCCTGGCGCGGCACCGGCCGCGGCTACGCCGAAGCGCTTGCCCCTACCCCGACCGACAGACCACTGCCCTCGGCGTTGAGGTCCACGAGCACCGAATCGCCGTCCCGCACGTCACCGGCGAGCAGCGCCCGGGCCAAGGAGTCACCGATCGCCGACTGGACCAGCCGGCGCAACGGGCGCGCTCCGTAGACGGGATCGAATCCGGTGACCGCCAGCCATTCCCGCGCGGCGTCGGCGACGGACAGGCTGATCCTGCGCTCGGCCACCCGCCGAGTGAGCAGGTCGATCTGCAGGCCAACGATCCGGGCCAGCTCGGCGGTAGTCAACGCGTCGAAGATGACCACGTCGTCGAGCCGATTGAGGAATTCCGGCTTGAAGTGGCCGCGGACCACGGCCATCACCGCGTCGCGGCGGGCAGCCGGGTCGGCGGTGGGATCGGCCAGGTACGACGAGCCCAGGTTGGACGTCAGCACGAGGATGGAGTTGCGGAAATCGACCGTACGGCCCTGCCCGTCGGTGAGCCGGCCGTCGTCGAGCACGGCCAGCAAGACGTCGAACACGTCCGGGTGGGCCTTCTCCACCTCGTCGAGCAGGATCACTGAATACGGCCGGCGGCGGACGGCCTCGGTGAGCTGGCCCCCCTCCTCATAGCCGACATAGCCGGGCGGCGCACCGACGAGGCGGGCCACCGAGTGCTTCTCGGCGTACTCGCTCATGTCGATGCGCACCATGGCGCGCTCGTCGTCGAAAAGGAATGCTGCCAGCGCTTTGGCGAGCTCGGTCTTGCCCACGCCGGTGGGGCCCAGGAAGAGGAACGAGCCCGTCGGCCGGTCCGGATCGGCCACCCCGGCCCGCGCGCGGCGGACCGCATCGGACACCGCTCCTAAGGCCCGCTCCTGGCCGACCAGACGCTTGCCCAGCTCGGACTCCATCCGCAGCAGCTTGGCGGTCTCGCCCTCGAGCAGCCGGCCGGCCGGGATTCCGGTCCAGGCGGAGACCACATCGGCGACGTCGTCGGCCTCGACCTCCTCCTTCACCATCGCACTCGCTTCGGTCAGGGCACTGTCGACAGTCGCCTCGGCGATCGAGCTCTCCAGCTCCGGAATGCGACCGTAGAGGAGGCGCGACGCGGTGTCCCAGTTGCCTTCGCGCTGCGCCCGCTCAGCCTGGCCGCGCAGGTCGTCCAGCTCCTTTTTCAACTCGCCCACCCGGTTGAGGCCGGCCTTTTCCCGCTCCCACCGCGCATTCAGGGCGTCGAGCTGCTCTTGCTTGTCGGCCATGTCGCGGCGCAGCCGCTCCAATCGGTCCAGCGAGCCGGCGTCGTCCTCGTGCGCCAGCGCCATCTCTTCCATCCGCAGCCGGTCGACCGCCCGCTGCAGCTCATCGATCTCGACCGGCCGGGAGTCGATCTCCATCCGCAGCCGCGACGCGGCCTCGTCAACGAGGTCGATCGCCTTGTCCGGCAGGAAACGCGCGGTGATGTAGCGGTCTGACAGCGTCGCCGCCGCCACCAGCGCGGAGTCGCTGATCGCTACCTGGTGGTGGGCTTCGTACCGGCCCTTAAGACCGCGCAGGATCGCGATGGTGTCGGGCACGGTCGGCTCTCCGACGATGATCTGCTGGAATCGCCGCTCGAATGCCGGATCCTTCTCGATGTGCTGGCGGTATTCGTCCAGTGTTGTCGCGCCGACCATCCGCAGTTCGCCGCGGGCCAGCATCGGCTTGAGCATGTTGCCGGCGTCCATCGAGCCCTCGGCCCGTCCGGCGCCGATGACGGTGTGCAGCTCGTCGATGAAGGTGATGACCTGCCCGGCCGAACCTTTGATCTCCTCGAGTACGGACTTCAGCCGCTCCTCGAATTCGCCGCGGTACTTCGCGCCGGCCACCATCGCGCTCAGGTCAAGGGAGATCAATCGCTTGCCACGCAGGGATTCCGGCACGTCGCCGTCCACGATCCGCTGCGCCAGACCCTCCACGACAGCGGTCTTTCCCACGCCGGGCTCACCGATCAGGACCGGATTGTTCTTTGTCCGCCGGGACAGCACCTGCACGACGCGGCGGATCTCGGCATCGCGGCCGATCACCGGGTCGAGCCCGCCTTCCCGGGCCTGCTCGGTCAGGTCTACGCCGAATTTGCCCAGGGCTTGATACGTCGACTCCGGGTCAGGGCTGGTCACCCGTCGGGACCCACCGCGCACCACATCGAACTTCTCGGTCAGCACCTCCGGGGTCGCCCCACGCTCCTGCAACCAACGCGCCACCTCGCCGCCGGCCACCGCCAAGCCGACCAGCAGGTGTTCGGTGGAGACGTACTCATCGCCCAGTGCCGAAGCTGATTCACCCGCCGCGGTGATCGCCGCGTACGCGGGCCGGGACAGATTCGGAGCGGCGACCGTGGCACCGGCGGCACTCGGCATCCGGTCCAGCCCGGTCTTGGCCAATCCCTGCAGGTCGGTGGCGTCGACCCCCACCGCAGTCAGCAGCGGCACTGCCGCACCGCCGTCGCAATCCAGCAGCGCCGACAGCAGGTGCATCGGACCGACGTCGACGTGGCCCAGTGCTGCGGCCAGGCGCACCGCGGCGGTCATGACTTCCTGGCTCTTGGTGGTGAGCTTCTGCGCGTCCATATCAGCGTCCAGTCGAGGTATTCGGTTGCCAGACAAGCAACGGGCGATCGCGGACCGGCACCAGGTCACGGCGGTACGATGCGTGCACAGCGGCTTCGGCGGCGCGACCGGCCACCTGCGCCTCCGCCAGCTCCTGGCGCAGCTCTGCCACCCGGGATTGCAACGCATCCACCTGGGTTTCCAGCGAAATGATGCGCTTGATCCCGGCCAGGTTTACGCCGTCGACCTGGCTCAGCCGCTGCACCTCCTGCAGCCGCACCACGTCGCGGGCGCTGTATCGGCGGCCGCCGCCCGGCGTCCGCTGCGGAGTGACGAGGCCCAGCCGGTCGTAGGCCCGGAGGGTCTGTGGATGCATTCCGGCCAATTCCGCGGCAATGGAGATGACGAAGACCGGGCCCGGCTCAGCCATGGTCGGTCGCCTCCACCCGCAGATGCGCGCGGGGGTCGCCCGGCGTCGCGGCCCGGTATGCCTCCAAAGCCTCCCGCGCTTCCTTGGAGACCTTCGCCGGGACGGCCACCTCGATGGTCACGAGCAGGTCACCGGCCGTGCCGTCCTTGCGGTGCACGCCCTTGCCCCGCACCCGCAGCGTGCGGCCACTTGCCGTGCCGGCCGCCACTTTGACGGTGACCGGACCTTCGAGGGTGGGCACGCTGACGGTGGTGCCCAGCACGGCTTCCGGGAAGGTGACCGGCACCGTGATCGTCAGGTTGTCCCCCGCCCGGGCGAAGATTGGATGGCGCTTGACGTGGACGACGACGAACAGATCCCCGGCCGGGCCGTTGCGTTCGCCCGGGATTCCCTTGCCGGGCAGTCGGATCCGCTGCCCGTCCTCGACCCCGGCCGGCATCCGTACGTTGATCGTGCGGCTCTTGGTCGTCTGACCGGTCCCCCGGCATTCCGGGCACGGGTCGTCGATGATGGTGCCCGCGCCGCGGCATTCCCGGCACGGCTCGCTGAAGGAAAAGGCGCCCTGATTGTGGTTGACCATCCCGGTGCCCTGGCAGCGCGGGCACATCCGCGGCTGTGAGCCCGGCCGGGCCCCGGCTCCGTGGCAGTTGTTGCAGGGGCCTGGCGAGGACAGCCGCAGCGGCACCGTGACGCCGGTGACCGATTCGGTGAAGTCCAGCGTCGCCTCGGTCTCCAGATCACCACCGCGGCGTGGGCCGGTCCGGCCGCGGGCACCCCCGCCGCCGTTGAACAAGTTGCCGAACAGATCGCCCAGGCCGGGCGCATTGCCCGCCCGGGCGCCGGCGCTGTTGATCAAATCGTTGACGTCGAAGGGCATCCCGCCCCCACCGCCACCGGACGGTGCGCGCCGGAAGGCGCCGGCGCCGAACAGCGACCGGGCCTCGTCGTACTCCCGCCGGCGGGCCGGATCGGACAGGGTGGAATGCGCTTCGGACACCTCTTTGAAGCGCCGCTCTGCCTCGGTGTTGCCGGGGTTCTTGTCTGGGTGCAGATCACGCGCCAGCTTGCGGTACGCCTTCTTGATGGCGGCCGCGTCGGCGTCCTTCGGGACGCCCAATGTCGCGTAATAATCCTTTTCGATCGAGTCGCGGGTGCTCACCGGGCGTCCCTCCCTCCTGAGCTAGTCGGCTTCGGCCGGCACCGGCTGGGCCGGCGCCGTTGCCGGTGGGTCAGTTGCCGGTGGCTCCGTCGGCTGATGCGCCGGCTCGGCCACCGCGACCAGCGCCGGGCGCAGCAACCGCTCGCCGAGGGCATAACCACGCCGCATGACCTGCACACAGGTCGCGGTGCCGACGTCGGGGCTCGTCGAGTGCATGACGGCCTCGTGCCGGGTCGGGTCGAATCCGTCGCCGACCTCTCCGAATGCGGTCAGCCCCACCTTGGTCAGCGTGCCGGCCAGCTGTTCGGCGACCGCGGCGAAGGCACCGCTGAGGTCGTCGTGCTGGCGGGCCCGGTCAACATCGTCGAGGACGGGCAGCAGGGCCATCAGCACCGCCGCCGTCGCCAGCTCCGCGCTGGCGAGGCGGTCGCGCTCGACCCGGCGGCGGTAATTCGCATACTCCGCGCTGAGCCGCTGCAGGTCCGCGACGAGCTCGGCGGCCGGCGGGATCCCGTCGTCGGCCGGCCCGGCGGCCTCATCGGCCGCAGCCCGGGCCGGAGGGGCGGCGGGCGCCGCAGCGCCCACCACCTCCCGCAGTTCACCGGTCACCGGGTCCAGGCGACGCTTGTCCCGGACCACCACCGGCGGGGCATCTTCGTCGTCGTGGTCGAAGGACGTCACGCCGGCCGAGCCTCCCCCGGCTCGTCGTCGACGATCTCGGCGTCGACCACGTCGTCGTCGGCGGCCGCGGCACCGTGGCCGGCCCCAGCGGAGCCGGGATCACCGGGCGCCGGCTGCTGGGCGTACATCGCCGCACCGATCTCCTGTGACAGGCGGGCCACCGTCTCCTGCGCCGACTTGATCGCGCCGAGGTCGGAGCCACCGAGCGAGCTGCGCAGGTCGCCGAGCGCCTCCGACAGCTTGGCCTTGGAGTCGTCGGGGATCTTGTCGCCGCTCTCCGCCATGAACTTCTCGGTCTGGTACTGCAGCGACTCCGCGGTGTTGCGGGTCTCGGCCTCCTCGCGGCGGGTGCGGTCCTCCTCCGCGTGGGACTCCGCGTCGCGCATCATCCGCTCGATGTCGTCCTTGGGCAGCGCTGACCCGCCGGTGATCGTCATCGACTGCTCGCGGCCGGTGCCGAGATCCTTGGCACCGACATGCACGATGCCGTTGGCGTCGATGTCGAAGGTCACCTCGACTTGCGGCACGCCCCGCGGCGCCGGCGCCAGCCCGGTCAGCTCGAACATGCCGAGCTTCTTGTTGTAGGCCGCCATCTCGCGCTCGCCCTGGAAGACCTGAATCTGCACGGACGGCTGGTTGTCGTCGGCCGTGGTGAAGATCTCGGAGCGCTTGGTCGGGATCGTCGTGTTGCGCTCGATCAGCTTGGTCATGATGCCGCCCTTGGTCTCGATGCCCAGCGACAGCGGGGTCACGTCGAGCAGCAGCACGTCCTTGACCTCGCCGCGCAGCACACCGGCCTGCAGTGCAGCACCGACCGCGACGACCTCGTCGGGGTTGACGCCCTTGTTGGGCTCCTTGCCGCCGGTCAGCTCGCGGACGATGTCGACGACAGCCGGCATCCGGGTCGAGCCGCCGACCAGGACCACGTGGTCGATCTTGTCCACCGAGACACCGGCGTCCTTGATCGCCTGGTTGAACGGGCCCTTGACCCGCTCGAGGAGGTCCTGCGTCATCCGCTGGAACTCCGCCCGGGTGATAGTCACGTCCATGTGCAGCGGGCCGTCGGGCCCAGCGGTGATGTAGGGAAGGTTGATCGTGGTCGCCTGACCACCGGACAGCTCGATCTTGGCCTTCTCAGCCGACTCGCGCAGCCGCTGCATCGCCATCTTGTCCTTGGACAGGTCGATGCCGTTCTGGTTGGTGAACGTCTTGACCAGATGCTCCACGACGCGCTGGTCCCAGTCGTCCCCACCGAGGTGGGTGTCACCGGAGGTCGACTTCACCTCGACGACGCCCTCGCCGATCTCCAGCAGCGACACGTCGAAGGTGCCGCCGCCGAGGTCGAAGACCAGGATCGTCTGATCCTTCTCACCCTTGTCCAGCCCGTACGCCAGCGCCGCCGCAGTGGGCTCGTTGACGATCCGCAGCACGTTGAGCCCGGCGATCGTGCCGGCTTCCTTGGTGGCCTGGCGCTGGTGGTCGGAGAAGTACGCCGGGGTGGTGATCACCGCGTCGGTGACCTCCTCGCCGAGATAGGCCTCGGCGTCGCGCTTGAGCTTCTGCAGCACCCGCGCGCTGATCTCCTGCGGGGTGTAGTTCTTCCCGTCGATCGCGACGGTCCAATCGGTGCCCATGTGCCGCTTCACCGAGCGGATGGTGCGCTCGACGTTGGTGACGGCCTGGCGCTTGGCCACCTCGCCGACCAGCACCTCGCCGTTCTTGGCGAAGGCGACGATCGACGGGGTAGTCCGGGCGCCCTCGGCGTTGGCGATGACGTTGGGCTCGCCACCTTCGAGGACGCAGACGACGGAGTTCGTGGTGCCGAGGTCGATGCCGACCGCTCGTGCCATGTGGTGCCTCCGTGATGCTGAGGTTGAGTGGGAGTGGCTCAATTATGCAACGGGCCTGCGTCACATGTCAATCGCCAACTTGAGCCGAGAGTTATCAACTTAGCTCAGCACTCACTCCCCGCTCATGCTCCTGGCCTCCTGGGACACCCCCTGGCTGGTATGGCGAGGCCTGGATCATGCGAAGGGGCGCGCGAAGGGGGCGGTGAGGCAGCGGAGAGGGGCCGGTGTCGGTGCCGGCGGCTAGGCTGCCGGTGTGCTTCGTAGCCTGCGCGGTTCCGATGGTGGCCCGTCGCTGCAGGCCCGGCTGCTGGCGCTGGTAGTAGCTGTGGCGGCCTTGATCGTCGCCGCGCCGGTGGCATTGGTGCCACTGCTGCGGGCCGTCTTCACCGCGCTGCCGTGACGGCGGCGACGGCCCTGGTGGTGCGACGGTGAGGCTCGCGATCGGGGCGCTGATGACCGTCGTCGCGTTTGCGGTGGCGGGTCGGCGGGTGTGGTGGCTTTACCGGCTGGTCCGGACCGGTCAGCCGGCGACCGGCCGCTTCGACGGGGTGGGCGAGCGGCTGCGGGCCCAGGTGACCGAGGTTCTCGGGCAGCGCAAGTTGCTGAAGTGGTCGGTGCCGGGGGTCGCGCACTTCGTCACCTTCTGGGGATTCCTCATCTTGGGCGCCACGATCCTGGAGGCCTACGGCGCGCTGTTCGCCGACGATTTCGCGATCCCGCTGATCGGTCATGCCCGCTGGCTGGGTTTCCTGGAGGATTTCTTTGCCGTTGCGGTGCTGCTCGCGCTCACCACGTTTGCGCTGATTCGGCTGCGCAACGCGCCGGCGCGGCGGCAGCGCGCCAGCCGCTTCTACGGCTCCCACACCCGCGCCGCGTGGGTGATTCTGGGTCTGATCACCGCGGTGGTGGTGACGCTGCTGGTCTACCGGGGCGCCCAGGTCAACACCGGCAATTTCCCGTACGGCCGCAGCAGGTGGGCGTTCGCGTCGTACGCGGTGAGCCGGCTGTTCGGTGGGCTGTCCGTGGGCGCGAACCACAGCATCGAAACGGTTTTCATCCTGGCCCAGATCGGCGTCATCCTGGGGTTCCTGGTGCTGGTGGTGTATTCCAAGCACCTGCACATCGGGCTAGCCCCGATCAACATTGCGGCCAAGCGCACTCCCGACGCGCTGGGGGCGCTGCTGCCGATGGAGTCCGCCGGCAAGCCGATCGACTTCGAGGACCCGGGTGAGGACGACGTGTTCGGCCGCGGCAAGGTCGAGGACTTCACCTGGAAGGGAATGCTGGACTTCGCCACCTGCACCGAGTGCGGGCGCTGCCAGGACCAGTGCCCGGCCTGGAACACCGGCAAGCCGCTGTCACCCAAGCTGGTGATCATGGACCTGCGGGACCACCTGTTCGCGAAAGCCCCCTACCTGCTCGGCGCTTCGCCGGAGGCGAAAACGGTGACCGGCGTCGACGAGGCGGCCCAGCCGGAGACCCGGCATGGCCACGTGCCGGAGTCGGGCTTCGGCCGGGTGCCCGGCTCGGGTCCGGCCCAGGCCGAGCGGCCCCTGGTCGGCACCGCGTCCGAGGGCGGAGTGATCGACCCGGACGTGCTGTGGTCGTGCACGACCTGCGGGGCGTGCGTGGAGCAGTGCCCGGTCGACATCGAGCACGTCGACCACATCCTGGACATGCGGCGTTTCCAGGTGCTGGTCGAGTCCAGTTTCCCCAGCGAGGCCGGCGTGATGCTGCGCAACCTGGAAGGCAAGGGCAATCCGTGGGGGGGCAATCCGGCCGCTCGCGAGGAATGGACCCAGGGCCTGGACTTCGACGTACGCCGGGTCGACGGCGAGATCCCGGCCGACGTGGATTACCTGTTCTGGGTCGGCTGCGCCGGGGCGTACGACGACCGGGCGAAAAAGACCACCCAGGCGGTGGCGACGCTGCTGCACACCGCCGGGGTGCAATTCGCCATCCTCGGGTCGGGGGAGACCTGCACCGGTGACCCGGCCCGCCGCCTCGGCAACGAATTCGTCTTCCAGATGCTGGGGCAGGCCAACGTCGAGACCCTCAACGAGGTAAAGGCGACGAAGATCGTCACAACCTGCCCGCACTGCCTCAACACCCTGGCGAATGAATACCCGCAGCTCGGCGGCACCTACGACGTCATCCATCACACGTCACTGCTGGGCCGATTGATCGCCGAGGGGCGGCTGACCCCGGTGCAGCCGATCGACACCCTCGTCACCTACCACGACCCGTGCTATCTGGGCCGGCACAACAAGGTCTACATCCCGCCGCGGGAAGTGCTCGCCTCCGTCCCCGAGCTACGGACCACGGAAATGCACCGCTGCAAGGAACGCGGCTTCTGCTGCGGAGCCGGCGGCGCCCGGATGTGGATGGAGGAAAAGATCGGCAAGCGGATCAACGTCGAGCGCGCCGAGGAGGCCCTGGCCACCGACGCCGGGATCATCTCCACCGCCTGCCCGTTCTGCGTCACCATGCTCTCCGATGCCGTCACCGCCAAGCAGCAGAACGGTGAAGCGGGGGCATCAGTGGAGGTCCTCGACGTGTCGCAGATCCTGCTGCGATCGCTGGCACCGGCCGCCCGCAACGACGGCGAATAGCCGATGTGGACACCGTTCCGCCGCGCGCAGGAAGACTTCGACCCATTCGCCGACGCCGCCGACCGGATGGAGCGGGCGCGTCAGGCCAGGGACGAGGTGGGCGATCCGACCATCGACTCGCCGATCGGCTTCCGTCCGATGAGCCGGCCGTGGGGGCGATGGGTGTGGGTGTTCGCCCTCGTCGCGCTCGCGATCGGGATCGGCACCTCAGCGGCGCAGACTCGGACGCCGGAGCTGCCCGCCGACTGCCACCGGACGGTGCTCAAACTGTCCACCGCAGACGGCCGCTTCGGCAGCCCGGTGACCTGGAAGGCGACCGGCCCGGCCGGCGACTACGCGCTCACCTTGGACGGCGCCGTGGTGAGCCGCGGGAGCGGCCGGACGGTCGCCGTCGACCAGGCCGGCGGCGCTCCGGCATGGGCCGGACCGGTGTTCGCCATGACCGGCTGCCGGGCCACCGGCCGCTTCGGGCTGATCCTGCCGCCGGGGGACCACGTTCTGCGGATGTTCCGCTTCGGGACCACGGGGGCCCAGGCCGTGGTGACCCAGCCCGTCACCATCAGCCGCTGAATCGGTGACCGCTTCTTCAGCTGCGTCTCGTTTTTCCTCGCGGGCCGGCGTGCTGGCGTACCGCGACTTCCGCCTGCTCTGGATCGGCCAGACGGTGTCCACCGTCGGCGACCAGATCTTCCCGGTCGCGGTCGCGATCAAGGTGCTCGACAACGGCGGCGGGGCATCCGAGCTCGGCCTCGTGCTGGCCGCGCGCTGGCTGGCGCTGGTGCTGTTCGTGCTGATCGGTGGGGTGTACGCCGACCGGCTGCCCCGCAAGCTCGTGATGATGGGCTCCGACGCCTTCCGGGGGCTCACCGTGCTGGGGCTGGCGCTGACTCCCGGGCACGTGCCGCTGTGGGTCCTGGCCGGACTGGTCTTCCTCGTCGGCGGCGGCGAAGCCTTCTTCCGCCCCGCGTACGGCGCGATCCTGCCCAGCGTCCTGCCACAGGAGCGGCTCGGCGCCGGCAATGCACTCACCAGCGTCTCGGCCCGGAGCGCCGCGGTGCTCGGCCCCGCAATGGGCGCGGTCGTCGTCGCCACCGTCGGCCCGCGCCCGGCCTTCGTGGTCGACGCGACCACGTTTGCGGTGAGCTTCCTGACCTTGATGTGGCTGCGGGAACCACCGTTTACCCCCGGCCAGCGCCAGTCGATGCGCCACGAGGTCAGGGCCGGCCTGGCGGCGGTGTGGCGGCGGCGCTGGGTGGCCTCGGTGCTCGCCCTGGCAGCAGTCCAGCTGATGTTCGTCCTGGCGCCGACCCAGATCTTGCTGCCGATCGTCGGCCGCCGAGAATTCCATACCGACGCGGTGTTCGGCACCGCGCTGGCGTTGATCTCGGTCGGCGGTCTGCTGGGCGCCGTGGTCGCCATCCGGTGGCGTCCCCGGCGCCCGGGTCTGGTGGGAATGCTCGGCCTCCTGCCATTGGCACTCCTGCCGGCGGCACTGGCCACGCCGTACTCCCGGTGGTGGATCTTCACTGCCTATTTCCTGGCCGGCCTGGGGCTGGAGCCGTTCATCGTGTTCTGGCAGGTGGCTCTCCAGCGCGAGTTTGCCAGCGACCTGCTGGCCCGGGTGACGGCGGTGGACTGGCTGGGCAGCTTCGCGCTGATGCCGCTCGGGCTGGCACTCACCGGTCCGGCCGTCGCCGCCATCGGGGAGGCGGGCGTGTTGTGGTTCGGCGCGGCGGTGGCGTTCGTCCCCACCCTGCTGGTGCTGCGCGTGCCAGGGATGGTCGACTTTCGGTCTCCGGATGGCGTTGCGGGCAAGCGCTAGTAGACTCTGCCGGGCACTTCGCGGGTGTAGTTCAATGGCAGAACATCAGCTTCCCAAGCTGACAGTGCGGGTTCGATTCCCGTCACCCGCTCCACACGCCAAACCATCTGCCCAGGCCATACGGCCGACTCAGGGGCACCCAGCGCGATCGAGGTGGCTTGCAAACGGCGGTGCCAGCCACCTGTGGGCCACTACGAACCGAATCTCACCGTCCGGAGAGCCGCTGAGCTGCCTATACCAGGGCCGACATGGCGGCCGCTGTCTCAGCGCCGCGGGACTGGGCCGCGTGCTGATAGATCATCGCGGCCCTCGGCGTCGAGTGACCACCTCGGCTCATCACCTCCTTGAGGGTGGCGCCGGTCTGAGCCGCCAGGGTCAATCCGCCGTGCCGGAGGTCGTGGAAATGGGCCTCCGACAGGCCCACTTCCGCTCGGGCGCGCTGCCAGGCCACCTGGACGTGATGATGCTCGAGGCCGGTGCCATTCGGCCGAAGGAACAGCGGCGCCGTTGGGAGGGGCGGATTCCAGCGGGCCGTCTGACGAGCAGGGACTACTTCACGTCGTAGCGGTCCAGCATCATGACCTTGTCCCATGCGTCGACGAAGTCCTCGACGAACTTCTCTTTGGCGTCGGCGGAGGAGTAGACCTCCGCGATGCCGCGCAGGATGGAGTTCGAGCCGAAGACCAGGTCAGCAGCGGTCGCGGTTCGGACGACGTTCCCAGACTTGTCCAGCCCCTCGT
>JAABUW010007410.1_pt1 | contig 13222 bp, 17 predicted proteins | sample 5560081 | NCBI WGS metagenome assembly JAABUW01 (sample SAMN10711882, study PRJNA513363) | rock metagenome | isolation source: Antarctica rocks | place: Antarctica: Victoria Land, Knobhead sud
CGCTGGGCTACCCGTTCGGCCACGCACTGTCGATCCTGGCCACCGTCATCTCGGTAAGCCCGGACTACGCCGTCGCCGACGTGGGGTTGAAGTCGTTGGGCATGGACCACGGCAACCCCACCATTGCTGATGCACAGGTGTGGTTCTGCAGCGACGAGCACACCACCTTCGCCCCTGCTGAGCCGCTTTCGGTCGGGGCTCGCGTCCGCGTGCTGCCCGCACACGTCGATCCGACGGTGGCGCTGCACGAGGCGATGTGGCTGGTAGACGGAGATCAGGTGCGGCAACGCTGGGCGGTGGACCTGCGCGGGTGGTAGTCGCGATATGCTCTGCCGCGGCGCTGACGAGGCGCGGTACCGATGAGGTGCCATGCGGATGTAGTTCAATGGCAGAACATCAGCTTCCCAAGCTGAACACGCGGGTTCGATTCCCGTCATCCGCTCCGCTATAACCCCCGGTCAGAGGGTGTTTCGGCAGGCTCCGCTTGCTTGTCCCGATACCGATGACGCCGCGGATACGCCGCGATCGGGTCGAGCGCGGACTGCGCCAGGTAGGCGGTGGTGCGCACCATGAGACCTCATAGTGGTCTGTCCCACCACAGTGAAGGGCTAACAGCAATGCTCGACAAGAAGAACCGCGTACGCCTCGTAATGGAGGTCACCGAGAAGGTCGACGGCCTGAGCTGGGACCACGCAAACGTCATGCTGCGTACCTACGGGTTGCCGGGCATGCCGACCGACCAGTTCGACACCTCCGTCGCGGAAATAATCAATGACGCTTCCGACGACCAGTTGATCGAGCTTGCGTCTGATCTTGAGCTGCAGACACCTACCGATGGAGCGCCAGCCGCCTCCGTGACTTCAACAGTGAAGAGCGTTGAACCTCTCTTCATGTTCGCGTCTCATTTGTCGAAACACCGTGCGCTCGTCGGCGAGGTGGCCAACCGACTTGAGGCTTACGGCATTGAACTCTTCGTCGCCCACGATTCGATTGAGGTTGATGCCGCTTGGCAAGACGAGATCGAGAAGGGGCTCGATCGTGCGGATGCCGGCCTAGTCTTCCTTCATGACGGGTTCGCTGCCAGTCCTTGGTGCGATCAGGAGGTCGGGTGGCTCCTTGGGCGACACGTTCCTGTTCTGGCACTTCGCTTTGACCTTGCACCGTACGGCCCATTCGGAAAGCACCAGGCGTCCCCAGCCGGGAACTTGTCACCAGAGGATATCGCCGACGAGACAGTTGATCGTGTCCAAGCCAAATCCGCGTTGGAGCCACACCTCGCCGCTTCGCTCGTTCACGCGATGGAGGTATCACGCAGCTTCAAGAGCACTGACACCGCGTGGAGCAAGCTACGAAACTTGACCTCGCTCGACAGCAACCAATGCGCCCAACTCTTGCAAGCGCTGAAGTCCAACACCCAGATCTATTGGGCAGACGCCGTCCCGGATAGCAGGCGACCATTTAACGTCGTAATTCCGAAGTTTCTTCGCGACCAGCCAGGCGCAGCTGTTATCGCAGCAGATATCGACGCTTACGACCAGTACCTGTCTGAACTATGACCCCTAACTGATACCGGAATCGGGATCACGTTGCCCGAGTGCGGGTGAGCCTGTATCTGTCGGTACCAACTGCGATACTGGTCGGCATGACCGCAGTGGCGTGGGGCGTGGTTGTGGCGCTGATCGTGGGAGTCGGCAACTTGGCGCTCGCAGGGTTTACCCTGCGACTCAGCCGCGAGAATCGCCAACACGCAAGGGAAGAGCCGATCCGGCAGCGGCAAGCAGTCCTTGAGGCGAAACAGCGGGAGCTGCATGAGCAGTTGCGGATGATCTTGGAGAACGTAGGACAAGAGTTGACCGACCTCCGGGACACTCTTCGGAGCGGTGACGATGTACCTGAGTGGCCGACTCCGGGAATCGCCCGTGCTGATAACGAACTGGCGCGGATTGCGAGGCGCCTGACAGATACCCACGCCCTGGCCGGGATTTGCGTAACCAGGGCAGACGCTGCACGATTGGTGGCGTACTGGCTCGGAGCATCAGGCGTTCAGCGTGGCACCTATGTGGTGAGCGTAGAGACCGCCACGACCGGCGTCGGGCCAGAAGTAAGCAAGCGAGACCGGCAGGTGCAGGCAGCCCACACAGAACTCCGCGATGCGGTAATGACCGCGACTGTTCAAGTCAACAAGGACATCGCGTACCTAGACGGGCTGGACAGGGGCGAAACTTCCTGACGGACGTCAGCCAACCGCTCCGCGCCGGATTGGGACCACGTTGTCCGAGTCGGTGTGCCGAGGGGTCCCCATCGCGCTAAGTGCTGCCATCGCGTCGCTGTGGTCGTCCTCGAACAGGTGCGCGTAGATGGTGAGGGTGGTCGTGACCTTCGAGTGGCCCATGAATTTGGCGATAGTCAAGGCTGGGAGTCTCGCCGCGACGCACAGCGAGGCATAGGTGTGCCGCAGCGCGTGGAACCGGAGCGCGGGCGGTAGACCAGCCGAAGGGGTGAGCCGGTTCGCCCGCAGCACGGCAGGCCGGTACACGTAGCGGTAGAACGAGCCGTGCCGGAGCATGGCGGACCAATCGAGCGTGAGCTGGTCACAGGCCTCCTGCACCGACAGCGCTCCACGCACCTCCTCAGGCGTCGGGATGACGCGCCGACCAGCGTTGTTGGTGGCGGCGAGACCCGTGGGCTTGGACGGGGTGAGGCCGAACCCAGGGAACAGGGGCGCTGTGGGCTCGTTACCGAGCGGGTGGACTGCGAGGTAGTCCCGCAGCACAGCGGTCAGCTCGGGCGGCAACGGCACCGTACGGCGGCTCCCGCGTGTCTTCGGGCTGTCGTAGGTGAGTACCCCGTCGATCTGCAGCACGGTCCGCTCCACCCTCAGCACTCCCGGTTTCGCGGGCGCGTTGGGGTTGAGGGTCGTCGCAGGCAACTCCACATCACCCACCTGGAGGCCGGCAATCTCCGCAGCACGTAGCCCTGCCCACGCCGCGAGGTGCACCGTGACGTTGTACGGCCAAGGCGTGGCGGCCACGAGGGCCGCGATCTGACCGGCGGTGAGGAACTGCGCTGGGTCGTCCACCACCCCAGCAGGAGCCGCGCCGGTTGACCGCTCGGTGGGCAGCTTTACGTAGTCAGCTGGGTTCGTCGCCAACCGTCCATCCACGACGCCCTGCGCCAGGACCATCCGCACGATGAAGAACGCATGCCGCACAGTCGACGGCTTACTACCCGCTGCCGCCATCGCGCTCACCCACTCCGAAATCTGGGTGCGGGTGATCTTGTTCATCGGGTAGCCGCCGAACGTCGCGTCGATGCTCAACGCTGCGCGCTTGGCCCTGCCCGCTGCGTTGTCAGCGTCGCGGCGCGTGTTCTTCACCTCGGTGCTGCCTTCGGTGGACTTCGGGGCGAGAGCGGCCACGTAGCCCGCGTGGGTGGAGCGCTTCAGGTCGTGCCGCGAACTGAGCCAGTCCTGCGCGGCCTCGCGGAACGAGACCGCGCCTGCCTTGGGGTCGAAGGTGGTCGAGCGGCGCTGGGCATAGTCCACCTCGTTGACGTAGTCCTCGGCTGCACGCTTGGTCGGGAAGCCGCCCTTGGTGCGGTGCTTGTCGTCCGGCGTCCGCCAGCGAACCTGATAGAACCTCGTGCCATCCGGCCTCGTGATCTTTCGTACGTTCGCCATTGGTCAGCTCGCCTTCTGCTCGTGGGTTGCTTGGGCTGCTTCCTTGGCCGCCGCTGAGGTGTAGATGCGTCGCACTGATGACGATTGCCACGAGTCGAGCCCTGTCGGGCTGAGCACGCCCTCGTTGGTGAGGGCTCGGGCGATCCGCGCGAAGGACTGGCCTGCCCGACGATCCATAACGATGCGCCGGACGATGGGCGCGGGAGCTGCACAGGTCCGGCCCACTGGTTCGCCGCGACGCTTCTTGGCGGCGAGCGCTGCTGAGGTGCGCTCTCCAATCACGCCCCGCTCGAACTCCGCGAAGCTCATCAGCATGTGCCCCATGAGTCGCCCTGAGGCAGTGGTGAAGTCCAGGTTGAGGTCGATCACCACGAGCGACCATCCTTGCTTCTGGGCTCGCTCAGTGATCGTGGCTGCGTGGATGACGCTGCGTGCGAGCCTGTCCATCTTCGCTACCACCAGGCCGTCACCTTGCCCCGAGCCCAAGAGGTCCAGCACCTCGCGTAGGCCCTCGTTGACGAACTTCCCTGACTTGCCTTCATCACGGAACACCTCAAGGTCCCAGCCACGCCGCTCAGCCTCAGCTCTTAGCACTGCCTCCTGCGCCTCAATGCCGTTGCGGGACTCTGCTTGTTCCTCAGTGGACACTCGGACGTACCCGAACATGTACGGCTTCTCGATCTTGCTCACGATCATCCCCCTGCTTGATGTGGGGCGTAGACGAACGGTTCCGCCTTCCGCCTCGAACCGCCCCGACCCTACGCCATCGTCTGTCCACTCTGGACAACTGTGCTTCGCTTGTCCCACTGCACGTTTGGTCATCGCCTGTCGCCAAATCTGCGGGGCTGCGGAAGCTCGCCGGATAAACGACCCGCGCCGAGACCGAGCGGGCGGGAGCGATGGCGACAGCCCTGAGCAAAGTGGGTCGAGGTCGGCCCCGAGGGGCGACCGAGCGAACCCGCGAGGGGTGCCACATGAGCCAAGGCGCGGTGGTGTGCTCATCAGAACCGCTCGGGTCCAGGGTTCACGCCGTCCCACGGCACAGGCGCGCCAAAGTCCCTTAGCCCGGTTGCGGCTCGGCGTGCCGCCTCCCGTTCGAGGCTCGGCGTGCCGCCTCCCGTTCGATGAGGCTATCTACGTCCGCCCACTGCTCGGCGTCGCGCTTGCGGTTGCCTGCGCGCAGCTTCTCCAGGCGCGTCCTATCCAGCTGGTCCTCCCACGCCTGCCCGTGCGCCGCGTGCCACGCTGCTTTGTCCTGCGCGCTGCCTTGTGCCTTGCCCATTGCTGTCCTCCTGGTGTGTTGTCGTGCCATTCCCGTACGCGAGACCGGGACCGAGTGGGAACGACGCCGTTTCCTGGGTCAAAGCGCTGCAACCCTTATCGAAAACAATTATCGTTTCCAAAACGGTCACATTTATTCTTTCAGCTGCCTTGCCGCGTTGGCGCGGTGGTCCATTGCACTTCTTGAGGTCGATCGCTCTTCCTCGCCGGGTCGCCGTTTTTCATTAGGCGGCGAGCGACCCTCCCGACCCGGCGACCCGGCGACCCCGCCCCTACGGGGGGCGCGGGGTCTCGCTCGGTCGCTCGGTCCGTCGTTCGACCCGGCGGTCGCTCGGTCGTTCGCTGGGTCGTCGCTGGGTCCCGCTGGGTCCCGCTGGGTCCCGCTGGGTCCCGCTGGGTCCTCTGATCGACGGCTATTCCGCATTGTTCTGCCCTCCGTCCCCATTCTCGGGCTCGCGGGCAGCGGCAACTTTCTCATTCACCCGCAGCTTCCCGCTAACACGGTCAGCCTCGGCGACGTAGGTGTCCGACGCTGGATCGTCTATTTGCCGGTAGGGCGTAACGGAATGGTAGAAAGTGCTTCGCCTTCCACCTTCCTCTTGCTCCACCTTCGCGTACTCCTCCTCGACCAGGCGCTTGCTGACAGCGCGCCAGGTGTCGCGCTTGAGTTCCTTGCCGTTGGTTTTCCGCTCGGCGCACATCGCTTCGACGGTCTTGGTGAGGGTGCGGTAGGCAGGGTCCGGGGTGCTTTCCCAATACCGGCTCACCTGCTCCATGAACCACGTCGGTCGGAACACTGGCCGCTCCATCCCGCCAGCGCTCTTCGTTGGGGTCGAGTGGTCGATGTCGGTGGGGTGGCCCGCGTCCTTCGGTACAGCGATCGTCCACTCCGTGCGGTCGGTGCGATCCATATTCGTGGAGTCGAGGTGGAAGTCAGCGACGTGCTGCGTGCGGTCGCCCTTTCGCCATCGACCCCCGATGTTGCGGAGTTGGCCGGGGCGGTCCTTCCCGACCCGAACGCTCGCCACCCCAGCGATGCCCTGAGCGAACGTCTTCTCCATCTCCACCACGAACGCCGCGCCATCGAGCCCAGCGAGCTTGTGTTGGCCGCCGAGCGCAAAACGCCCCCGGCCTTCGGTGTCACGGCTGACATGGTCGACGCAGGCGACGGCTGCGCCGGTCCGCCGGGCAATCGTCCGCGGAACGTCTCGCTGCCAGGTTGAGATGTGGTCGTTGTCCTTCACGGAGTACCCGAACAGACCCATCGCGTCCGTTACCCCGTCGATCACCGCGAACTCGAACCCCCGCACCAGCAGCGCCTCAAACGCCGCCCGCTCCGCAGTGATAGCAAACGTCTGCTCGGGCCGGACGTAGACGAACAGGTCCGGGTCATCCACGACCTTCTCAGGCACCCCAAGCAAGATCAGCCGGTTGGCGATGCCCGCGACGTCATCCTCAAAGTCGACATAGAGGACAGGCTTCCCAGCGTTCAGGCACTCCGCCGCAGCGCACTGCACGAACCACGACTTGCCCGACTCGCTTTCCCCATGGACCGAGTGGACCTTGCCGGCGTAAAAGAGGCACTCGTCATCCTCCCGAGCGAGGATGGCTGGTGGCTGGGAGGTCTTGCCCTTGCGGTCCGTCGCCACGTCCACCGGTGCCCAGGTCGCCCGTTCGACCGAGTGCGTGGGCGAGCGACCAGCAGCAAACTCGAACCACCACCCGCCCGGCGCCAGCGACTCCGCCGCGAGCCGCAAGCCTTCCAGCTCCCACGGGTGCGTCGGGTCGCCAGCAATCATTTGGGCACCGCTCGACACCAGCTTGTCGAACTCTCGCTCAGCATCCCGCACCGATTCACGGTTACTGACCGCTTCCACGAACGCGGCCCCCAGCTCACCGAGCGCGTCGCGCACACCAGGTTCGCCGTGCTCGCCTTTCCGGATCAGGAGGTTGACGTACCGGCGGGCAGTCTCGTGTCGGGACCCAGGCAGTTCCTCCAGCGCTGTCGCCAGAATCCGTTTCACGCCGTCTGACATCGGCCCGTCCGGTAGGCCGTCGAGAAGGGTCGTTGCGGCCCCCTCGCTGGCCAGCTCCGTAGGTTGCGCAGCGGTCGCGGTAAGAGCGTCGACCAACTCAGGCGGCAGCTCGGCTAGGTCCTTTGGGCTCGGCACAACGAGCGATAGTGCGCCTTCGGGATCGCGCCAGCGGACCTGCTCGCCGTTTTTCGGGTTGATGCTCGGATACACGACGGAGTACCTGTGCCCAGGGTGGATGAGCTCGACACCACCGCCAGGCAGATTGCTCGGCCACAACCGACCCTCTGGCACCCGGTAGAACCGTTGCGCACTCCCGTCGCTGCGGGAGGTGCTGGTCCAGGTTGGCGGGAACGAGCACCCGACGTCCTTCTCGAACGCAGCGAGCGTCGCCAGTCCGCCCTTGCCGTCGTAGTTATCCACATCAATAGCGATCACGCCATCGTGCAGCCGCAGGGCCAAGTTGCCGTCAGGTTTGTCGGCGCGCCACTCCTGCACCTTCGCGCGATCCGGGTACGGCGCGGCCTTGCCGGTGTAACCCTCTGGTGGCGGTTTCTTCTGCCGAGGCGGCAGCGGAAACGGACAGGCCCACCCCGCATCGAAATAGGCTAGCGCTGTGCTCCCATATCCCTTGCTGGGCTTGGCTTCTCGCAGGCGCGCGGTAGCGCGTTGTTTCGTAGAGTCGGTCACGTCGGTTCCTTCATGTAACGGGTCGGGATTGGCGAGGCGGCAACCTAATTTGTTCGGCGTACGGCTCTGGCGAACTCCTTTCGCCGGGGCCGTTCTGCTTATCTCAGAAGCAGCACCACGCCCGTCAACACCGCGAGTAGCGCCAGGTCCAGCAGGACTGCGCCCGCCGGGCTCACCGGTCGTTGTACGAACCGGCGGGGCGACTGAATGCTGTCGTCGTTTCCGTCCCTATATCGCGCAACTCCTGCGCCTCGAACGGGGTCATGCCGCGGTGCACAGTTGGCGGGTTCTTGCTGGTGCCCTCCGGCCACCCTTCACGTTGGCGTGCCTGGAAGTTCCGCTCCATATTGCTGATAGACCGCTTGCCCGCGCCCATCACTGCACCTTGTCCGTGTGTGAGGTGCCGACCCGGCGTGTGCCGAGCAGCCAGTCGATGACGTCGGCCTCGGCCCAACGGTTACGCCCCAGCACCTTGTGGCTGGCCAGTGAACCCTTGATGGACTCGAACTTGACGCCGCGTTCGGAAACCTAAACCCCCATCGACGCACATAAAGCGACGACGCCGGGCCGATCAAGCGCGGGAAGGTCGCGGCGATAGTCCTTTGTGGACCTTACTGCCGACAAGCGCTGCAATGCTGGTGACGGCGTTACCTGATTTTGAATCCTGCTCATGATTCCTCCTGGTTTGAACACCAGGAATCGCGCCTACAGGCGGCGTTGCCGAGCGTGAATACGACAAGAGCCGGGCACAGAGTTACGCGATCCCTGAAAGATAAGGACTGGTTCCAGGCGTCACGCCCAGCAAACCGTTGGGGCGTCACGCCCCTACTTCGCGTTCTCTCCTGTTACTCGGCTATCGCTTCCGCTCGGGATCGAGCGGCTATAGACCGACTCTATACGACTCCGACCGCTCGCGTCTAGTCCCGAACGGAACCAATCTGGCTGGCTGGTAGGGTATTTGGAGTTTCGTCTTGTGACGTAATAACCATGCGGCAATGGGTGCCCAAAAGCGCGCGGAAATGCGCTTCAACGCGCCCCGCGGCAGCAAACAGCCCCACGCCGAACTGAGTGGGTCCATGGTGGGGGCTGCTGCTTCGCGGCCAGTACCCGGTAGGGTGGCGTAGCCCGAAGCACAGCAGGATTGGCACAGCTGGAAGCCGTCGCGGGTGCATTTTAGTCAGCCGGAACGGCCGCCTACAGGGGTGAGCACCCGGTCATCTACGGCGACAGTCTGCCACCTCGCAGAAGTCGTGCCATGGACGACGGGACTCGGTGTAGGACATCATCAGCTGTAACTGCGACGGGAGAAGTACATGGCTGAGCTCAATATCTGGTGGGAAGCGGACCCCACTGAGCGGTACTGGATGGAAATCACCGACCGACTCGACTTGGGCCAGGACCTCATTGCTCCCCAGCTGGACAATGCCGGTCACGCGAACTGGACGTACAACCTCGTGACGGCTGTTGACGCAGACGACATCATCCTGCATTGGCACAAGGATCTCGAAGATTTGCCCGCCATCGTCGGATGGTCGCGTGCCATCGGCATTCCGGTTGCTGACCAACTATTTTGGCAAGCGCATGGCAGCTACGGCCGCCAGAACAACACGGATGGACCCCGGCCCGCATGGCGCATGAACCTCACTGACTACACGGCGCTCCAAATGTCCATCAACCAAGACGAGCTACGACGCGAGGAAGGTAGCCTGCGCCAGCACCACGACCAGTTGCGCGCCGAGCACACCGGGCCCCTGTACTTCCCGTTCAACTTCAGTAGCAAGCGCCCCATACGAACGGCCCAGGGTTATCTGGTGAAGTTCCCGGCCCGCCTGCTCACAGTGTTCACCGAGCTCGATGACATCCCGCGCCCCGACCGGCTTCGCCGCCCGGTGGTAAAGCCGATTGCCTCAAAGCCTGGCCGCAAGGCCACCAACACTGGCACCGGCTACATCGCTGACCCGAAGGTGCGCCATGCACTTGAGCGACACGCTGTACTCGCCGCAACGGACTACTTCGAGAAGCGTGACTACAAGGTCGATGACGTCGGCAACATCCGGCCATATGACCTACAAGTCACGAAAATCCGGGAAGAGCGCCGCATCGAAGTCAAGGGCTCCAGCACAACCTCCACCACCGTCGAGCTCACCCACGGAGAAGTCGACAACGCCCGCAACAACGCACAGACTGACCTTTTCATCGTCGACCAAATCGAGTGGCAACGAGAGCGCGACGGTTCCGTCACCACAAGCGGTGGACGCGAACGGGTCTACCCGGGCTGGACCCCCGCGGACGCGGACTTGAAGGCCATCCGCTTTCGCTACACCGTTCCAACGGACGGCTGACCGGCTCCCGAGTGGAGGAGGTACTCAACCTGGATCCACCGGTTGACTGGGTGTTTCGACGGGTGTCCTAACGAGCAAATTCCCTCCTGACCTGCGATAATGATGCTGTCGAAGGGGTCATTACGCTTCTCAGGAAGGGCATCTGCTAAGAGCAACTCTCCCACGCCCCGCATACGATTTCCAGCAGGTTCGATGAGGACAGTTTGGTGGCGGCCGTCGGGCTGGTGCCGGTGATGGCGTTGGCTGATCGGGCCGGGTTCTCCGATCTGGTCGGTGAGCATGTGGCCCTGGCCAAACCGGGCGGGTGCAACGCCCCGGTGAAAAACAGTACCCTGGTCGCGGCGATGGGCGTCAAGGCTCAGCTCCGTCGTAGGGGTCCAGCAGCGCAGTCAGTGCAGCGCTTGGAGCGTCGTACCCGCGCCGTTGATGGGCCCAATGGATAGCCGTCAACGTCTCCCAAGCCAGTTAGCCGAGGAGCCGCGCCTTGGCTACAGCAAACTCCTCGGCGGACAAGGCTCCCGACTGGTGGAGGCTCGCCAGCTTTCCGAGTTGTTCAACAAGGGCGCCCCCTGCGGGCGGCTGCGGCGCGACGACCTGAACGGTGTGCTTTGCCTTGCTGACGCGAGATTTGAGCTCCGTAATCTCGGCGAGGTAGGAATTGTACTCGATCTTGCCCAGCGGTAGGCAGTTGCTTAGAGTCCACGGGGCGTTGCTGTCCGAGTTGCGTGACTTATTAGTACCACGCCAGAAGTCCTTATTGGTGGTTCCCGAGTAGCTGGGGGTCAGTACTTCGAGCACCCCGTTAACGAAGCCCGCATTGTACTCAAACCCCGTAATGTCCATAAAGTGGAAGGTTGCCGACCGCTCTCCACCCAAAGACCCCGCCATCAAACTGGTCAGCGCGCCGGTCTTGATAATGGCGAGCCGATCGCCAAAGGCGACCAACGTTCCGGCCCCACCGCTCGACGTAAGGATCAACCAGGGCTCTTCACCGCCGTGGCACTGGCGGCGGATCGCCTCACTCGCCTTCCGGGACAACTTGCCCTTGAGACGGGTGTTTGGCCAGCTCAAATCCTTGGCTGTCGTCGCTCTGGCCTCGACGGTGGAGACATCGCTTCGAGCCCGTTCCAGGGCTTTCAGGGCGTTCAGCACCTCCCGTAGCTCTTGACGCCGCGCCTCATCCACGACGACCGCTGGCACCTGGAGGGTCTGCTGCTTGTGACGAGCGGGTGTAGAGAGTCCGTACTGAAAGCAGTGAACGATGGCGCCGTGATCTGCTTTCGGAACCATCTTGACCAGCATCGACCGGCCGTCCCGACAGACGATTTCCACAGTCTGCTTCTTGTCGCTTGGTGTCAGGGACGCGATGTCGCCGTACCTGGCTTCGAACTTGACCTCGGCACCTGACAGCGCGAGCACGCGAACGTTGGTCAAGGCAAGCTCGCTGGCGAGGGGGCGCATGTTGTTGCAGACGCCGAGGAACCAGACATGCTCGCCAGGCAGCAATGCACGTTGGGCGGTTTGAAGCTTCTTCTGACACTTTTCAGTTTTCCACTTGTGGCTGAACTGGGTCATGAGCGCCCCCGGATCCTTGTTCGACTTCGCCCATGGGCTTAGCGGCGCGGTCGCTCCGCACGACACGGTTCCGACAAACCTAGCAAGCATGAGGGGAGCCGCCGATCACTGCCCAGCGACCGGGCCAGCGTAAAAGTGTTGCTCCGCGAAAGACCCGCCGCCGACCGCGGTTCCACACGTCTCCGACGACAACCCCTTCAGCGAGGCGCAGTTCAAGACGCTGAAGTACCGGCCCGACTTCCCCACCCGGTTTTCTTCCTTCGAAGCTGCCCGGTTGCACTGCCAGACGCTCTTCGCCTGTGACGGGACCCAGTCACACGGCCTTGGCGGCGAGATGCGCGTCATCGAAGGTCCGCGGGATCTGCACTTCACCCCGGCGAGCTGGCGACGGTGGATCTCGCAGTCGTTGCGCAGGACAGCGGTGCCAAACGAAGCATGTCCTCTGCATGGTGGGTTACGCGGCGACGTACTCGATGTACAACTCTCCAGCGGAAACCATCGTTTTGGCATGACCACAGCCCCAGAATTGATCAACAGACTTGGCGAACAGGTGCGCGTAGACGGTCAGCGTCGTCGTTACCTTCGAGTGGCCCACATATTTGGCAATGGCGAGGGCTCCGATCGCGGGGGCGACCTACGCCGACGACGCTACGCCACCTCGCCGGGACGGTTCAGGGCCGTAGCGGTCCGGGCAGACGCCGCGAATACGCCGCGAACTATGGCGAACTGAGGGCGTACCGACCCCGGACCGAGGGCGTACCGATACCGGCCAGAATAGCCCTTGACCTGCGGTTACCCTACCGGGCTCGGGACTGTTACGCCCGGTCGCCCGACCCCACGATCATCCGTGGAATCAGCTTCCCAAGCTGAACACGCGGGTTCGATTCCCGTCATCCGCTCCGCTCGTGACCGACAGAACATTGCAACGCCGCTGTCGCTCGGGGGTATGGCAGCGGGTATTCCACGGCGTCTATGCCACCGCCTCTGGACCGCTGATCCGCCCGGCGCTGCTGACCGCGGCGCTGCCCTATGGGATGTCGGCCGTCAGCCAGCCGGCTGTACCAGGGCAGTACGGTGTGCTGCACCCAGGGGTTGTGGTGCACCGCTCCCGCGCGTATAGACACATCGTGGTGTCGACCGAGCCGCCGCGTACCTCGCGCGCAGACACGGTGCTCGACATGGCCGTTGCGGAACCCACTGCGCAACAAGGCGGGGGGTCCCCGGCGTTAAAGCCACAGGCCACGTTCGCGCTGGTGACGGCGGTCAGTACTGCCTCATCGTCGCCGAGCGCCCAGCGACCGAACGACTCACCCACATCGCTGTTGAGGTCCGTGGACCTCGGTGTGCTCGCCCATGGCACTATCGAGACTGTGACTCCACTGCGCAAATTGGCCATTGCTCTCACCGCTCTGGGCTGTGCCGGCCTGCTCGGCTGCAGCTCGAGCAGCAAGACTCCGGTCGCTCCGGCACTTCCGCCGGCTGCGGTGAGCGCCTCGGCGAGCAGCGGTTCCACAGCCCCGTCCGCGCCGTCCGCGCCGGCCGCGCCGTCCGGATCCGCGGCAGCGCCGTCGACCGCACCGAATGCCAGCGCCATCCCCACCTCCGGTGTCGCCGTGCCACCG
>JAABUW010007413.1_pt1 | contig 13218 bp, 16 predicted proteins | sample 5560081 | NCBI WGS metagenome assembly JAABUW01 (sample SAMN10711882, study PRJNA513363) | rock metagenome | isolation source: Antarctica rocks | place: Antarctica: Victoria Land, Knobhead sud
TCTGAGAAGGTTGAAGCTTTGATCTCGAGCACGGACAATCTAGCTCGAGAACTTCCTCGGCAGGAGAAGGGTTGGTGGGTAAAATTGAAGCAACTTTACTGGTCGTTGCTGCAAGAAGAGTCTGAAAAACGGGCCGGGGAGTTGGATGGAAAGCAGAAGCGATGGTGTCAATGGTATCAGATGAACATTATCCAGCACAATACGAATTTAAACGCAAATGGAGAAGTTGGACTTTTGCGAAAAATGATATGCCTAGAATTCATGGTAATGGATTGCTAATAAGATATGAGAGAAAAACCTGAACAATCGTGGTACCGTCCGCAATCACGTTCAAAGATACCGTGAATGGGAGGGGAAACTCAAGCGTGTCCTGTTCTCGATCCCTTGAACGTTGATCATCTTTTATATTGCTAGATGGGTGTATGTAGCTGAACCTTCCTGAACTACAATGTCCACTTTCTCATAATATACTGTGGCTTTTCGGCTAATCTTCTATATAAACATCATATACATGAAACCGTTCGAGGAGCAGATACGGAGCATTCTCCGTCGATGAATCAGGAGGGTCCGGGCCTATAAGCCAGATGAAAGGGTCTATAAGATTGCCTTCATGGTTTTGAGATGGATGGAACACACCAACCTAGCCGCTGGGTCTGAGTCTAGATAGACCAAGGTTTCAGCAGTCGATGTTGCTTTTCGAGATAGCTTCTCTGACAATCACGTGGGTCCCGAGGACCTGTAGCATCTTTGTTTTGAAGGAAATATCGATCTTGGTGTCTACCAGACCTCCTTCTCTTTCGCTATACTGCGACTTCTTGACTATTCATCCATTCAGATTCTTCGATGCCTCTTTCAAGCCTACAAGACAGCCAAGCTCTAATTCTTGGGGCACCATGGAACAATTGACGCGACGAATGAAGCAACCACGGCTGATTGAAGATATGTGGACGACGGATATAATGACTCAATTGGATCTCAATCTCGAAGAACAGTAGACCTTAATCGGACGTGGATACTCCGCCAATGATCAGTACATCCAGGAAGAAGACGGAGGTATCCGCCTCCAGTCCAAGACTACCATAACAGTCCGCTTGAACTATTCCAAAATGAGCAAGAAAGCGCAGGAGGCTTTTAATCAAGACACCATCGTCCTACGTGAATGTGCACAGCGGACCTAAACTTGTCAGCAATAATCCGTTAATGGAGTTTCCTGTTATGCAACAGCTACGGAAGCGAAACATGAAAGAACATACCTCGCAAGCTGATAGACAAGGACCACAGTCTTGACCATCGTGACAGAGTCTTGGGCAAGTGTGATTGCATGCTCCGAAGCGTCGACTAAGGTCTTTGAGCTCTTGATAAATCACAGAGCAGCAGCAAAAACCCTGCTTTCTCGAAACATCAGTCCCACCCCACGGAGCTTATCAGCCCGTCGAAATCGAGGGGAATGTGAGGAGTATAGGAGCTTCTAGACGCGCTTCCACGAATAACACCTTTTTCAGCCACTGAACGAATAACCCAACTTTCGATTAGAAATTTGGTGCAGGTTCTGGGAAGGTATGATCCTGTATGGACCGATGACCTAGAGGTGGGCTTTCCATTAGGATACTGGGACAGCTCGAAAGATAGACCTTCCGACCAATCTACCTATTACGCCGAAAGCTCTGGTGACCGTGAGCGGAGTTCAGACAGCGATGAGGACTCTGACTCGGATGAATGGATTGCAACCGAGAGTACCCAGCATTAAGCCTTTCACTCCAACCACCCTCTCCGTTCACAGAGCTCAGAAAGAGACATAATGCCTGTACGCCCTGGGATTTATATCCTGAGAATATATATACTGTAAGAATTGTCTGCGTTGCGCGGAGCAGGAGCTGAAGAAATTACGGGCCCTTGAAGTATGAAGAGTGGATCTGTAGCGTCTATGTCGCAATGGTTGAGGAATATCTAGATGACGATGGGTTTTTTGATGATTGAACGGAAGGGCATAGGGGAATGTGAGTGAACGACATCTGATGCCATGGGACCCGTCTCGGAACCTACACTTGCCTTTCCGTTCAACTACACACACACCGGACATTTTAATATGCCTCCTCTTCCTCGAGAGCATTACACCGCGTAAGACAAGATCAGTGATGACCCAGCTGGGCACTCCAAAGGCAAGATCTTAAGCTCTTAGGTAGCCCTGAGCGGAAGCTTCAGACTGCCACGACGAAAGCACAAGGACCAAAGTCCAGCAACGACGAGGTAGCGGTATTGGAGAAAGAGCCTTTTGGCTTCGTCACGCGCAAAACACCACCACACAAACGAGGAGGAAAGCATCGCGAGATAATTGAGATCTCAGATAACAACGGCCAGGACAACCAGCCAGCCCACCAAGGAGCCGAGCCTAGAGCTGCTGGCGCTACTCGTCGCCACCGCCCATCCTCATCAACAGCCACTGATCAACCGCATGGCAAGAAACAGCGAATCCGCCAGGCAGGCGTAGCAGGACTCGGCAGACCGATGGACATCCACGCATACGCAGCACCTCCTCCTCCAGCGCCTCGTACCTTTAGTAGAATTTTCGGTACGTATGTTGCTGAGCATCAAGCAGCTGTGCTAGAGAGTAAGTAATAATCACGACGTTAAAGACGAAATAAAGGTTAAAGCTAAAGGGAAGAGGAGAGAAAGAAGACAGCGAAAGCTGGGGTGGCTTCTCGGCGCAAGCAAAGGTGATCAGGCAACTTAGGATATGACGATGAAGCGGAGATGGGAGAGGAGGTATATTAGATGGACACAGTGTGATATGAATATCGGTCGAGACACAGATTATAGCAGCTATGTAGAGAATGACTGTAGAGCTTGAGCGATGAGCTTTAGCTGGTTGACGAGTGAAATACTTATATGAACAGGTGCGTTGATAAGCTAGAAGAATATAGGACCATTGTTACGCAAAAATACTCTGAGATAAATCGAGATTAGCTGACTAGTCCGGAGTCTGACTAGTGAGACAACGCCGTAGGGCTATACTAGTTCAGGGTATAACTTACCACCCACCTTATCACCGAATCATCGGATAAGACCACCGTCTACCTCGCCGCTTCCATCGCTCTCCTCGTCTCTGGACTTCATGCACCACCCACCAGTCCGTTTAGTGTGGAGTAGCACGACAGAGCATGGCAAGCACAAAGATCAGAGCAGTCTTCCTTGACTTTATGGGCACATGCCTAGACTGGCACAGCGGAGCAATCAAAGCCTTACCACAATCCATCGCCGAAAGCGAGCGATCGAAGCTTGCGCTGGAGTGGCGCCATGACTACTTCGATGCCAACGCCTCTCGTCTCGCCGCCAACGAGCCTCCTGAAAATATCGACGTCACGCTCCGCAAGACTCTGGACGTTTTGCTGGAGAAGCATACAGAGCACAAAGGGCTGTTCGACGACCGTACCAAGCATCGATGTATAGTGGCATGGCACTCGATGCCAGCCTGGCCAGAAGTCCCTCCAGCCATCGAGCAGCTGAAGGCCGCAGGGTATGAGGTCTTTGTGTTTGCGAACGGCACCACTCGGTTGCAGCTTGACCTCTGTAAGTCTTCCGGCTTGAGTTTTGACATGCTGTTCTCGAGCCAGTTGCTGGGCGTCTACAAACCCGCGCCGGAGAGCTATCGCAAGACTTTGGAGTTGGTCGACGTGAAACCGGAGGAGTCCGTTATGGTTGCTGCGCATGCGAATGATGTGCGAGGTGGCAAAGAGGCGGGGATGAAGACTGTGTACGTACATAGGTGGACGGATGACATCAAGGAAGACATGGAGGTCATCAAAGCGGAGAACGACTTCTTCTTGGAGGACATGACCGGTCTTGCAGAGGTCATCGGACGGCTTTAAGCCCGCTTCCCATACCAGGGTTTTCTCAACACATGTTCATTGTTGCAGTTCAACTCGTGTTATTCAAACATGGGGGCCGCCAGGAACGGCGTTCACGAGGCAGATTCCTGATTGGACGGTCCTGAAGACTTGCGTTTCCCGAGCGAAGGGAATGTGTCATCCGTAAGGTCCATTTCAGCAATGCTCTTGGGCCATCACCAAAGCCCGCTATGGCCTTCGTCACATGCTCCCAAAATCGAATACAAGCTACTGAACCCTGACTTCCATACTTGAAAGTTCTCAACCCCCTTCGTCTGCGTTCAAAATACACTACCCGGATTTCCGAACCTGCTGGTAATTTCGCAAGGCGTCATATTAGTACACACCCATGGTCTGATATCGGCGCTGGCGCTGGCAATTTTTGAGGCTGGTAGCTCAGGTGATGGTATTGATACGGATTCTGTTTTGTGATCTATAGTGGACTGTCATAGTGGGTTCGACTTGGGAGGACATGGTGCTATTGAAGGGTTTTGGGGTTCGAGGAGGCTGGTTGATGAAGGGAAGGGTGTAGCGTTACGATGACGGGGGACGTAATGGATGGAGGGAGGTGGTGGTTGGGATCTGAAGCCTTTAAAACGATGGTTGTAGTGGTTGTGTTGCGAAAGTGTAGTCTTGCATGTGGGCAATTTGGCGGTATATTTGACAATGCATGCATGCATACCGGAGCCGCGGCGACACAGAAGCAAACAGGGGTGGAAGTCTCATAGTCTTTCCAACGTGACGTGTGCTATCTCCTACTTACCATCTCACCACCGCGATCTCTCCAAGCAAGCACCGCTCGCCCGTGGCTTTCCCCTCTCACCCTGACCTCTCTCCCAGCAATCTCTACCACCTCACTGGTGCTCTGGGCGGGCCAGTCTCTCCATATCTCACAGCCAGCCCATACCCCGCTTTCGATTACCATATCGGTTACCCTTTGAGCCTGCATCATGTCTGCCACTTCCATGAGTAACACCTGAGAGCCGACTTGCTGCGCTAGGTGTAGTAGTCTGGGGTAGAACATATCGCCTATTTCATGATCCGACAATGGGGTATTGGGGGCTATCTGTGGTACAAGTGCGGTCCTAGGTTCGAATTTTCTCACCGAGGGGGAAGTTGTTTTGTTGAAGCCTTCTGGTGAGATATAAGGCGGGTTTGAGATCACAATGTCCCATGTCGACTTCCGCCATTCCTTCGCATTGTCTTTGAAGATGTCGTCCTGGATGAAGTGGATATGCTCCTGAGCGCTTAGTTCCAAATGCCCAAGCCGGATGTTGTGCTGCAGATTCTGTCTTGCAAGTGTTGTAGCTTTGGCGGAGATGTCGACGCCAGATAGCTGGATGTCCTTTACTGTGGGAGAGAGAAGGTGGTGTAAGAGAAGCGGGATACATCCTGTTCCTGTACAGAGATCTAGGACGCGGAGGCGCTGGGAAGGTTTTCCGTCCAGGTTGGACGACCGGGGTAGAAGGGTGGCAAGATGAGCTGTAAGGGATTCTGTCTCGGGTCTATACCAAGTTGATGAGCATAAGCCATGTGGAGCGGTAGTATTACATAGGCTACTGACCTTGGGATGAGCACCCCAGCCCTGCAAAGAATGCCGAGATCCCCAAAAGGCTGTGAGCCTAGGATATACTGCAACGGCTTCCCTCTTCCGCGTTGGCGCACCAGCTGACGAAGCCGTTGTGGGGATCCATGGCGTGCATGCTTTTCGTTGCTCGAGCTTATGGCATGCTCAAGGAGCCAGCGCAGCTCGTTGCGAGCCGAGGCGAGGTCTCTGCATGGCCGGAGGAGAGAAGGGAGGAGGGGATGTAGATGACGAGCATGGCGAAGGAGTGAGCTTGACAGGCGCGGCATTCATGATCGTTCATTTGGACCTCACGAATGGACAGTGATAGGATAGACAGAGGACAGAAATCTGCGGGGGTGAGCAGTGGTAAAGCGGCACCCCGTCTGGGTGACTGAACCCCACTCACCAAGATCCCCTCGCATATCCCACCTCAGGGGCCTCAGCAGCCGCTGAGATGCCTAACATAAGGCAGCATTGCGCCACCTGTCCTGGCTCTTCCATCCCTACTCTTGTGACCCAAAGATTACGACTGGGGTATAATCACAATACTTCCCAGATATATTCACGACCACGAGCCAAAGCTTTGCGACTTACATACCTTAGCGCCTGGCATCCTGGTCCTTCTATATCTCCACCTTCTCACTCCTTTGTTTCTTCCATCTCGAGCACACATAGCGACTATTGTGACGCGGCCATCCCACGCATATGTGGCACGAAAGTATCAGTCATGCGCTTCCGATCTCATTCAAGTGGCACGATGCAAATGGGTAGATGATGGCCTCACTGGCGCCTGCTCTCCAAGATCTGGAGCTGGACACCAAGCCCGAAGCACAATTACCCTATGTCTATCAACCGCTCAAACATAAAGGCTCGATCAGGCTTATACGTCTGGCGCCCAGTGAGTCAGTCTCAGCACACTTACAGTGTAGACTAGTTCACTCGCACTTGGCACACTATCCTGATATCCACCATGAATGTATATCCTATGCTTGGGGTCCAGCAACTTTGACTGCTACTCTGGACATTGAGGGCCGCGTCAAAATGATCACTGAGACCCTGGCGGAAGCTTTGCGCGCCTTCCGTAAGACAGACAAACCAAGAATTTTGTGGGCTGATGCGGTTTGCATCGACCAAGACAATGCCACTGAGAAGGGGAGCCAGGTCGGAATGATGAATGAGATCTACGCCTATGCTGATTGTGTTCTAGTCTGGCTTGGACCGCCAGACGATCGGACTGCTCATGTATATGATCTTCTGACACACCTATGCGCGGTCTCTGCAGAGTACGGCATCAAGCAAGAGAGAATAACATTTGGGGACTGGCTTGTCAACGAAACCTGGGACGAGGCAGCTCCAATACTTCCCGAACACAAGAAGAAGCTCGATAGTATTGCATCTGACTATGATTTCCACGGGATGGACGGGTTCTACGGGCGATCATGGTTCACGCGGAAATGGATCATCCAGGAGATTGCCTTTGCTCGAGGTCAGGGTATACAGTTGCACTGTGGGCCATACAGCATATCGTGGGACGATTTCATTACAGCAGCCAGAGTACAATATCGATCGGTCATGCGAGCGACCTTGAAGAACCACAGGCTGCCTATCAATTTCCAGTACACCAAAGAGATCGAAACAACCAGAGCAAGATTGCATTGCCAACAACAATATTGTCTGTTACGAAATTTCAAACAGCTAAAGACAAGCAACTGCTCTAATGATCTTGATCATGTCTATGCAATCCTGAATATGAGAGGAACAAAGGATATTGAGATGCGCCCAGACTATACACTTTCTGTGAGTGAGGCTTACATCAAGCTCGCTCAAACTATGCTCGAGGGCGGGCTCCATGTGAGTGTCTTTTCATACGCTGGGATTGCACACAGACTGGCGGGTCCATTCGCTAGTAATGAGAACATTGTGCCAAATGAGACGGCTAGCACAAATGACATCTGCAAGGTACTACCCTCATGGGTTCCTGATTGGAGAATCCGACACGAAAACCGAGCATTTGCAGAAGGAAACTTTGCAGCTGCTCGGGACGGTCCTGATAAAATAATCGTTGATCCATCCGGGCGAAGTATCCAGGTAAATGCCATGATAATCGACATGATGATCGCGGGGCGAACTCTTGGGTCACAAGCTACGCTAAATTTGGAACAATTCAGACAAGCTGTGTTAACCATCAGAAGGTTTTACGACCTGAATCAATTCCGCATCAAATATGGAGGCAACGAGGACGCCGAGACCATCTTCGCTCGAACAATCGTCGCAGACCTCAGAGAATCGGCTACCCAAATCTGGCTCCGTGGCACCAAATTAGAGCCGGAAATGGTAGACCTATGGAGACAATTTTCCTCCGTCCCAGTGCGAAGTCAACCAGTGAGCAACATCCACCCTCCTATAGCAGCGCCAAACAAGACCACTGGCGGGGCCGCGCTTTATGATCTTTCGGATGTCATTGGCTATACGCTGGCCTTGCGCAACATCCTCCAAGGTAGACTCTTTTTTGTGACCAAAGAGGGACGCGTAGGTCTAGCTCCAGTCAATACACACACAGGAGACTTCATCGCGCTGTTCGCAGGGAGCGATGTGCCGTTTATTGTGCGAATGGCTGAGGGTTGTACGAAGGATAATCTCCAGTGCTATGTGATTGGAGATTGCTTCGTGCACGGGGTCATGTATGGGGAATTTGCGAAGAAGATGGGCAAGGAAGTGTATGACGGTGCTTGGAAACCTCTCACACTGGTCTGAAGTAATGCTTCCCTGACCGCACTGAGCCAGACCAACAGGAGATTAACTTACCGGTATATATCGGCATCCAGGTAGGTCAGACACTCACGGGTGGTCTTTCGATCTGGCCTTTGCTCGAACAACATCATTGTGCCCCACGGCTCTGACAGTCTCCTGCTCGCTTCAGGAAAGTCAGAGCTAGCCTTGATCAGCCATCCAATGGAAGGCGATCGGCCCGGTAATTGTAATTCGTCTGCATTAGAGCTTCGAGTCTCCGGCTCTGTCTGCACCACCGAGATATCAGACGGTGTCGCAATTTGCTCAGGGCAGATGTCTGTCACGTTGGCACCAATTGTGCGGCGATGGTCTTCACAGTTACGTGATTCAGAGCATCGATCATCACGACGAATGCTACCTTAATTTTCGTGTGGAACCAACGGAGTCTTCTCGTATTATGCCAAGAGCTAGAATGTGATGAACAGCGTGAGCGCAGTTGGCTCTGAAGCTGGATCATGCCTGTATAGAACGGTGTGACTAACTTCTATCATCATCCATGGGTAGAATTACACGAATGTTGGCCGAGATCAACTCGGAGACTACCAACATTGGCTGCTCCGAATACAACGCCATGGGTTATCAAATTCTGACTGAGTCTTATGTAACCAATTGCTATGGGCTGAATTGCTTCGAATCGCACTGTCCGGAGGCTGAACCTAGACTATCCTCACGCTTGATCGAGAGCGGCGACCGAAAACATATTAAGAGCTGTATACTGCTGCACTGACATGGTATAGGCCTATACGCGTGCAGACCCATGTCTTCTACCGTATAGGTGCTACTACTTCCACTCATACTTCACTGACTGCGGTAGCTACTTGGCTTTCATTAGGATGTAACGCCGCCGAAAGGGGTACCAACACTAATTCTGTTTGAAGTGGCACACACTTAGCTGCGCCTTCACTAAACAAGGACACACGAGCACGAAACCCCATGAAACGAGTGCCTTGCCAGAGCGTGGGTAGAGTAGCATCGGCTTCAGATTCGGCAGTGTACGGTATCTGTGTGTGGGTTGTGTGATTTGTTAGTGTAATTAAACTTGATGTTCATAAATGGAATCAAGCTGTGCGAATCGGCCCGGGCTAATGCAGGTACGGAGACCCGAAACACGACTAAGATCGGCCTTTCACAAGCATGAAACAGGAGCCTACACCGATCCAGACTAGCAGCGGGCCATACAAGTGCCTAAGATTAAATCTCAGCCTCTCAGGGAGGAGCCACTCCCGTTAGCGCCAAATCACGTAACACGGAGAATTGTGTTTATGATAACGCCAAGGCTAGCAATCGCCATCCGACATCATTCCTCAAGCAATGAGCTCCACGAACATTCACACCTCCTGTTGTATATATGGTATTCCCTCCGATTCTGACAGTGCTTGGTGACGCAGCTCTTTCCGAGCGCTACAGGGTCGATCAGGAGCTGATAACTCGGGAATACAGTCTTCACAGGCAGGATTGAATGCAAATCTCCACATTGGGCGCCTAATATCTGCCAAATATATAAATCAGATGGCATCGAGAGCACTCAATCGTGAGCTACCAATCTCCAGACCCCAAATGTTGGGCAGGCCCTCGAAACGTAGCTCTAAGCTCGTAATTTCGAGGTCGGGCTGCGCCTCCAACATGGCGAGACCTAGGAAACTCAATGGTACGGCGTGAGTCTGGCAAACTCAAATGCCAGATCGTGTGCACAGTTACTACGTACGGAATGAGTCTGATCACTTCACATCCCGTTACGGGTCTTGCGTTGCAATCTCAACCACTTCCATCCTTCCGTGGCGGAGCGAGCGTTAGACCAATTTGTTCCGTGGCTGCATAATCATCGCCGCTTTCTCGCCAATGGTCTTCAAGTAGAAGCTGTGGTCAGTTGGAAGTCCTCAGCTCAAACTCGCCCCACTGCACGGTCTGCCTCAATTAGGGAAGCCTCTGACTTGAGATCTCCCCAGGGTGTTTCATCACTTCCAACGTAGGTGGGCAGTGAAGATGCTAACCGTGAGATTCGTCAATGTTTCATCTTCAGTATCCATTGCAGAGCTTAGCCAACACTTGTGCTGCTTCTAGTATATATAAAGCTGTTTCCTGTCCAAGACATTGCATTCAATCAGCGACCTTACATTCATTCTTCACATCATCAGAAGTCAGATTCCATTTTACCCCTAGCTGAATCAAGCACCTTCATTATTGTCTCTTCGGTTTCCATCACACTTTAACAGACATGGGTCTTTTCAAAAGTCTCTGCTCGATCGGCTTCACAGCTAGCGTCATACTCAATGTTGCTACCCCGTCCAACGCAGCTGCGGTAAGGAAGCGAGGTACCGACTGCGACGTGGGCCCTGGCTGGGCGCAACCCGTACTTTCCATCGGCGGTGGGGATAGCAGCGACTCCTCATACGTCTATGCTTGCGAGACCCAATACGGTGGTGACCATACCCCCGTGTCGGGCATTGAGGTTTGGAGGAAAGGGGATGACACTGGCGGCAGGATATCCGGTATGCGCGCGTCCCCATCCATTTCACCATACGTCCTGGCTGATTGATTCGATATAGGTCTGCAATTCACATAGTAAGTCTACAATTGCCTATCCTAGATCAGGGACCTTTCCGCGCTGGTCTCTGCAGTACTGACCATGCATAGCGCATCCGGTAAGACCAGTACCATCTACGGCCATGAAGACACTTCGAAGTACCCTTCGGCCTCTATCACCCTAGCGCCTGGTGAACTCGTAAAGAATGCAATTCTTTATGGTGACGGTCATGGCACATATCTCGGTCACATACATATCGAAACAACGAAACAAACTTTCGATGCTGGTGCTGACACAAACAAAATCGGTCCCCACGGAGTCAACATAGGCAGCGGTCTACTCTATGGGGCCAACGTCGTCACTCATCCACAAGACTCGGGCTCAGATCCCGACATCGCGAGTCTAGCTTTCCTGTTCCTTGGACAAGCGATCGATCATATCAGCATCAACGATGTCACTTTCAACAATGACCCTTCAGGCACCAATGTGGGCATATCACCTCAGAATGTCGTTGTCGGACAATGGTTCGACGACTCACAGAACAATGTGGGCTACAGCCTCTCACCAACGTACACTGTGTCCTCGTCATATTCGTAAGTATTATCAAAGTGTAAATGTGACCGTCTCGCTAATAGTACTTTCAGATACTCGCAGAGTACCACCTTCAGGTAAATTCCAATCTTCATTAATGCGCCCTAAAAGCTTCAAGCACACCCTTCATCGCACCAGATGTCCCCCAAACATGAGCGCAGTTGCGGAAAAATTTGTATGCTAACTCGCCAACGCAGTTTTGGAGGCTCTATCGGAGTCGAAGTTTCAGCCGAACTTTTCGGGATTGGAGCCAAAGCAGACAGCTCTTTCACATGTAAGACAATCCTGCACCGAGCATACATCTCCGCTTTTCTGACCATATCCTCAGGGGGCGTGTCCCACGAATCCGCCACCACCACCGGCACGACCTCAGTCACCGCCGTCGCCTGCGTAGCAACCGGCACCCTCTCACCAGGCCAAGGTGTCAAAGTCACAGGCTCGTATCAGACCGGCGTCGGCAAATTCGACTACACGTCCACCGTCACCGTGTACCTCAAAGACGGGACCAGTTTCTCGTACAAGGAGCCCGGCACTCTCACAAATGTTGCTTACAATCAATGCTTCACGACGTTCACAACGGATAACACCAAGAATGTTCCCAATAGTCCCGGATTGAGCGCCATCACGGCTGGTCCGTCGGCGACGCCGCACCCGAAGTTCTAGTTCCATGGCCTCGACCGTTAGCTCAACATGAACGACACGAATTCAGTCTTCTACCACGATCAGCGCATCGTCTCCATGTATCATCATCTTTGATTGTCCAATCTGTAGCATAGAAAGAGCGAGGACCTCTGTTTAGCGACACTCTATCAACATATCGCATTCCAGCCACGGCGATGGCTTCGGGGTTGGAGTTGTGATAAACGGCTATCTTGTGCAATACTGTATTTCTAGAAATTCAACCGCCTCATCTTCAAACGCGTATCTTCTTTAGATCAATGTCCTCGCATATTCTTGGAGTTTTGTGCAAAAATAGCTTTCTTAAAAATTCCCCGTCTCTTTTCTCAAGGGTGTTGTCTTCTCAGATGCATGTCCTCGCATACCTCCGGAGTACTGTATTTCTGGAAAACCTCTCCCAAGCGCGCTGTCTTCTTAGACCCATGTTCTCGCATCTCTCCGGCGTCATTAACAACACTGTATCCCTCAACCCTACCTCCAATTCTATCCAAAGCGCATTGTATTTTCACATGCTTATCCCCACATATCCCACAAAGTGCCATCATACACATCCCAAATCTTCAACGTGGCATGCCGGTCAATAATTTCCTGCTCAATATGCTGCGTCCACACTCGAATCATACAACAACATACCTCCATCACATCTCCTGGCTTGAATCCGAGCATGCATCGCGTGATGGACTGCGTGATACTCTACTTCAACAATATAAGTTATACTACATTGAACCTCAGACTCTACTTCTCTAACGAATCTACCTACCTACCCATCCCACCACACCGCTCAATCCCACTCTCACTCATTCCAGCATTCTTCTCCAACTCTCTACTTCCTCAATCTTTTCGCTTGCAGCCGATCAATCATCAACCACACGGGCACGATTCCAGAAACCTATCGCGTCATACTATTGTATTTAACGTAGGTGAGGAAGAGGGAGTGAGGAAAGGATCTTTAGTAGAAGCTTACAGCATGAGAGAAATATGGGATAGGATAGAATTGAATGAATGCGTGAGGGGTTGTGTTTGCTAGTGGGTTTAGTGGGGTGTGGGGTGTACGAGGAGGCGAGGACTGAGGCGTGCTTAGTTCTTTATGTTTGTTTGGATGCAGAGGTTTAGGGGTGGGGGTTGTTGTGGATGTGGGGGATTGGATTGGGATGGAGGATGGGGCTGTTGGGATGTGGATGGGA
>JAABUW010007416.1_pt1 | contig 13215 bp, 19 predicted proteins | sample 5560081 | NCBI WGS metagenome assembly JAABUW01 (sample SAMN10711882, study PRJNA513363) | rock metagenome | isolation source: Antarctica rocks | place: Antarctica: Victoria Land, Knobhead sud
TTTCAAATCTCGCTTTTATCTACCATAAACATCATCATGAGTCTATGCTCACGCCTAGCATGGAGTCGATGTCCAGCTGAAGCTCTCAGGCTCGTATTCACACAAATATGGGTGTATGGTTAGCGAACCACACTAGCGTCAAATAGATACCTTAACAATACCCTACCCTTCTTGTAATACGTTCAGATTTCGAAATATCGGAATTATCATGTGGTAACACGTAAAAGGTCCTTAAAAATGGCAGTCCCGAGAAAAGCTATCTGGCTATTCATTATTATATCCCTTTCGCAATATCGAATAGTCTTGCAACTCAAAGAGAAGCCATGACATCCAAATCCACTCTCAGATACGCACAGCGTACTCATGGTTACCAAAATCCTGTGGCCAAGAAGCTTTTCCAGATAGCAGGATCGAAAAGCTCCAATATAGTCGTATCTGCTGACCTGACTAGGACAAAAGAATTGCTAGAGCTAGCCGACAGTACGTATAACCCAAAGAGTTGAGAGCAAAAGCTGGCATGGAGCAGAGCTTGGTCCATACATTCCAGTTTTCAAGACTCATATTGATAGTGTCAGACTTCGGCGAAGAGACCGTAGCCGGCCTCAAGCCTTTGTCATCGAAGCATAACTTTATGATATTCGAAGACCGCAAGTTCGTCGACATTAGCAACACGGTCCAAAAGCAGTATAACGGCGGTGTACTTCAGATTTCAGAATGGGCTCACCTTGTCAATGTTAGCATCCACGCTAGGATGGCATCATTGAAGCCCTAGCACAAACAGGCACTTCAGAGCAGTTCCGTTACCGCGGTGAGCGGGCCGTCTTTGATCCTAGCTGATATGACCACCAAGGGCTCTCTCGCAACGGGTGATTACACCAAGGCTTGTATCGAATCAGTAAGGAAGCACAAGGACTTCTTCGTAGGCTTCGTCGCTACCCAGGCCTTGACATCCCTTGCGGATGAGGCAGACACTGATGCCGAAGACTTCATCGTCTTCACCACGGGAGTAAACCGGAGCACCAACGGTGACAAGTTAGGCCAGCAATTCCAGACGCCAGAATTTTCGGTCAAGAGAGGGGCAGACTTCATCATTGCCGGTCGTGGAATCTACGCTACCGATGACCCTGCCAAGACGGCAAAGCTCTATCAGGAATAAGGGTGGAATGCTTACTTGGAAAGAACGAGATGAATCCAGCTAATCGGAATAGCCTGTTGAGTCGAATCCTCGGTAACTAACTCAACTATAAGCATCCTGCCGCAAAGTCGTATGAATGACAGCAGCACCAATAGGGGATGTCGACAGTCCGTAAACAACACCCGGTCTTCGTAGCGATCATGGCCAAACGTTGTCAATATGAGCGACAGTCTTGTCCTTCCGCTCCAAGTAACCGCATGTATCACTTTAACGTCTTCCAATGGAAATATAGTCTCGTTAACCTCTTGAGAAAGTATAACCCTTAACTTAGGTTTCTTTATGAAGCACATACGACAAGGAGATGCGGGAAAAGAAATTAATGGAATAAATCAACCCGAGCTTAATAATCGCTTGTTCCAAGTATCTACCTATTGATTCTGTTTACCGACCTTCGCCTCCACCTGATACAGCAAAAGGGGTATCTTCAGCATGTACGCGCTCGCTAAATGAACATGGCGACATTATTTCGTCAACTCCTACTTTTTCCCCTCTGCCAGCACGTCTTTCGAAGAGAACATGCTAGGCTTAATGCCCCACTCGTTCTTTGAGTCGATGCCCAGATTCGTATATGCATCTGCATATCGTTACCAAGTTTTCTCGTTTCAAGGAGGGAGTCACTTACCACATTTATAGTAAATATCTCTCCCTGCCGCATCAAGCAATCCCATATTCTTCAACTTCTTCAACACTCTCTTCACGTCCTCCACATCCGAAAAATCCTCGGTACAGATGCATATCAAGCGCGCCGCGCTCTCGCCCTTCCCATCATCCGTCGCGACCTTAGCGGCCATGCCCAACTCTCCTGATGCTGTGCCGTCGGCTATGAGTTTCCATATGCGATTCACGCTGTCGGGGAGGGGGAAAAGCATCCATTTCCCTGCCGTACATCCCTTTTCTTTTGCTAAAGTAAGAATGCCCTTCTCTACAACTTTGCGGAGTGGGGTAATGGCTTTGGTAATACTAAATTGTGGGCGCCCAACCATGGAAGACTCGATACGCGATCTGTCTTTGCTGAATTCGGAGAGGAGATGCTGGCCCGCGGTCATGAAGGCTGCCCAGTCGGAGGAGGTAGGGCGATGGGAGGAATACGGGTTTGCGATATAGATCCATGGGCTTGTGGAGATGGGGGTGCTGAGAGGAGGGAGACGGGAGAGGAAGTCAGGAACGGATTCGGCGAGTTGCCGTGCGCTGATGGAGCCTTCGTAGGGGTTGTAGAGGGCTTTGTTGGACGACGGCATGGCTGCTTTGGCGATGTTGGCGGCGGCGATGGTGGAGAGCCTGAGATGGTGGGTGGGCCAGTATGTTGCAGGATCGAAGGAGGACGACAGGTCTTCGAGGTGGGAGCGGAGCGAGTCATCGCCTATGGTGATGGGTGTTATGGTCAACGATTGGAGGGCGTGTCAGGCTGCAGTGACCAACCGTAGAAGCTGGAGTCAGAGGAGATATAGCCGTTGTCGCCGGACACGAAGGTTTCGTCCGTTTTCGAAGCCATGAGTCAACGATAATGGAGATATTGTTGAGTATTACATGGTCTGTGAGATTGATGGAATATCGTCTTTACCACAACATCATAATTACCATCCATTGCATAAGTCAAGAGCAAGGATTGCCAAGCGTACCAAGGTATGTACTGACTGAGTGACTGGCCCTCGTGCCGAAGAGTTTCAGGTACCCGCTCGCTAGACAGGCCGCTTATGACCAGGAAATTCTTGGCGATGAAGCGTCAAGTCAAACAAATCAAAACCACATCATTCTCATCATCATCATCCCTACACTACTTGTACGTTTCGCGTTCAGAGATTCGTTTCAGCGTTTTATTCATTAGTATCTGAGTTCCTGTTAGTTGTATGATGAGTTGAAGAGTAGAAGAGTACCAGCGCGGGCGCTACTGAGTCCACTATTGCCAAGTCGATGGACCGACCAGAGAAGTGGTTCACGCCGACGAAGTAGGGAGGATTACGGAGGTAAGGCATCATAGGCAATCTTTTATTCTTTTATTCTTTGATTATCAAATGCAAAATGCATGCGCACTATGAGTCTCTGCCAGCTTCGTCCATTGGGGGCTACGGTAGGATTCTCATGCCGTTTCATGCAGCTTCCGGCCTCAACGTTCAGCTTACGTGGCCTGGATCCAGGTAGGCAATGTTTGGAAACATTGCTTTTATTTTATCTTGTGGCACAAATTTTGATGTGTCTGTCATTGCGTTTTGGTTTGGACTCTTATTCTATATTTACTCGGTCAATAGACGGGAATTTCAATCTCTTAGTACAGTGGTTTGAACGTGGTGTTGTGCAAGCTCTAATTACAAGGTGGCACTGCTTGGAGCTGACGTTAAGGCGCTTCACTGGAAGCCTAACGGTGTGGAGTGCTGAGTCCATCTCGCCCAGGATTGTCCACACCATCCTTCGTCCTTTGGCTGTGGGTGCCTGTTAATACTGCCGGTGGCTTAGAGGATTGTGGAGTTTGTTGGGGTTTTTCTGCACTAATGTTTCAAGGATTAAGGCGTCTGTACATGTTCTGGCTGCAGCCCAAAACCCCAATCTCTCTTGCCGCAGACAGGTCTTGCGGTTTATAAAATGTAGATCTCTCCCGCGATGTAATCTGTCAAGATTTCGGCAACTACAGTCTCTATATACTGTCTCTACACTTCTTTCAGTCATTATGTCTTTCTCTAAGCCACGTTCATTCTCGTCACTCCTTCAGCTCTTCTGCGTTGTACTCGCTGTTGTTCATCCTTGCGCTGGCTCGCCCACACATGGAAACAGACATTCTGCCTCGCATCTCTCTACCCGCCAGGTACAATGCCCATCTCAACTGCTTGTAGATGAGCCTCTCACTCCGAACGCTGCTAACAAAAAACCCAGAGCCTTGTATCCGGCGTCAAGCTCCGAAACAAATCCGACAAGCCGCAAACCTTCTACTTCTACCCCAACGTCAACGGCGTCGGCACCTGGGAAAACCCCACAATGCCAACCCTCGTCAACCCCGGCGACACCATCCCCGTCCAACTCGACGTGGCCTTCAAAGGCCGCGTCCAGCGCGGAAACCAAGCCCCTGCCACCTGGGTTGAGTTCCAAGTCAGCGACCAGAGCGGAGTCGACCCACACCAAGGCTCCCACGGCGACGTCAGCCTCATCCAGGGCTACGACGGCCCGGCCACCATCGCTAGTACCGACAATCCTGACGAGAGCCAAAACTTCTGGAACGGATTTATGACCGACATCATGCAAGGTGCCCCGGCAGGCGCTATCCAGAACAAACCGGACGGAACGCCAGCTTTGGCTTCAACGGAGGGCCTTTACGGCTTCAATGCCAACCCGACCGCTCTTGCGTTTGAGAATGGGGTGACTGCTGCGGCGAAACCGCTGAATGCAGCTGCGTATGTGGCGCACGATTCTGCTGTCGCGGATGTTGCGTCAAACAACAAGATTCTTCTTATCACGTTTTATTGAGGGTGTGGGGGGTTTGGTTTACTATACAAAGATCTCTTTTGGTGTTTTTTATATAGAATATATAGGCGTATCTTTTGGATTTACTTAACTGCGTTCTCTTTTACGAAAATGCTGAAAGTGTACTTCACCCGAGAAGATACCACGGGACCCTACGAACCCTTTTCTTGTTAAACCGCTCCCACAGGATCACTACGGCTAAACCATCAATCTCCATCCTTTCCTCATCCTCCCCTCCTATCTCGCCCCGTCCAACTCGCCCCACTCCCAAAAACCCACGCCTCCCCCCCCCACCGAAACACGAAACACACCCAGTTTCACGTACCACCACCCTGAACGCGACCCCAGCACTCGTCTCGGGAAGACTACCCTCGTGATTCTCCGACGTGGTTCGTTGCTTCGGATGGGCAAGTCAAACAACCGGGCTTGGTTGCGGTGGCGTGGTTGGTAAGATACATAGGTAGAATAGAGGAGGGGGTTTGTAAGCCGGGGGGCTTTTTTGCGTTCTATTTTCCTCAACTCACTAATCTTGCCAGTCGCGTGCATGCGCTCTCTTCCCTCGAAACCGAAATCCCCAGCTTTTAAAAGGAAAAGTAAGACGCGATGCAACTAGTTTTATATAACGAATCAAAACAATTTGGCAATCTGTGTTCGCGCGTTATCCACCTGGCTGGCAACTCAAAAGCCCTCCCCAATGATCTCTTCTCTGCTCTTCTCTCTCTCTCTCTCTCTCTCTCTTTTCCTCAAAAATCCATCCCCTCCACTATCTGTTCAAACCCTCCTTGTTTTCAAAACCATCTAAACGATTAAAACTGTAACTTCTTCTATTGTGATGTGACGTGGAGAAGGGAGAAAAAAGGTAAAAGTCCATTCCTGAAGATTAAAAAAACAGGAAGGTGAAAAGAAAATTGTTGTAGGGAAAAGTTCGTTCACCACGTATTTTGATTTTTGCTATTTTCGAAAATAATGAATCTATTGAGCAGGCACACGCAGCCTTGGGGGGACTAAACAAAAAACAGAAATAGAAATAAACAGTGGCGATTGAGAATCGGAGCCTTGATCAAGAAATTCGTGAATTCCCTGACGCGGTACAGTGAATACTACCCTTCAAACTAAAGTAAGGGGGGAATTTTGGTAAGGCTGTGCACTAGATTGATCTTGACGTTCTACCTTGGTGAAAGAGAAGGATCTAAACTATTGATATATATATTTCTTCAAACGGCAATACGATCTTACCGTCCTTTGTGTTCTGGTCCGGACAGGGGAAAAGGGGATGCCGCGTATGAGGGGAGATTGGGGGGGGGGGGGGAGGGAGTTGGTGTATATCTTGAAGCATAAGGATCTCACGAGGAAAATACGTTCGTGACCGGTTGGGACTGGGTCAATACATTATTTTTTAAACGCAAAGGCATGCTTGGCGCGGATAGGTAAGATTGACCTGGTTGATAATTTCCGTTGAAAGGCTAGCTGAAGTTATTACGAAATAATCCCAGCTTTGATCTCTTAGAAAACGGAGGGTTCGGTTCTTTTTATTGCCGTCAGGGGCGAGGTGTTGATGGCTGAAGAACCGTAGAGTCACCATGAATCTAAATCTAAACCCACTCATACCGTAATGGCCGGAATGCGTTGTGTGATACCCCCGTAGTATGAGCCTCAAAGATTTCCAGCTGAACGTGGCCTGTAGTACAACCTAAAGTATCTCACCAGCTCAGAACTCTTCTGGTCGATTGTTCTTTAGGGCAAACCTGGAAAAGCCCCAGCTCAGAGGAGCTGCGTGAACAGCACGCTTAGGCGAACAGGAAACATGGCGTTGGCGGTGGACTGTTGCCGATTTTGGTTCGCCAAGCACAAAAACTTTGGCGAGCATTTGATATGGACGGCGTAGAAGTTGTGAAATAGCGGCCCGCAGTGATGGGCTGTGGTGTTGAATCGCCCTCATGTCCCTTCGACTCTCCATAGGCTGTCCTTTCCTAACGTCTTCCGGTAGTGCTTGATGTTCACCGGGCTGGGCGGTGAAAATACTGGAGCATGGAGGCCGGCAACTCTGTTATTGGCAAAGGTGTGCATGCTCCCCCCTGACCACTCTCTGGTAGGACCTCCAACCGCCTTTGCGAGATCGGAGTCCATCCGTACAAACTCCAGACCAAAATAGCTTGATACAGTGGGTCCGGATCTAGGTATAATCCCTTGTCTCTGCAGACCAGCAAGATGAATCGCTGAAGATGTCGAAGATTTGCAGAGTAGCTTCGAAGGAATTGGAGATAATCCGGGCCTTCGAGAGGGCGAGTGGCCTGCTGGATGCCTTTGAGATAGATTTCCTTGGTCGTTATCATCCACCCCTGCTGCAGGCGACTTCCAAATAAGGAGTCTTCGGTAGCATACTGGGCCCGGATGGTACTACAACAATGCGCCTTGTATGCTTCGATGGTCCTGAGCAGCTTTGGAGATGTGCGCTGTAGTCGTTTGAGAGACTTGAGGTCCAGATGCTGGCAGATTGACCAGGCGATCTCGGGAGGGAGTATCTCCAATGGAGCAAATTTACGAGAGATTGGTTGGCTTTGCGGTAGATCAGCCATGTCTTGAGGTTGGTGATCAGTGCCTTGCTCATTGGGCAAGTTAGTGGTGCTCGAATTCTCTTGGTTGGAGCTCTGTGTACCTTTATGGATTTCTAGGACTCGTTTGGTGAAGCTCCGGGTAACTCTCCGAATTCCATGGGCTCGCCTAGTGAATCCAACAATGCTTTGAACTGTTTTAGGCTCCATTGGTACGTTTGTTGATGGGGGACAGATCTTGTGTTCTTGGAACTATGGGAGAAAGCAGCCTTTGGGAACTTGGAAACTCTCAAGTCTTATTTTCAAAATAGCAGCTCCAAGCAATTGGGGTTTGAGTTGTGCTCCACGCAGTAGACTGCAAACTTGTGTTGATGGGGTGCGATGTGAAAACATCAAAATAGGAAATTTCGATATGAACACAACACCCATCACGTGCCATCCAAGTCCTTCACTCCATGAGTCCCATGATCATCTTCACTCACTCAAGATATTTTCACAGCCAGTTCGCATCATCCTCTCTTAAAGAACCATGGACTGATTAGTTGCTACTTCAAACGAGAATTAGACACAGGAAGCGTTCATTTAGATATCGAGTTGAACAAGTCGCATTTGAATAAAGACTCGGAACTAGCGACTCTAATTGATGCTTTGATTCCACAAGAGACGAATTCTATAAGTGGACATTCCATTGCAAAAGCGGTTCCTGTCAGTAAGCAGATCACGATGTATCCTAAACGGACTCTAAAGCGAGCCAGTCCGAAACGTCTCAAGCTAAGGTAATATTAGTTTTTATGTACCACTTGCCCCCCGCTTTGATTCTTCTTTTGATATATATCCCATCTTTAATGATCTCTCGAAAGGGCGAAGGAGGTCCTGGTTGAATCCATTTTCCCTTGTCTTCAGTGTGCCGCATTTCACCTTTTCCCACGTTAGATACGATGAAGCTGCTGCGGGCTATTACTTCGGCAGAAACCCATCGTATCGATGCCGAAATAGCTATATCTGGCCGAGGCTGACCATTTGAATGGGGAAGTTTTGCTATCAAGGACAAGAAATTCGCCTGGGTTGGATACCAAAATGCCATCCCAGAAGATTTCAAACATAAAGAGCGTACACCGGTTCATGTCGTCATGCCAGGGCTATTGGATTGCCATGTACACTTTTACGGTGCCCAGAAGATGTCCATCGATGGCTTCTATCAAACCTCTCAAGCCTTGGTTGGCGCCAGAGGTGCCCATGACGTACAAGCAATCCTCAATGCGGGTTTCACCTCTGTACGCGAACTTGGGGGCTACGCTGTCGAGCTTTCCAAGGCCATCGAAGAAGGCACTTTAATAGGCCCACACACATATTCCGCCGTCAGTCCAATCAGTATGACTGGTGGCCATGGCGATGCTCACAACACTCCGCTCCATGCATTAATTGATGCGTTTCACCTTGAACTCCCATTCCATCTCTGCGACGGCGAGGCGGAATGCCTCAAAGCAGTGCGCCTTCAGATCCACCCATGGTGTAAAAGTCATCAAATTCTGCGCGAGCGGTGGGGTCACGAGCATACTCGATGATCCTCAAAGTCAACAGTTTTCGAACGCTGAGTTGACGGTAACGGTAGAGAAAGCCGATTGTGCTGACCGAATCGTAGCCGCTCACTGTCATGGTGAGAAACGCATTATGGCTACTGTACGGGCCGGATGCAAGACTATCGAACACGGCAGTTATCTAGACGAAGAAGCCATCAAATTAATGGTCGAATGTGATGCTATGCTCAAAGCAACATGTACGATCATCAAAGGTGGCTCAAATCTCCGCGACCTGTGGAGCCCCAAATCATATGAGAAATTGCAAACTGTCGCTTCATAGTACAAGGAAAGACTACAAAATGGCAGTAGCAGCCGGCGTAAAGATCGCTCTTGGGACAGATCTAGGATTGGGTGGAGTTAATCCTAGTAAGCTAAGCTATATCCTCGGCTATGGTAATAACGGCCAAGAGCTTGTCTACGCCGTCGAAGCTGGCATGGCGCCTGATCAGGCTATCGAGGCTGCAACAGCAAACGCACCGGCAACGCTAGGACCGCAGGCACCGCTGTCTGGCCAGCTCAAAGTAGGTTATGATGCGGATATAATTGGGCTCCCGAAGAGTCCTTTGAACGATATCGACGTTCTTGCCAATCCTGACAACGTGACGCATGTGTGGAAGGGAGGAAGACTGCTAAAATCACCATAGACATCAGGTCGCCGCCAGACAGCCTAGTCAAAAAAAAGCCAAAGCAAGGGATTTAATAAGTCAGTTTTAGGCAGAAGTCTAACTCCATCTCTCTCTCTCTCTCTCTTTTTGTGGCAGTCAGCAATTTCAATCCGCACATGTTATTGCGGAAGTCCAATAGCTCATGTACCTTGGGGATAAAAAATAGAATTATAGAACGGCCGAACTATCGTGCGTCCGTCTAGTCATATCAATTCACAAGATGCCAGGAACTCATCCGCGATATGCGCCGTACTGGAAGGGCTGATACTCTAAGGATTAATTGATTTGCTTGGCAATCCTTTAGATAACAAACACAACAGCGGTTTCTACAGCTATAGGCTGGACTTTTGACAAGAGCTGGGAGTCTTGCAAGGAATCTTTTGATGAAAATCATTCCTGGAGTAAAGAGAGCTGATACGCAAAGTTGTACTTACTTCCTTTCTATAAATCGAAGACGAAATAAATAAAAACCAACTATTCCTACCCTAAAAACAGCTTTCCACAAAATCCAACCTCCTGAAAGCCGAAAGTATCCCTTCGGGTACGGACCGACAAGGAACAGAGTTTCGTCCCACGAGTGGATTCCACGTGAGGCAAGATCTGATCCAGGTCCAGCAACAATAACATTAAATCTGCTTCTATTTCACCAAACCCCGAACCGGTGCAAGACATCAGACTTCATCCGTCGAATCTATTCATCATATCCGCCTCTAATATCCTAACGATCTAACTTAGCAATCCCAAGCAGTTTACCATCTCTTGTTCCTCGCCCCTTCCAACCCCGGGAAACCTTTACGGGAGCTTCATCACGTAACCTTGCCTCGTAGAAGCGAGGCACATCATCGCCGCCCCTAGTAACCGAAAAGGGAGGCAATGAAAGCCACAATTCACATTACACACTGACTCCTCTCTCCAAACAAACCGGCCCCATTGGAACCAACCCAATACAACCACCCGAATCTCAAACTCAAAAGACCCATCACTTCACAAACAGCTACTGCATGCACTTCGAGTATCCCACCCCATCTCACTCACCGCCTCCACCTACAGGACTGCGCGTGGGTTGTCCAAGTTGGTGTGTCGACTCGCTAAGTTGCGCGTCTGTGTTAAGGATAGCTCTCAGCCTTCATTATAATAACCATGGCGTGAAATGATTGATACTCAATGCAGAGATTTCTGAACCTGAAAGATTATTTTGAGCAATTCGAGAATCTGCCATGCGAACAGCAGCCCGCGCATGATATCCGGTGGCGTAGCTATAGTAAGATGTTCCGTACTGCACTTAGTGTTAAAGTCGCAAGCTTTGATCGTTTGCGCTACTGAACATATCTCATCGTGTTTGTTTGATCAGTCGTGCCAGACTTGCAGTTTCTGATATCAGACCTCTGCTAAGGAGATTTTTCTTGATCTTTTGCAATTCTGTAAGAACGACAAAATAGGAGGTAGCAAGATCCGGAGGACCAGCACACATAGCTTGGATGGAAGTGAGCGATCAAGCAACGAAGGTCAACGAAATAGATATTGAGGCAAGCATCGTTACTACATAGTCTACTAAGCCCTTATTATGGTTCCATGCTTGCCCCACCACCAAAGGCCCGCCCGAATACTCGACATGGCGTCTACGGCGTTCTTTGAAAGAGAAAAGCTGCGAGGTCCTGTATTTCCGATGAGAGATAAAGTTTGCGCTGCGACTCGCAGTTCTGTTGGATCGTCCGAGAGCAATGAGATGCAAAGGAAAAAAGCGCTCGCTCAGCCGCTGATCGCAGAGTAATAATATCATGATCCTCGAGCGATTGAGCTGGATGTGTTTATTGGTTTGAGCGACAAAATGATAGGAGTTATGCGTATGGTAATATTTATATATATCTCTGGTTTCAATGCAATGACAAATGTATTCTCACAATGCAAAAAGGAACTGTTGTCACTGGCCTGCAGGGAGCAAGGGGCCAAAAACGTGCCTCATGGTGAGCAAGTCCAACCGAAGGCCGTGGAGCTCAAGCAATGCTTTGTTTTATAATTCTTTAATAGAAAGAGCGAAAGAAAAGCGATACTCGGGCCAAGTGACGGAAGCGAGGAGAAGAGTAGATACGGCGTGATGGAAGGGTGCCATGTTAAGGGGCCAAGTGGGAACTCGATCTCTCATCCCGACAATTCATCTAGAGACCCAGTGGGCGGTAAGAAACGACAGGAGTTCTTGAATCCCCCCTTGTTTACCATCGAGTCCGGGTGTCGCTTAAGGTACCGTCAGAGTTCTGAGGATAAGTAAGGTATCTATCTAACGCCCAAACAGCGTTGCCTCAGTACCTCAGACGTACGGGGGCTAAGCCCCTTCGGGTTAGCGCTTTGCTTACTCTGTTTGTGCCTTCTTCGCGATGTTGATCAGTCATATCAGAGTGAACCAGTTCTGCTATCATGCATCATTCTCTTTGTATCTCTGCTATTTCTCCTTCCCCACCACAGCTTACAACACCTCAAACTCTACCCCCGGAATCTCCCCCCCCACCACCTCCAACGTCCCCTCCCCAGGCTCTACCTCACTCAAATTCCACTCACGACTCCCCTCCTCCACCATCACATCCTCCTTAGTGCCATCCCGCCACCAGACCCCCTCAATAGCCTCCCTCTCCACATCCACCCGATACCGATGCCCGCTCTCCAGCCCGTCAACCCCACACCCCTGCACACTCCTTCTCGTCCTCTTCTCCTTCCCCGTCTCCTCATCGATCTCCCACCCTTTCTCCACCACGCTTCGTGGTTGCGGCCGAGGCCCCTCTGCCCCTCCTCGGGCAAACGCTGTTGATACAGTCACCGGGGTATTTGGATAAAGGGTGAGGAAGTACGGTTCGTCTCCGGAGCCCCGCGCGCGTGAGATTGGGAGACGTTGAAGTCGGATACTGCTTTGCGGGATGGCAGTGGGTGGGGTGGTATTGAGGTCTGTCATGGGGAATTGCGCTTGCGACATTCCGGAGGAGGGGTCGAGGGGCGTGTTCCACGTGAAGAGGATGAGTGGGGTGGGGGATTGGGAGGTTAGAGTGAGGGAGAGGGTGGGCGGGCTGGGGTCGCTGAAGCTGTAGGTCTTTGGGTCAAGGGAGAGGGAGATGGAGAGTTTGGGTGGTGGTGAGGTTGCCATGATGATGGAGGAGGTAGGGTGCTGGGTGCTGGCTGGTACGACGAGTGGGAGGAGCGGGACCAAAGAAACACAGAAGGGGGGAAGAAGTCATTAGGTACACAACAGTAAGTACAGTATTTATTTGTCAAGTGATAGGGGTGGAACGGCAGCGGGCGGGAGACGGGGCACTTCCTCCCGCGTGCAAAAAGACGGGTAGTGTGTGTGTGTGTGTCCTTATCTTTCACTCGAGAGCGTTATAGCAGAGTAGATGCTGTTGTTAGTGTAGTGTGCGAGGGCCCTTGGAGCAAGTATCGCATTTGATGGGATCCCTGGGCGAAGCAAGAACTCTCATTTGCGGTCGAACGTCATCTATAAATCGATGCTCGACCCAGCTTTCCGGATGAGAGCTACAGTATCTTATGTTACAGATGCTACAAGAAGCGAGTGGCCGACATCGGAGTAGATAGCTTGTGGTCAAATTAGACGAAGCAACTCTTCTACCATGACTACGTATCAGGTAGTGTTTGATCTCAAGGTTTTGCAATATGCCACTGCAGATATTCCCGTAGCCCATGAGCTAGCAAAGCCCTTACGGTACCCTCTTACAAACCCATGATCATCAGGCGTCACGCAACAGCTGCAGTCGATCTCCCAAGTCATCGCT